>Ga0172380_10004180_pt1 | contig 18838 bp, 14 predicted proteins | sample Leawe162metaG_FD_119747 | JGI IMG/M metagenome (GOLD analysis project Ga0172380, IMG submission 119747) | Leachate microbial communities from a municipal landfill in Southern Ontario, Canada - Leachate well 162 metaG | ecosystem: Engineered > Solid waste > Landfill > Unclassified | place... | reverse complement strand
CCGCATTTGAGCAGCCTGAATTTGATGAACTGTTCGGTCTCGGCCCGGGTCAGCGGGGCAAGACCCACGGCAAAGGTGATCCGGCCCCGCAGGGAGGCATAAGATGGGCTGCTTAAGCGGCGGGCCAGGCTGTTTTCGGCAATCAGCAGCACGGTCACCAGTTTTTCATGCTCGGTTTCCAGGTTGGACAGGGTGCGCAGGATGTGCAGGGCGTCCGCCTTGAGGAAATGGGCCTCATCGATAATGACCACCAGCCGCCGGCCGCCGGCGTGCAGGTTAAGAGCCGTCTCCTGCAGCAGGTTCAACCGTTCATGGGTAAAGCGGCAGGCGGCGGCGTTGGGCTGGTCGGTTTCGGCCAGAATCTGCCCAAGCAGCATGCCCTGGCCCATGCCGGGGTAGACCGGCACGAAAACCGGGACAAACCGGGCCGGATCCAGACTGCGGATGACCAGCTGGGAGAGCAGGGTCTTGCCGGTGCCGGATTGGCCGGTGAGCAGGATGAGGGCATGGCAGTCGTCGATGCCGAGGCGGATTTTGACCAAGGCCTCCTCATGCTGCCGGGTGCGGTAAAAGAGGTCCGTATCCAGGGTATCTTTAAAGGGATTCTGTTTCAGCCCGAAGTTGTGGGTCCAGCCGGCGTGACTCATGCGGTTTTCCTCCGGGGCTGCGGCAGCTGCTCCTGTCCGTTTTTAATGAGATTGAGGTAGCGGCCAAAGGCGGAGCTTGCGGCGGACGGTCTTTGCTGCTTTTTTAAGAGATTGGCGGCAATGGTGCGGGTGTTCTTGCTGACCCGGGCGTCCGGCCGGTAGATGCTGTATGGCGTGCGGCGGGCCGTGGCCTGGGACACCGTGGCGTCTTTTAATATATAGCCGGCGTCGGAGATGTCCCGGCCCAGGAATTCCCTGGCGCAGGAGGCAAAGCGCAGGCTGACGTCCGCCGCCTGTTTCAGGGACTGCACCATGTTGACCACCAGGTGCACGGGCAGGTTCGGCAGGTTTTCCTGGTGCAGGGCCTTGAGCAGGCCGTAGGCGTCGGTAAGCGAGGTGATATCCGGGGTGATGACAAAGATGATCTCGTCGGCTGCCTGCAGAAAGTCCCGCACGCTGCGGCCCATGCCGGCCCCGGTGTCCACCAGGATGATCTCCGCCGCCTTTTCCAGCTGCACCAGGGATTGGGTGATCCGGCGGCGGTCCTGGGCTCTGCTGTCCGCCAGCTCCAGGATGCCGCTGCCCCCGGCCAGGATGCCGATGCCCGCCGGACCCGCCTCGATCAGCTCGGCCATTTCCACCCGGCCGGCCAGCAGCTCGGTCAGGCTGTGGCGCGGGGTCATGCCGGCCAGCAGATGGACATTGGCCAGGCCCATGTCCGCATCCAGCACCACGCTCATTTTGCCCAGACGCTGGAATTCAATGGCGAGATTCAGGGCTAGGTTGGTCTTGCCCACCCCGCCCTTGCCCGAGGTGACGGCAAGCACCCTGGCAAAGCGCTCCGGGGCGCTCTTTTGTCCGGGCCTTGCCCCCTGCCGCCGGGTATGGATGGCGGTAAAGGCCGCCGGGCCGGCCGGATCGAAAAACAAAGCGCCGCCCAGCAGGATTTTTTCCGGCAGTTCGGCGGGATATTCGGACTCGTAAAAACGGATCAGGCTCTCTTCAAGCCCGGTCAGGCGGACAACGTCTTCTATGCTCAGCAGATCGTCAGGCATCAGGGGAGATTTGGCACTTCTGGTCCTTGACCGCCCGTTCAATGGTATCGAGCACCTTGTCCAGCATGAAGGGCTTTTTCAGGCAGGCAAAGGCGCCTTTTTTCACGGTTTCCTTGATCTCGTCCAGGGAGGCCAGGCCGGTGATGATAATGACCTGCACCTCCGGGTATTCCTTTTTGATGAACTCCAGCACCTCCAGGCCGTCTTTGCGCGGCATGCGGATATCGAGCAGCACCACGTGGTATTTGCCGTGGCGCAGTTTTTCCAACCCCTCGACGCCATCAAAGGCCCCGTCAACGTTGAATCCGGCAGACTTGAGGAATTCCTGCATGATTTCATTTAAGATGAGTTCGTCATCCACCACCAGAATGCGGCATTTTTCCGGCATTGTTTTGGCTGCATCCTGTTTTTTCTTTGTTTTCAGGATGGTTTTCATCTGGCGCAGCCGGCTGCTCTTGTCCTGGGGCAGGCGGATAAAAAAGGTGGCGCCCTTTCCTTCCTTGCTTTCCGCCCGCAGGGTGCCCTGGTTGTGTTCCACAATGGCGTGGCAGACGGCCAGGCCCAGGCCCGTGCCTTCCCCTTCCATTTTGGTGGTGAAAAAGGGGTCAAAGATCTTATGCAGATTCTTTTTGGCGATGCCGGTGCCGGTATCGGCCACGGTGATCTCGATGAAATCATCGCCGGTAACCCCGGTGATGGTCAAGGTGCCGCCCTGGGGCATGGCCTGGCAGGCATTCATGAAGAGATTCAGGAAAACCTGTTCGATCTGCTGGGGATCCACCATAATCTGGGGCAGGGTTTTGGGCAGCTGGTTATCAATGCGGATATTGACCAGCGGGTCTCTGCTCTTGGTCAGGGTGAGGGCCTTGGCCACGATTTCCCCAATCTCCACCGGGCAGAATTTCGGTTCCGTGGGCTTGGCAAAACCCATGAGATCCTGGATGACATTGGAAATACGGGTTTCCTGTTCCGAGATGATCTGCAGTCTTTCCGTCAGGGTCTCGTTATCCGGCAGCTGCTTGATCAAGCGTTTCATGATCTGCAGGTTCAGCGAAATGATGGTGAGGGGATTATTGATCTCATGGGCCGCCCCGGCGGCCAGTCTGCCCACCGTGGCCAGCCGGTGGGAAGAAAAGAGCTGCCGCTGGTTTTCTTCCATCTTGCGGGATGTTTCGGTCAGTTTGCGCGCCTGCCGGGTGATGTCCTGGTGCAGGAGCAGGCGTTCAATGGCCATGCCGGCGGCCGAGGTCATGGCCTCGAAGTTTTTCTGCAGGGCGGCAAAGCCGGTGCGGAGGAAATCCGGGCCGCTGCTGAAATCGACCACCAGCTCGCCCAGCAGCTGCTCTTTGCGCCAGCGGGAATGATGGTCGGCCATGAAAAAGGTGGCGAGGAATTTGGAGCCGGTCATGATGCTGAACATGCGCGACTCCGCCATTCTGTCATGCAGCAGGTCATGGGTGACCTGTTCCAGCCGGTTTGCCGCTTCCACCTCGATATCGTTGGTGGCATAATTGCGCCGGTTATCCATATCGGCAAGACGGCTGGGCAGCTCCACATCCTGGAAGACCTGGTGGTCGGCCAGGGAACCGACAAAACGATGGGCCGCCGGGTCGCGGATCAGGCAGAGGCAGCGTTTCACGTCAAAGGCCCGGCATACCGAACCGGCCACCACCTCGGCGGCCTCCATCAGGGTGATGTTGGAATGGAGTTTGCTGTGCATGTCGCAGGTGGCGGCCAGAACCTGATTGGTGGCCAGCAGCAGCTGATTGTTTTCATCAAGCTCCATGCTCATCTTGCCGAGACTGACATTGGCCGAGCGCACCAGTTTCTGATAATCTTCCTCATTCCAGAAGCCGAGAATCTTGCATACCTCGGCAACCCGCAGATGGACATCGGCCATGATGTTATCGAGATCCTCCGGGGTGAGCTGGTGCAGCCGGGCCAGGTTTTCCAGGGCAAAATGGAAATGGTCATGGCAGACCGGCGTTTCGGTTAGAAAGTAACTTGAACCCACGTTATGGGTGACACACAGCACATCGGCAAAACGGATGAGCTGGGGCAGATGGTCCAGTTCCGGGCGGATGGGTTCGATCACCGGTTGGTGGTGCAGCCACATGGCTCTGGTTAAACTTTCAGGGAAATCATAGCGTTCGCCGATAATTTTTCCCACATCGATATGGCTGAAGCCGGCAATGGCCTGCTCCACATCCAGGGGGGGGGATTCATTGCTGCTGCTGTGCGGGGAATAATCGGACAATTCCCGGCAGATCTGGTTGAATTTGTCGGGAAACTGCTGGTAAAAGACCAGTTTGCCCAGGTCGTGGGTCAGCCCGCCGACATAGGCCTGGTCCGGGGAAGGGAAATCAAGATGCCGGGCCAGGGCCTCGGCGGTGGCGGCAACCCCGATGGAGTGCAGCCAGAAATTCACCAGCTTTGTCTGGTGCGCCGCGGTTTTTGCCGAAAAGGTGTCAAAAATGGAGACCGAGAGAATGATACTGCGCAGGGCATTGAAGCCTGTCGCCGAAATCGCCTGGGGAATGGTGCTGATCTCCCTTCTGGCGCCCACATGGGCCGAGTTGGCGTACTGGAGAATTTTGCCGGTGAGCACCTGATCGTTTTTCAGCAGATCAGCGATGGAGTCAAAGGTGGAATTTTCACCCTCCAGGAGGCGGATGGCCTCGATTGCCACCGAGGGCAGAGTGGGAAGACTATCCAGGGAGAAGGAGCGCTCAAGAAGATTTTCAGGCATGATTTTCTGGCCGGGAAATGGAGTTAGGTGAGAGAGGCGCGGGAAAGAGCGCCTGCCCTGCCGGGCAACATAAACCGCCGGATAAGCCCAGCGAGACGGCCCAGGCAAGAGCAGCTCCGCCCGGAAAAATCTTTGTCCGGGGGAGCATGCCTATTCCGGTCATGGTCGATGGGCTCTTGCTGTTTCACCACCGGTGGAACTATCGTCCGAATCCTCAACTGGAGGTGCTGCAGGACTGGTCCGGTTTGGAGCATGCCGCGGCGGATGCGGAAGACAGGATATACTGGCGGGAGACCTTGACCCGGACATTGTCGGCGATTTCCAGGGTCACCACCGAATCGGTGAGGCCGGTGATTTTGCCGTGCAATCCGCCGCCGGTGATGACCTCGTCCCCTTTTTTCAGGTTGCCCAGGAATTCCTGCAGGGCCTTGGCCTTTTTCTGCTGCGGGCGAATGAGCAGGAAATAAAAGACTACAAAGATCAGAATCATCGGCAGAAAGCCGGTCAATGGATTTGCCGCAGGGGATGCCGCGTCCGCGGCATAGGCAAGCGATGTCATAACTTCACTCCTTGATGGATGTTAATTTGGGGGAATTTGCTGTTCCCTCATAGCATAAAATTCTTTTCTGAATATTTCAAAACGATCCTCCCTGATTGCCTGTCGCATGTCTGCCATGAGATGAACAAAATAATGCAGGTTGTGGATCGTATTGAGTTGTGCGGCCATGATCTCCCTAGCCATGTACAGATGGCGCAGATAGGCCCGCGAGTAGTTGCGGCAGGTATAACAGCCGCAATTTTCATCCAGGGGCCTGGGATCATTATAGTAGCAAGCATTTTTTATAACAAGCCTGCCTTGAGAAGTAAAGAGCATTCCGTTTCTGGCATTGCGGGTGGGCATGACGCAGTCGAACATGTCAATGCCGCGGAACACGCATTCAACCAGATCCTCCGGGGTGCCGACCCCCATGACATATTTGGGGAAGTCAGCGGGAAGAAGGGCGGCCGTGCGGGCGGTCATGTCGTACATGACTTCCATGGGTTCGCCCACGCTGAGCCCCCCCAGGGCATAGCCGTCGAAGCCGATGGCGGTCATATCCTTCACCGACTGGGCCCGCAGATCAGGGTACATGCCGCCCTGGACGATGCCGAAAAGGAGCTGCCCCGTCTGCTGCTGGGCCGTTCTGCATCTGGCGGCCCAGCGGGCGGTGAGGGCGGTGGCGGACTCAGCCTCCTGCCAGGTGGCGGGAAAGGGGATGCAGGTGTCCAGGCACATCATGATGTCCGAGCCCAGGGCCTCCTGCACCGCCACCGCGTCCTCCGGACTCAAAAAGTGGCTGGAGCCGTCCAGGTGGGATTTGAAGGTGGCCCCTGCTTCGGTGATGCGGGCCAGCTCTTTCAGGCTGTATATCTGGAAGCCGCCGCTGTCGGTCAGAATGGGTCCGCGCCAGTTCATGAACCGGTGCAGTCCGCCGAGTTGGCGGATCAGCTCATGGCCCGGCCGCAGAAAGAGATGGTAGGTGTTGGCCAGAATGATCTGGGCGCCGATCTCCAGCAGATTTTCCGGGGTTACGCCCTTGACCGTGGCCTGGGTGCCCACGGGCATGAACACCGGGGTCAGGATGGTGCCGTGCAGGGTGCGGACCTCGCCGGCCCGGGCCGCGCATCGGGATGACTGGGCGTGCAGGGTGAAAGGTGAGCTCATTCTTCCAACCGCCACAGCCCGAGGAGTTCTTTGATGCCCTTTTCCGCCAGATCAGCCAGCCGGTCGAATTCGCCGCGGGAAAAGGGTTTGCCTTCCGCCGTGCCCTGGGCCTCGATCCAGCGTCCGTCGCCGGTCATGATGAAATTGGCGTCCGCCTCGGCCCGGGAGTCTTCCTGGTAATCCAGGTCGAGCAGGGGCACGCCGCCCACGATGCCGGCGCTGACCGCCGCCAGGGGCAAAATGGCCGGCATCTCTTCCATCTGGCCGCTTTCCTGCAGTTTTATCACCGCGTCGCGCACCGCCAGGGCCGCGCCGGTGATGGCTGCGGTGCGGGTGCCGCCGTCGGCATTGAGCACATCGCAATCCACCCGGATGGTCCGTTCGCCGAGCTGACTCAGATCAAGCATCATGCGCAGGGACCGGCCGATCAGCCGCTGGATCTCATAGGTCCGGCCGGAGCGGCCTTTAACCGCCTCCCGGGCCATTCTGGAGTTGGTGGAGCAGGGCAGCATGCCGTATTCCGCCGTGATCCAGCCTTTGCCGCTGTCCTTTAAAAAGGGGGGAACGCTGTTCTCCACCGTGACGGCGCAGAGAACGTGGGTATTGCCCATTTTCATCAGCACTGAGGCATCGGCCTGGGGCTGGAAATTCCTTTCAATGGCAAAATTCCGCAGTTCGTTTGCCGCTCGTTGATTTGTTCGCATAATTTTCTTTTATTTGCCGGGCAATGAGTTCTGCCGGAGCATCGGGCTATTTTTCCCAGGATATTCCGCCGGCCGCCTGCAAGGCGGGAAGAGGCGGTTATCTTTTTCCTGGAGCATCTGTTTTCATATCCGTATATTTATGCTAAGGTGCTGACCTTTGCCTGAAATATCCACCAATGTAAACTATTTTTGAGACGAATACGATGCAATCATTAAAATACTGGCAGCGGTTTGCAAGTAACGGGCTGCCGATTTACGTCAATGGGCAGAAACCGGACTGGTTTGTGGCCGGCAGCCAGGCGGATAAGCTGCTGTTACGGGCCATGGAAGAGGATTTTTCATCCGCTGGTTCCGGGGAAGACGCCCTTGACCGGGCCCTTATTTTTTCCCACCTGGCAAGCTCAGGGGCCGAGGCCTACCCCGGACGGGGCCATTTCCTCACCCTCTCCTCCCTCAAGGAATGCTGGTTTCATCTGACCAATCAGTGCAATCTCGCCTGCCGGCATTGTCTCTTTTCCGCCTCCCCGGCCCAGTCCGGCTCGCTGAGCCGCGAGCAGCTTGACCAGGCCCTTGCCGAGGCCAGGGCCCTGGGCTGCACGCTTTTTTATTTTACCGGCGGCGAGCCATTTGTCTACCCGCAATTTTCGGAAATCATTCAAAATCTGCTCGACGACCGGCAGGTGCATGTGGTGATTCTGACCAACGGCCTGCTGCTCGCGGAAAATATCGATTTCCTGCAGAGCATCCCGGCCGAGCGCCTGCATCTGCAGATCAGCCTCGACGGCATGGAACAGAGCCATGACGCCCTGCGGGGCAAGGGGACCTTTGCCAGGCTGCTGGCCAATCTCGCCGCCCTGCGCCAGACCCGGCTCACCGCCACCCTCTCCGTTGCCGTCAACCGGGAAAATATCCGGGATCTGCCGGCCATGATCGGTTTTGCCGCAGAAAACGGCATCGGCAATATGCATCTGCTCTGGCATTTTGTGCGGGGCAAGGGCAGTGACGCGCAGTTTGTGCCGCCGGAGGAGATCTGGACCCATCTGGAAAATTGCCTGGAAATCGCCGAAGAAAAGGGCGTAGACATTGATAATGTGGAGACCATCAAAGGCCAGGTGTTTTCCACCCCCGGCACCCGCCATGATCTCAGCAACAGCGGCTGGGAGTCGCTGACCGTGGGGCCTGATGGCCAGATCTACCCTTCGCCGGCCCTGGTGGGCATCGAGGCGCTTTGCTGCGGCGCGCTCAAACAGGGACTGGCCCAGGTGTGGCAAGCCAGCCCGGTGCTGCAGGATTTGCGCGCCGCCACCCTGGCGGGCAGCGCTTACGAGCGGAACGCTTTGCGCTTTCTGGTGGGCGGCGGGGATACCGATCACAGCTATGTTGCCGGCGGCCGGTTCACCGGCCACGATCCCTACGTCCCCCTCTACAACCGGATTGCCCTCTGGCTCATCGGCCGCCAGGCCGCGAGCTACCCCCAGGCGGACGGCACGGCCTTTCTGCTGAAAATGGGTGATGTCCGTTATGACTGCGCCGACGCCGAGCAGGGGGTGGCGCTGACCCACTGCAACTGCGTCGTTTCCCTGGCAGCCGACGGCGGCCATGGCACGGTGCGGGAGTTTTATGCCCGGGCCGCCACCCTGGCCAATGAGGATATCGTCAACCCCTATGCCCCCCAGCAGGCCGAGGCACTGTTTATTCCCAGCGTTTCCAGAAAGCGCTCCTACGGCTGCGGCAGCCCGGTGCAGGATGCGGGGCTGCAGCCGGGGGAAACCCTGGTGGATCTGGGCAGCGGCAGCGGGGTGGAGTGTTTCCAGGCAGCCAGGATGGTGGGTGAGACGGGACAGGTCTATGGCATTGATATGACCGAGGAGATGCTGAGCCTGGCCAGATCATCCCAGGAACAGGTCGCCCGGGAACTCGGCTATGACAATATGGAGTTCAAAAAGGGCTTTCTGGAGGCCATCCCCCTGCCTGACGGCGCGGCCGATGTGGTGATTTCCAACTGCGTGATCAACCTGAGCCCTGACAAGCGGCGGACCCTGCATGAGGCCTTCCGTATTTTACGGCCCGGCGGCAGGCTGGTGGTGTCGGATATCGTCACCGATGAGCCGATTCCGGTTCACATCAAAAATAATGCGAAACTGCGGGGTGAATGCCTGGGCGGCGCCATGCAGCAGGTGGACCTCATGGCCATGCTGCGGGCCGCAGGCTTTGTTGCCATGAAACTGATCAGGCGCTTTCCCTATCGGCAGCTGGACGCCACCTCTTTTTATTCCCTGACCTTTGCCGCCTGCAAGCCTGCGCTGCAGGAGATGGCCGATGTCATCTATCGGGGCCCGTTTGCCGCGGTTTACACGGAAAGCGGCCAACTGCTGCTCAAGGGTAAAAAAACCAGGGTCCTCCTTACTGATGTTGAGATCCTGGATGATTCCGTCTTTGTGGTCGATGTAAACGGTGCGGTTACCAATATTGTCCAGACCGGCGGCTGCTGCGGGCTGCCGCCTGAGGCCGCGGCATCGGCTGATTTGTCCTGCTGCCCGGCAACCGCCGAAAAAAAACGGCAGCATGCCGACTGTATGGTGTGCGGCAGCGAATTACGTTATTTCACCACTGAACGGGAAAAGGTTTGTTATTACTGCGGGGAGAAGAAATCCGCCAATGCCTCCTGTCTGGGCGGCCATTTTGTCTGCGATGCCTGTCACCAGCACAAGGGGGTGGCAATGATCAGAAAGATCTGCACGGAATCGGCCATTGAAGACATGGTGACGCTGATGAAAAAAATCAGGTCCCAGCCGGCCATCTCCATGCATGGCCCGGAGCATCATGCCCTGGTGCCGGGCATTATTCTCTCCACCTACCGGGCCAGGGGTGGCAAGGTGGGCAAAAAGGAAATTCTTGCGGCCATTGACCGCGGCAGCAAGGTGCCGGGCGGGGTATGCGGTTTCTGGGGCAGCTGCGGCGCGGCCGTTGGCGCGGGCATCGCCTTTTCCGTCATTCTTGGGGCAACGCCCCTGACCCCGAAAAAGCGGCAGACGGCCCAGCAGGTTACCGCCAGGATCCTGGAAAAAATCGCCAGTTTCCAGGCCGGCCGCTGCTGCCAGCGGGAGACGATGATCGCCCTGCAGGAGGCGGCCGGCCTATCCGCGGAAATTCTGCCGGTTCCCCTGCTGGCCGCCGATAGCCTTGCCTGCAGCCAGTATGCCCTGAACCGCGAGTGTATCCGCCAGGCCTGCATGCTCTGGGAACAGCGGGATCAGAATGCGGCAACCGTGCAGTCCCTTGCCCTGGTAATCTGACCATGCCCGAACTTCCAGAGGTAGAGGTTATCCGCCAGGGGCTCATTCCCCATGTGGTTGACCGGGAGATTGTCGCCATTGCCTGCTCGGCCAAAAAATTGCGGATGGACATCCCGCAAAAAGATCTTGACCGCTGGCTCAAGGGCGGCAGGATCAGCGCCATAAAGAGGCGGGGCAAATATCTCATTTTTCTGCTGGAGAGCGGCGCGGCCATGATCGTTCATCTGGGCATGACCGGCAAACTCGGTATTTTCCCGGCCGCGGCCCCGCCGGCCCTGCACGATCATGTGGTGTTCAGACTGCGGGATGGGATGCAGATGCGCTACAACGATATCCGGCGTTTCGGCATTATCCGGGTGTTGACCCCGGAGCAGTTCCGGGAGAATGATCCGTTCAGGGATATGGGCTGTGAGCCGCTGGAAAAGGATTTCTCCGGACCCTATCTGAAAAAAATGGCGGGCAGCCGCCTGCAGCCGGTGAAGAATTTTCTCATGGATAACCATGTGGTGGCGGGCATCGGCAATATCTACGCCAATGAGATCCTTTTTCATGCCGGCATTCACCCGGCTAAGCCCATTGGTTCCCTGACCCTGCCCAGGTGGAATACGGTGGCCGAAAAAACCAGGGAGGTATTGCTGCGCGCCATTGCCTGCGGCGGCAGCTCCATCAGCGATTTTGTCAACAGCTCCGGCCAGAAAGGATACTTCCAGCTGGAACTGATGGTTTATGGGCGGGCAGGTCAGGGGTGCCTGCGCTGTTCAGCCACCATTGCCAGGCTGGTAATCGGCGGCCGCAGCACCTTCTTCTGTCCAAACTGCCAGAAATAGTTGCTCCGTCAGCGCCCGGGGCGCGGCGATTTCAGCTGGCGGCCAGGGCGGCACCGATCAGGGCTGCCGCTTTTTGTAAGGCCTCCCGGCTGAGATGTCGGGTGATGGAAAAGCGCAGGCGCGCCGTGCCCTCCGGCACGGTGGGCGGCCGGACCGCGGTGGCAAAAATACCCTGATCGCGCAGGGCCTGGGCGATGTGCAGCGCCCGGCTGCTGTCGCCGATCATGATCGGCACGATCTGGGACGGGCCGAGGTTGGTCAGCCCGTTTTCGGCTAAGGCGGCCTTGAAACACCCCACCTTGGCAAAGAGATCCCGCCGCAGCCCAGGCTCCTGGCGGATGATTCTGGTGGCCGCAAGCGAGGCGCCGATGACCGCCGGCGGCAGGCCGGTGGAGTAGATGAAGGTTCTGGCCCGGTTGATGAGAAACTCGATCATGCTTTTGGTGGAAGCGATATAGGCCCCGTAGCTGCCCAGGGCCTTGCCGAAGGTTCCCATGGCCAGGTCAACCCGGGCCGTCACCCCGTCCTCCTCGATAATTCCCCCGCCATTTTCGCCGAACAGACCCGTGGCATGGGCCTCGTCCACCATCAGCAGACAGTTGAACTTCTCCTTGAGCTGTACCAGGTCACGTAAGGGGCAGCGGTCGCCGTCCATGGAGTAGAGGGATTCAACCACAATCAAGGCCTCGCCCTTGCCCCGCTGTTTGTGCAGGAGTTCTTCCAGGTGGTTCAGATCATTGTGGTGAAAACGGATTACCTTTGCCCGGGAAAGACTGCAGCCGTCATAGATGCTGGCATGGTTTAGGCGATCGGCAAAGATGGCATCGTTTCTGCCCACCAGGGCCGGGATCACCCCGCAGTTTGCCAGATAGCCGCTGCCAAAGAGCAGGGCCGCCTCCTGACCTTTCAGCTGCGCCACCTCTTCTTCCAGCCGGTGATACATGGCGAGGTCCCCGCTCATGAGCCGCGCCGCGCCCGCGCCGCAGCCGGCCAGTTCGAGAAAATGCCTGCTTTGCGCCATCACTTCCGCATGGCTGGAAAGGCCCAGGTAGTCATTGGAGGAAAAATCAAGAAGACTGGGGCCTGTCTGGCCGGGGACAACCAGTTGCCCCTCGGGCAGCCTTTTAACCGGGGTCAGCCGCCGGAGCAGGTCTTTCTTTTTATGCTCGGTCAACCAGTTCCGGATGTCCATGTCATTGCCAGAGGTCCCGGATCGCCTGCACGAATTGGCGGTCCATTTCCGCGCTTCTGCCCCGCTGGGTCAGGTAGCCCCCGATCATCATGCCGTCGGCCCCGGCCATGAAGGCCGAGCTTAAGAAATCGTGCAAGGCCGATTCCCGGCCTGCTGCCAGCCGCAGGGCCGCATCCGGTAAAATGAGCCGGAAGAGGGCGATGGCCCGCAGAATTTCTTCAATTGCCAGCGGTTTGCTTTGTGCCAGCGGGGTGCCGGCCAGGGGAATGAGGATGTTAAGCGGCACGGATTTCACCCGCAGTTCTGCCAGAGCCAGGGCCAGGGAGATGCGGTCCGCTTCGCTCTCGCCGAGCCCGATAATGCCGCCGGCGCACACCTCAAGTCCCGCCTGGCGGGCGGCCTCAATGGTGGCAATGCGTTCGTCGAAGGTATGGGTGGTGACGATCCTTGGGAAGAACTCCCGTGACGTTTCGAGATTATGATGATAACGGCTCAGCCCCGCCTGTTTCAGCGCCTGCAGGTCCTCCACGGTGGCGATGCCCAGCGAGGCGCAGACGGCGATATCAACCTGGTCTTTGATTGCGGCGATGATTGCGGTCAGGGCAGGGAGGCTGCGGGCGGTTATTGCTCTACCGCTGGTGACAATGGAAAAATGCGAGGCGCCATTTTCTCTGGCCTGCCTGGCCGCCGCGACAATTTCTGCTGCGGGTTTCAGGGGATAGACCGGGGTGTCTGTTTTGAAATGAGAGGATTGGGCGCAAAACCGGCAGTCTTCGCTGCACTGTCCGGATTTTGCATTGATAATGGCACAGAGGGAGAGGCTTTTGCCCCGGCGGGCAAGTTTGGTTTGCAGGGCTCTTGCCATCAGTTCCCGGCAGGGCAGGGTACGCAAGGACCCTATTTCAGCCGGTGAGAGGATCATTTGCGCTTCCTCAGCCCGAATATTCCTCCCTTGCTTTTTTCTCTGGTGAAGGCTGGAGTCCGCCCGCTGCGCCGCGGCGCCTGTCTTTGGCGGCGCGATTTTTTTTCCGGGGCGGGAAGTTCAATTTCGTCAGCCGTTTCTCCGCCGGCCGCTTCCCGGTAAATCATATAAAATTGCGAATTTTCGCGGAAATAGCTCTTCTTTTTCAGCCATGACGGCCAGTTGCCGTCAGTATCATGGGCAATAAACAGGGTAAGCCGGGCGAGCAGGGATGCGATATACTCGATGGTCGCTTTTTTGATATTGAGATGATTGAGGCTGGCGTCAAGAGCGATTTTAATGCGGTTCGCCAAGGGGAAAAGCTGGTTGTTTTTCAGCTGCTCCTTCATTTCAGGAAAGTTTTTCTGGGCCCAGGGGATCAGAAAGAGTCCCAGCAGGAAGGCCTCCGACAATTGCTGTTTATTGTTTTGCACCCGTTCAATAACGGCCAGAATCCTGGCGAGCAGTTCCTGCCGCTCAGCGCCGTTGCCGTCGAAAACCCCCTGGTAAAAAGGGAACAGCACATAGAAGACGCCGCTGTCCAGTAAAAGCTGCAGCCACTGGCGGTTTGCTCCGCCGCGCAGGTCTTTCAGCAGTTCGTCGCGGATGCGGGAAACCGGGCAGAGTTGCAGCTCAGTCCGGTGGCGGATAATGGACTGCCAGGTGTTTTCTTCAATGGAGAAGCCAATGCGTGCGGCATGGCGGATGGCCCGCAGCATCCGTACGGGGTCCCTGGTAATTCTTTTATCCGGATCTCCGACCATGCGGATGATGCTGTTGTTGAGATCAGCAACCCCGCCTGTGTAGTCAATGATTGTTTCATCTTCAATATCGTAAAACAGGGAGTTGATGGTTAGATCGCGGCGAAAGGCATCATCCGCCTCCGAGCCGAAGGTGTTGTTGGCCGGCAGCACATTGATTTCGCCTTCGATGTCATACTCGCTGCGGCAGCGGAAGGTGGAGACTTCAATGATCTTGTTGTCCGAGAAAAAAATTTGGACAAGACGGAAGCGGCGGCCGATGGTTCGGCTGTTGCGGAATAGTTTGCGGATCTGCCCAGGCTTGGCATCGGTGCTGATGTCATAATCCTTGGGGGTTTTGCCAAGATAGAGATCACGGACCCCGCCGCCCACGAGATAAGCGTTATGTCCCTCTTTGTGCAGCAACGAAAGCACCTTCAGTGCGTCTCTGTCTATATCTTTGCTGGAGAGGGAATGGGCTGATCTGGCAATAATAAGTGGGGCGGGCTCCTCGTCGGTAACAGGAATTTTCGGTGTTTTTTGTGCCATGTCTCTTTAAAATAATGAGAAACTAAATTGGATCCGGTGGTCCGTGGTGCGTATCATTTCAGCAAAAGGCAGCGGTTTGGTGCTTTTTGCTGGGATTTCGCCCGGCAGAGTTTCAATAGATGACCTGTAATTTTTTGCGACTATGCCTTTCTTGCCTTGGTTTGTCAAGAGAAGCGTTGTCTTTGTCCCCTCGATTATGTTATTTAGGAGCCGTTACGAAATAATATGGCCATTTTTTCAATTTCGTTACGGCTTCTTATGCCGTTTTGCGCATTTCTCTGGCCATGTTATTTTTTTACAACGGCTTAGGGACTATGATAAAATGGCAAAAAGCATTAGTAACAGGTAATTTTTATGCAAAGAGATAGGGGAATTCACCCCGGGTTGATCGGTTTTGATATTGACTGTGTTGTGGCCGATACCATGGAGGCCTTTATCCGTTTGGCCATGGATGATTATGGCCTCAAGGTTTTGCCGGAGGAGATCACGTCATTTCAGGTAGAGGAATGCCTTGCTGTGGCGCCACGCATTATTGATGAGATTTTTGCCAGGTTGCTTTCAGCTCCGGTGGAAAATGGCCTTAAACCCATGCCCCATGCCGTTGCCGTTTTGACTGAGATGGCAGCTTGTGGGCCTGTGACTTTTATCACTGCCCGCCCGGAGAGAGAACCGGTGGACCGATGGCTGGAGAGCATTTTCCCCAAAGAGGTTTACCGCCATTCTCGCTTGGTCGCCACGGGCAAACATGATGGCAAAGCGCAATATGTCAGGGAGCTTGGCCTGCAATATTTTGTCGATGACCGGGTGGAAACCTGCACCGAACTGGCTGAGGCCGGCATTTTTCCCATAGTTTTTGCCCACCCCTGGAACCGTGGTCGTCATTCTTTTGCCTCCATTGACAGTTGGCTCGACATAAAACAGAGGATACTATTTAATGAATTCGTCTCATAACGATTCCTTTTTGGCCGGCCGGAGAAATCCCGTACCAACTGTTGATATCATTATTGAAATTGACGGTGGAATTGTCCTGATCAAGCGGAGGAACCCCCCGTTCGGCTGGGCAATTCCCGGCGGTTTTGTTGATTACGGGGAGACGCTTGAGGCTGCTGCGGTACGCGAAGCAAAAGAGGAAACCGGACTTGATGTCACCCTGCGCTGCCAGATGCACAGTTACTCCGATCCCGGCCGGGACCCCCGCCTCCATACCATATCAACGGTTTTTATCGCTCAAGCCGGCGGTACACCCCATGCTGATGATGATGCCGTTGAGGTTGGTATTTTCACCCGGGACAATCTGCCAACGCTTGCCTTCGACCATGCCGAAATCCTTGATGATTATTTCAATAGATTACGGGAGTTGGGTAATTTACCAATTTGTTTTTGATACTTTCCCCCTGTAATTATCCTGATTGCGCCTTTTTTCCCCTCTCTGCTCCCCACCTCTCCGGGCTTCAAAATTTTCGCAAATTCTTTTATTTAAGGTTGTTTTTACTCCTTGGCTCTGGTATATATTTTTTTTCTAAATTGGCTAAGGAGGATTAAGTTTAATGGGAAACATTGTAACAGAAACCAAGCAACACGATGACTATCAGGCCATCGAAGAAGGAATGAGCTTTGCGGAGCTCTTCAATGACGAGCAATTAAATGTAGCAAATGTAGGTGATGTCGTACAGGGAACGATAATCGATGTCAGCGATAATTTCGCTGTCATTGATATCGGTGACAAGTCGGAAAGTGAAATACCTTTGAGCGAGTTTAAAAGCGAAGGGGTGGATGTTGAAGTTAAGGTTGGCGATATCTTTGATGTTTATGTTGAAAAACGTGAAGCGGAAGGCGGATTGCGGTTGTCCCGTGAAAAGGCGATCGGTATCAAAGTCTGGGAAGATATAGCTAGTATTCAGGAAGCTGACGGCACCATCCAGGGTCGTATAGAAAGCCGTGTCAAAGGTGGTCTTTCCGTTGATATCGGTGTACCGGCATTCCTGCCCTATTCACAAATCGATCTGCGTCCTGTCAAAGATCTCGATAATATGATAGGGCAAACCTATGATTTCAAGATTCTTAAGTTTAATCGTAAACGCAACAATGTAGTTATATCTCGCAGGGCAATTCTCGAAGCAGATCGGCTGAAACTCCGTCAGGAAATGCGTTCTTCCCTGGAGGAAGGCGCCATCGTTTCCGGTTCTATTACCAATATCACCGATTACGGTGTTTTTATTGACCTTGGCGGTCTTGACGGCCTTTGCCATATTACTGATCTCTCCTGGGGACGTGTTTCCCATCCATCCAAACTTTTCAAGGTTGGACAGGAAATTGAAGTAAAGGTTCTTAAGTATGACAAGGAAACTGACAAAGTTTCCCTTGGTGTTAAGCAGCTTAAATCAGATCCTTGGTCAACGGTTGAACAGAAATACCCCATTGGTTCGCGGGCCATCGGTAAAGTCGTCAGTATCACCGATTATGGTGTTTTTGCCGAACTCGAAGAAGGGGTTGAAGGTTTGGTTCACGTCTCTGAGATGTCCTGGTCCAAGAAAACACGTCATCCCTCAAAAATCGTTTCTGTCGGTGATGAGATTGAGGTTTCCATTCTCAATATCGATGTCGATGCCAAGCGAATTTCCCTGGGTATGAAACAATTACAGCCTAATCCCTGGGATCTGGTCACGGAAAACTACCCCGTCGGTTCAATTATTGAAGGAAAAATCAAGAATATTACTGATTTCGGTATATTCATCGGCATCGAAGAAGGCATTGACGGCCTTATTCATGTGTCTGATCTCTCCTGGACCGAGCGAATTAAACATCCTTCGGAAAAATATTCTAAAGGCCAAACCATTCAGGCGGTTGTTTTGAAAATCGACCGCGAAAACGAAAGATTTTCTCTTGGCATCAAGCAGTTGATGCCTGATCCCTGGCAGCAGACCATTGAGAAATACCCTGTCGGCGCTATGGTCACCGGCAAAATTACCAATGTTACTGACTTTGGTATATTTGTTGAGGTTGAGGAAGGCATTGAGGGTCTTGTCCATGTTTCTGAGATCAGCAAAGAAAAAGTAAACACGCCTGTCGGCATGTACAATGTCGGTGATACCCTTGAAACAAAGGTTATCAGTGTTTCCGCTAAGGACAGGAAGATTGGCCTTTCCATTAAGGCTATGAGTGAAGATAGTACCGACATGAAGCTTGAGGAGTACAAAAAACAACAGGCATCATCAGGACCATCAACCCTTGGTGACTTGTTGAAAGAAGAGTTTGATAACCAGGAAAAATAGCAAGACGCTGAATCTTATTATTTAGCTGAAGCTTCTTGATATGCCCCAAGAAAGGTTATTCCGCCAAAAACATCCTCTGCTCACAGGTTTTTTCATCCTGGGAGTACTGCTTATGTTTTTTGGGTTCGGAATAACCTTTTTTGTTTACAGCCTGGGGCGCCCGTCCGGTAAGGCTCATTTTTTGCCAGCTGCAGATGATAGTGTTGGTGTTGTTGAATTAAAAGGTCTTATAACCGATGCCGGACCGGTTCTAGATCAACTTCTCCAGTTTAGGTTGGCAAAATCGATTAAAGCGGTGGTGGTGCGTATTGACAGTCCCGGTGGTGCCGTTGGTGCTTCTCAGGAAATATTTGGTGAAATCGCTCGGTTGAATAAGGTGAAGCCTGTTGTTGCTTCTATGGGGTCGGTCGCGGCGTCAGGTGGTTTTTATGCAGCCATTGGCGCAGGTAAAATTGTTGCGAGCCCTGGTACTCTGACTGGCAGTATGGGGGTTATCTTTAAATTTCCCAATCTTGAGGAAATTTTTCAAAAAATTGGCTATAGAGATGAGGTGATTAAAAGCGGCAAGTTAAAAGATATCGGATCACCGAGTCGCCCTCTCACCGAAGAAGAACGAGTGTTATTGCAGGGACTTCTTGACGAAGTACATGAACAGTTTATTCGTGATATCGCCCAAAGCCGCAATTTGCCTGAAGCGGATGTCAGAAAAGTGGCCGATGGCCGTATTTTCTCCGGAGAGACTGCTAAAAATCTTGGCTTGATTGATCAACTCGGTAATTTTAATGATGCTGTAGCTCTCGCGGCAAACCTTGCCGGGCTGGAAACGGAAACTCCTACTCTGGTATACCCGGAAGATGATGGCCTTTCTTTCCTCAAGATGTTAGCAGAGCAGAAAGCTTCATCTCTTTTTCGCGGGATAGTCTCGCGAAACCCTATTCTTTCCTTCGAGTAATTTGAGTTAGTTTCTTTGTTTCACTAGTATAAAGTTTCAATAAAAAGTTTACATTTAATCATTTTTGGGTTACCCTAATAAGAAACAGGAGGGTAGCCATGGCGCGCAAGACACAACGTGCCGCATTATCTTTGTCGGCAGACCAGCGCAATAAACTTGGACAAATCAGCAAATCTCGCAAAGCCCCCT
>Ga0172380_10004179_pt1 | contig 18847 bp, 40 predicted proteins | sample Leawe162metaG_FD_119747 | JGI IMG/M metagenome (GOLD analysis project Ga0172380, IMG submission 119747) | Leachate microbial communities from a municipal landfill in Southern Ontario, Canada - Leachate well 162 metaG | ecosystem: Engineered > Solid waste > Landfill > Unclassified | place... | reverse complement strand
TAATTACTGAAAGTATTGTCCCCAGGTATACCCACAAGCATGGGAGGAACACCATAAGCAAAGGCAATCTTTCTACATAATTCCCTAGATCCTTCCATAAAATCCAATTCTGCTGGATTCCATCCATAAGGAAGGACACTTGCCTTTTCACCTTCTACAATAAGATTCTTTCGTGCATTGGTAGCACCACTTACGTTTTCCTGAAGCATTTTTTCCAATCGATCATACTGTTCATCAGTAAGAAACCCACCAACAGTAAAAATTAACCCGGGACGACCTTCGTTTTCCAGAAGATGTTTGTTCCATCGTGTAGCTTCATTGGAAGTGTCAATCTCCCTAGCTGCAGGTTCTGTAACAGCAGCACCCCAATAATCATCTATTGGATGGAAACATTTAATATGAGTAATATCACAATCCCCTGTTATGGGATCTTTTAACCAGGTAGTCGGCTTCGAATTAAACGTATATTCATACCCTTTAAGACGTCCCTTATCAGGATCCACAAGAATTTTCATCCTATCAGGACGAAGAGCATATAATTCCTTAACTACTTTTGTATTTGGTCCTGTTTCAGGAGTAATTTTCTCATAAAAGAGATTACCAGAAATAAGAAGATACCCTATTGACTGTACCATTAAAAAGGGCCAACATGTATCAGGATTGGGCCGTTTAATGATTTTGTTCAACGGGTGTTCAAAATCAACAGCAATATTTCCCCTACCGAGTTCCTTCTTTATCTCCCATGGAACGGATGCTACTGATTTAGCAATAATATCTATGCAACGGAAGGAGATAACATTCTTTAAGTAAGCTTCTTTCGCATAGTTCTCATAGTCCTGGGGAGTCCATTGTACTGGACTAGACCCAGAATAAATTACCCGCCTGGTAGCAGATTCCTTTTGAGAAAAAGGAAGTATGGTATTGAAATACTTTTTTATTTTATTGCTTAATTTCAATTATCTAATCCCTTTTATTTTATATAGCTAACCATAATACCAGGATAAGAATCCCCATAACTCCCCCACCAAGACCTGTTCCCCATCCAAACCAACGCCATGCTTTGTGTCTGGATTCATCCTGACACTGTTCAATAGCCTGAACACTTTTCTTGCTAAACTTAATACATTCTGTCAGATACTTTCGTAACATTTCATTCTGATCCACACAGGTGTTATAGTCTTCTTCACTCACACATTTGGTACAATCAGCATATTGCTGAGTCTGTACGGGAGATGTTCCTTGTAAAGAGGAACAGCTAACGCCTATGAAGAGGGCGATTATTATCGAGATAAGCTTGCCATACATTGATTTTATCCTCCAAATCTCTTTTGTGTCGGTTAAGGTTAATATTCCCTTCAACAGTCTCTTCCGGTCTTTTCTTAATAGCCAGAACTATAGCCAAGACAGATAATCCAAGAACTGCAAGGGAAAGGAATGCTACAGCTACTTTAGCATAGGGTGTTTTCAATTTCCCCCAAATAAATTTAAAGAACTCACCGATCTTTCGTAATATCGTTTTCATCACATGCTCCTTATTGTGCCGATATATTATGTCCATCTTGTCTGGGTGGTTGTGCTGCAGGAGTAAGAAGCTCTGTTAGGGTATTTCCTGTACCAGTGGGGGGATTTATTCTGTTTTTATCAAACCATGTATAAACACCCAACCAGACACCAACAAAACCCAAACAACCCAATATCAATTGAACGGATATCCGTGCTGCCAATTTCTCTGGGCCATACATCTTTAGATAGACCATCTGTAAAATGGTAATTAAGAAAATAGTAATCCAGAAATAGGGGGGTTTAAATTTCCCCTTCGACATAAAAAACTCACCAAATATAGTTTTGATTTTTTTCATAGTTATGCCCTACTCGTTTTTTGTATGACCTGGATTTCTCCCGAGCTAAAATAAATTACAGGATCCAGATGCATATTTCCTTTCCATGTTTCAAAATGAAGATGATGTGCAAAAGAATTCCCTCTCTTGGGATTATAATCTGAATCTATTGCTGTAATACCTATGGGATATCCTTCCCCAAGGATAGCCCCTTCTACAACATCAGGATTGAAATTTACATGGATATACTTTATATCTGTACAAACAGTATCATCAAAAGGTCTACCCACTAAAAAATTATTCCCATAACCATCAATTCCAATTCGAACAACTATCATTTTCTCAGTACAAATAACTGGAAGAAGACGAAAGTTGACAAAATCAAAAGAACGGATATCCACCCCTCTATGACGTTCCCCCTTATAATTCTGAGTAAGGAGAATGGGAACCTGATTAAAAATAGGTGACTTCATTTATTCCTCCTACCATTCATATTCATGAAGACCAATAAGTATGTTCATTGTAGCCAAATTTGTGGCATTCTTACATTTGCCCCAAATCTTTGTTCCTGATGCTACAATGATATGTACAACAGAAGAGGGTTCTCCCCGAACATTGGAACCAAGTCCTGTTGTTAATATAGGGATATCTGAATATTGTCCCGCTGTTTCAGCCTCAGCACAAGTACCTGTTCCATAGAGTAAGCGGACCATATAAGCAGTAACAGAAGACAATTCAGTAATAAAAATCTTGTGTATATCAAAAAACCTCATCAAAGGATTTATAGGAGTATTTGCTACATCCAACATTAAGGTTTCTGCACCAAAAGCATCATTCCCGCTTATAAGGGAATATCCCGTAAGGGAAGCAAGTGTAGCTCCCGCACCAAACCATCTTTCGTTGTTATGAAAGAAATAGCGAGTATGATAAGCATTATCATCTATTCGCATTATGGTATCTCGTCCGTTAATCGATATCATTGTACTACCAACTTCTTAATTAATTATGGACCAACCGATAACTTCTGTCCCTCTATGATTGACAGTTACGGTAGAGCCATGGGCAAAAACCAATTGATCCCCACTTTGGAAAAGAAGGGCATCAGAATAATGTATCCACAGATCCTGAACAGTCAGGAGTGCTTGGCTAAGAAGCTTAGTATTATAAGCACTCCCTCGGGCAGAACTTAGATAAATAACCAAATCAAATATGGATATCATGGCAATACTAAAATGCATCCGTATCTCTGCCAATCTCCATGCCTTTGTTGCATGGGCAATACTCTCAGCCATCCCATCAGCCGTATGTCCTGTTTCATAAAAAGAGAATTGCTGCCAACGCTGATTTTCTAGGTATGATTCTGTAAAAGCCATTGTATTTCTCCTTATTTTTCTACTATACAATCATGTTGGGGGCATTCAAAACAAGAAACCCCACAAGGATTCTCCAAGGGATAAAAATTATCTTCTGAAAAACGGGTATTGTAATTACCTTCTTTCTTCCTGGGAACACGTTTTCCCTTATAGAATTCACGCATATGAATCTTATTTCTTTCCCTTTCAGAAATATCCTTCTGTATAAAAATTTCAAAAGAAGAAGGATTCATGCATGACGCTCATTACAAAGTAATTGCTGACTGAGAACCTTTTCCTCCAATCTACCAACTGTCTCGGAAACATGTTCCACCTTTCCAAAAATCTCTTTTATGTCACTTCGTCTTTCTTCCACACTCTTCTCACGATCTTTCTTTTCTTCTTGTATCCTGGCACAAATGGCTTCTTGCTTTTTATCGATTGCCCGTAATTGGAAAAACATAAATCCAGAAAACAGGGAAAGTATTCCCATAAATATGGAAACAATGACTCCGATGTGACTTTCCATTTAAGCTCTCCTTATTCGTATATTGTAACGTCCCTCATCAAGAGCGATCTTCTCAAAAGCCCCGGAAGCAGCATCCACCTGGTCATCATGCTTTCCAGAGGGGAATACTTCCAATTCATCAAGAAAGTCCTTTATCCACGACCCTTTAACAAGGGAAACATTCCCACTTTCACTCATGGAGGAAAGCGGGGCTGCCCGTTCCTCTTTTGATCCGGTAGCCTTATTCCCCTTGAAGTTATATCCGGGAAGGATAAAGCGTCTGTAATGATCAATGGTGTTCACACCGGAGGAACCGGGTTCCTGTTCCATACAAATAAGAACATTTTTCCCGTCAGCTTGTGCCGTCTGTTTTATTATCTCTTCAACATTCCTGGGGGACCATCTCCCACGAATAACAGAGTCTATACAATAGGTATTATTGCTTAATCGGTGCATACGAACACCAGCGGTAAAGTCAGGATCATTCGAACGTCTTCCCTGTACCTTCTTCAATTCCGTTGCAGCAAGATCCCAATACCGAACAGTAGAGGATATTTTGTCAGGAGAGGGTGTCCTTTCAATTACAGCAAACCATTCCCTGCTAAACAATCTTCCCGCTTCTTTTATCTCCCAATCCCCATTGATAAGTCTCTGTCTGGTAACAGGATCCAACTTGTTCAGGGATTTAAGGTATTGCTCTTTCTCCAGATATGGGTTGTCGCTAATACCTGCAGGAATAAACACCACCCCTTCTTCCCGGGTAGCATCATCAATATATTTGGTCTTTAGCTCAAAATGGCTGATTCCGCCAGGGTTTGAAGCCAGACGGAATCGAATTGGAACCGGATTATCTATAGTCTTTCTCAATCGAGAGAACATGAACAATATTTGTGACCACCGCAAATCCCCTGCTTCATCCACACCAATGAACTGGAATTCAGAGGAGTTAAAGTTCAGGTGGTCATAGGGACCGTCAAGATAACCGAAGGTAATGGTAGCACCGGAGGGAAAGAGCCACTGTTTATTCTTCTCATCCCAATGACAATTCTTTCCCGATAGCCAGGACATGGCACGATCCATAAGAGATCCCGGCATGGAAAGGTTCTTATAGGTGTCACGGAGAAGGAGTGCAGCATAATGAGGATAATCTACATACTGCAGGGCAGCCATGAGAAGAGCATCCGATTTCCCCCCGCCTACAGCCCCACCATAGAACGCATCGAGACAGGGAAGCCAAAGGAATGCTTCCTGTTTCGGTGTGGGCTGGTGAGGAACGTACTTAGTTAATTTCGGAATCAGTAGGTTCTTCAGGTTCGGCTGTGATAGCACCAGCTGTGTGTAAAATTCTGAGGACTTCTCCAACATGTTCTGCTGACCGTTCTCCTATATTTATTTCCAATACTTTTCTATCTTCCGTTATCTTCGTGATGTTCCCTTCCAGCTTCCGGGTCCACCCAAAGCGATTCTGCATATTCATCATAAAGAGTGTGGAGTTGAAATACTTGTTCCCCAGGTTCAACCGGCCCTGTTCCCGCCACCATAACCCGGATAACGCCTCACCGAGTTCTACCGCCTCTGCAAACTCCGGCACATACATATCACTCTCCGCATCACACCACCGGGTAATCTGACTCGGGTGTATCCCCAATAATGCTGCAGCATCCATCTTCGTCCGACCCTGGCTCAGTATCTCAATCACCCTCTCACACATCTCCGGCCTGTATTTCTTTTTCTTGTTGTACCGAGCCATCTCCTTGCATTCTTCCACCAGTTCCTTCGAAACAATCTCCTGCCCAGGTATCACCGTAAGCAACTGAGTCTCCCGCTCCGCTTCAGAACTTGGCTTCATACACTCCTGCTGCGTCTTCCCCTTCCAATTCCATTTCTTCTTCTTCTTATCCTTCCTCTCTCTCTTAGCAGCTTCCAGCAACCCTGGTATCACATGAGGCATCTCCGCTCCCAGTTTGGCTACGGCCTCTCTCTCTTCCGGCACAACCATGGACAGTAACTCCTCTAAGGGGTTGGCAAAAACCGGCTCGGGCTGCTGCGGGGGACGGTATCTCTTCGGTGCAGGCATCAGTATGGCCTCAAATAGTAGGGATGGGGCCCATCGGTAAAGTAGGATAAGGGCAATCGGGTAGAGGGGAGGATTTCCATAACATCCAGGAGGAACGAGGCATAACAGAAACTCCCGGAAGAAACCGGAAGGTAAGGACCAAAAGTTCTGCCAGAGAGGTGCGCACACGGCCTCTGCCCCCCCTTGTTCTCTCCACTTAAGGGAGTCACATCGCCTTTCCCCCACTGTCTCCCCTGTCCCTGCCTATGCTTATTTATCATATGCCTTTATCCATAGTATATTATAATAGTGCATACTCAGCGTGTACATGACTCGCACATAGCACGCTGATACATAGCGCATTGGCTATAGTATAATGTATGTCATTGAGTATATGTAGTAGTGTGTATATTAGCATGATCATTAGTATATATGTCTATGTGTCCTTATGCATAGTATATACACACTATGGGACATAAAGCAATGATTATTTATATTATTATGTATGCATTTTATTTTAAAAAAATGTATGTTTTTTTTGTACTTTTTTATCTTTTTTTCCTTTTTTACTTGACTATTTTATTATATGGAGTACATTGTATATATAGAGAATAAGTCAGTAAAGGGGTGTTGATTATGAGACTTACAGAATACAGATTGCATCAAGTAAACGGATTGAACGTAAAGAGAGAATTGAGAATCAACAGTGTAAAGATGGTTGACACTAAGAGCAACACGAAAATGGAAGCACTGAAGACGGCAGAAGAAAAGTATAACAAAAGACTTGCACGCCTCCAGTATGCTTTCAACTAAAGGACGAAATAGGGGTTTTATCCCCTATCAAGGAATAAGATTCCTTCTGATGAGTCCATATCAGTTTAGATCATTTACATTAAAACACTTTCAAGATTCCATAGGAACAGGACAGGCCGAAACCCTTATACGCCTTATTACTATGAAATAAAGTCACTATTCTAATTTGAATAATAAAGACCATAAAAGAAAAGTGTAGTAAAAACACTCCCCTTTTGAAACAAAATTGTACAAGGGGTGTTTTAACTCTTGTAATTTTTTAGGCCGGACATTCTGCCAATTATTGCCGAAATATCCCATATATGAGTATAAGGCTATATTTATCCGGCTTTTCTCCCTTTTATTCCTTATATGTTTATGCTATGTATAGGGAATTATCAATATTACACTATATAGTTACACAATAATAGCACTGTACAGGGCTGATATATTGACCTATAAGGCCAGTTAGAGGCTCTGTACAGTGTTTTAATATACTATATAGGGGTGATAGATAGGGAACATACATATTACAGGGATTAAATCACCCCTTGTATGATTGATTTTAATAGATACATAGGGGGAATAGTATTAAGGGAATGTATTTTCCTTTTTGTTATTCCCCCTTTTGTATAAGCTTTATTATGTCTTATATAGTAAGGTTTATAAAAATCTATTAAATAAGGGGTATATAGTATGATATTCATAAAAAGCGGTATAGAGTATAATGTAAAGGCTCGTATTATCGGGAATTACTCTTCTGATTATATTTTTAATATCAACACGGAAGAAAATAAAAGGGACATAATCAAAAAGTTAAATGCTATTACCAATAAAAATTATCATATATCCAATCTTTTATGGTATAGACACAAATTTATTACTACTGATTTTCATTATTTTACCAGTCCTTCCGACAATAAAGGATTTTCCTACTGGGCAAAAATAATTTAATCCTTTATTATAGGGAATTACAAATTTTATTTTTTATAACTGTAATTCCCTTTCATAAGGCATTAAACAACCTTAAAAATCTATTAAATAAGGGGTGTATAGTATGATTATAGAATGTGATAAACCATGTAAATGTCAATATAATGGTCGATGTTTGTCAGGGGATGGAAATTTAACGATTATAAATCCTTTCAGTAAATATCCCGTAAGCTGCCTGAAAAACATTCATGAAAAAATAATAAGACTGGTTATGAGTTGTACTGATGGGATATATACTGAAGACATAACACCGAAATACAAAGAACATTATGATGGTAAATAAAAAGCCTTATGATTAGGGATAAATTTAATTTTATCCCCTTTCATAAGACTATTTAGTCTTAAATTTCTATTAAAAAGGGGTGTTAATTATGGCATGGACAAAAAAGGAAACAGCGGAAGCAATTGAAGAATTGCGAAAAATTTTAAAACCGGGCGATACTGTATATACTTCTTTAAAACATGTCTCCCGGTCGGGTATGTATCGAATTATTGAAGTGATAACAATACAAAATAATCAACCAATATGGTTATCCCAGCTTGTAGCAAAAGCATGTCGAGAAAGATACGACACAAAAAGCGAAGGTGTTGGTATCAGTGGATGCGGAATGGATATGGGTTTTGCTCTCGTTTATAATCTTTCCCATACTCTTTTTCCTTCCGGTTTTGATTGTATCAAGGAAAATTGTCCGTCTAATGATCATCATAACAGAGAAAATAATGATCATCATCGAGACGGGGGATACGCCTTGAAACAAAGATGGCTATAAAGGATTATTGATATTTTGACAGAATAAGGTTTTTACAAATTTTATTCTGTCATTATATGAATAATTTAGTTTATTCAAATTTATAAAAGGGGTGTTACTGTATGGAAAGAATAGAATCTACAGAACAATTTGAAAAAGCCATTGAAGAACAAAAAGAAAATAGGGAGCTAATTGAAAAAGTTTGCTCCCCTTATGATCCAGCAGAATTACAAGAAATAGCAGAACAAGAGGGATGGTAAATAAAAAGCTTTATGTTTAGGGGTAAATTTATTTTTACCCTTTTTCATAAGTCTTTTATTGACTTAAATTTCTATTAAAAAGGGGTGTTACTATGCATAGAGCAATCGGAGATAATCCTACATTCCAAAAAATGGTGCAAAATTCAAAATCCATCACCAAAATTGAATTTTTAACCATGCTTACCGATAATGTGAACAAGCTGATTGACGAAAAGGAAAGAAAAGCAATCGAAAAATTGATCTACAACCTTGTCAAGACAACAAAAACGCTGATTATTTAGGGGGATACAATGGAACAACAAATATTTTACAGGCATAATGACCGATTCCCTAAATTGAACCATACATTTTACAGTCAGATTTTCAAGTGGTGTGTATGGGACAGGGTTAATTTTTTCAATTCAGCTAAAGGTAATTATTTCAATGTTGTCGATATCCGCTTATTTTTACGTTATCTGTAAAGATTCTTTATTGTATGGCATTATTGAATATTATAAATTTTATTTTCAATAGTGCCATAAAATAAGAAATTTTTAATTTCTTAAAATTCAATAAAAAGGGGTGTTATTATGGAAATACAGGAAAAAATAGAAAACCTCAAAATTGAAAAAGGAAAATTATTTGCTATAGCTTGCAAAGAAATTCCAGGGAGCCACAAACAAAAAAGAATTATAGTGGAAATTTCCAAAATTTGGGAAGAAATATGTTCCTTAGAAAAAGAATTTCGGGACGAATTAGCAAAAGAAATTTAATCCTTTATTATGGGGAATTACTTTATGTGTAATTCCCTAAAATAAGGAATTAAAAAACCTTAAAATTTAATAAAGGGGTGTTCCCATGACAGTACAAAACAGTCTACAAGCAATCACATACCATGACGCATTGAAGGAAATTTCCAACAATGCCAAATTGTACGGGATTGCCGTCACTTATGCCCGAAAATATGGCATAAGTGTATGCAATGCTATTCAGGACATGGCTAAAGCTTTCACTTTGTGCCATGGCAATTTTGTTTTTTAAGGTGATATCATGAAGCCATCTACAAAGTTTAAAGGTGCATGGGTGAATAACAAAAACCACTTTTTCTTCAAGGATGCATTTGAAAAAGATGGAAAGTGGCTTGTTCCCTTCGTATTCTATAATGGGGGAAAATGGAAAGAAGACAATATGCTTTTTGATATTTCAGAAAAGAAAAATTATCTGAAATATTGTTAGCTAAAGCTTTAAATTTTGGCATTATAGAAATATAGTGCCATTATTTAAACCTTTACAGGTTTAAATTTAATAAAAAAGGGGTGTTAATATGAGTAATGTTGTCAAATTTTCAAAGGGTGATGCTTTTTTTGATGCTATCTATTTCGTACTACAAGCAAGATCCACGGATGATATAAAGGAAGTCTTTACTTTTCTTTATGTCGATGATGAAAACATTGTTTGTACTGATTCCAGAAGACTCCATTTATGCAGTAGAAAGGACGATTTTCTTTCCGACATGGAAAAGGGTCTTTATGCAGTGGAAAAATGTACTACAAAGGAAATTACTTTGATAAAAGTTGAGCAAGAATTCTGTTTTCCAAAGTATAAACAAGTAATTCCTTCTTGTGATGCTGAAGTAATAGAAGAAATTAACTTAAACCACAAAGAAGAAATTTCCTTTTCAAAATCTTTGTACAAAATTTATCAAAAATGTTTTATCAACTATAAATTTATCAAAGATATTTCTTTAATAGGAACATTTAAAGTGTCCTTTTATGGTGAAAAATCTCCCATAATATTTGAATCAACCGATTTTCCCTTTTATGCTATGGCAGTTATAATGCCAATAGTAATAAAAGGATAATTATTGATACTTTGCCATGATTTTTAATTAGATCATGGCTCTTTATGAATAATTATAATTATTCAAATTTAATAAAAAGGGGTGTTAAAATATGTTTACAGTAGAAAAGACGGAAAAGCTTTTAAAGCTTGCAAGAGACATGGAAGAGGGAAAAGGACTGTCGCTCATTCTGTATCAAGAATTCCTTGTCATGCATAAAACTTTATCTGATTGTCTTGAAATACAATCAGAGCGAGCAAAAAAGTACTTGCTTGATAACGGATTTACAGGGGAAGGATTTTTCCCTGAATATGATCGGAAAGTGGTTTATTCCGATGGAAAAATAACGATTTCCTTTGTAGATGAAAACATCTATACAGCATTAAAGAAAAAGAAAATGGAAAAACTTTTCCTTGACATTGCCAAGGTACAAAAAACTAAGGTTGATAATACCGAAAATAAGGAATTGCGGGAGATTTGCATGAAAAATTCAAATTCAGAAAAAGGCAATCCTTATATTTCCGTCGTCAAGCTGTCAAAAAAGGATAAAGTAAATAGTTGATTTTTCCTTATGTCTATAATAGAAATTTTATTATAGACATAAATGAAAAATTGAATTTTACAATTTTTCAAATTTAATTAAAGGGGTGTTAATATGAACAAACAAACAATTATACTTGATTCCACTTGTTTTGATGAAAAAGGTAACTTCACAAAAGAAGAATATTTTAACAAGGAATATAATGCTTATTATTTTGATGGCAATGTTGAAATAAAAGTAGATTATTCCTATTTTGAAAAATCTGTAATTGTGGAAGGTTACCTGGATGTGAAAGGTAACCTGTATGTGGAAGGTGACCTGGATGTGGAAGGTGACCTGTATGTGAGGGGTTACCTGTATGTGGAAGGTGACCTGGATGTGGAAGGTGACCTGGATGTGGAAGGTGACCTGTATGTGAAAGGTTACCTGTATGTGGAAGGTGACCTGTATGTGAAAGGTTACCTGTATGTGAAAGGTGACCTGGATGTGGAAGGTGACCTGCATGTGGGAGATAACCTGCATGTGGGAGGTGACCAATCTATCCATAGTTATTCCATATTGAAAACCATAGATATAAACCACATTGGAAGCCGTAACTCATTAACCCAAATTCTTGTAACTAAAGAAAACGGTATAATGATTAAAACAGGTTGTTTCTTCAATACAATAGATAATTTTGAACAAAAAGTAAAAGAAGCTCATAAAGAATCTATCTATGCAAAAGAATATCTAGCCTTAATTCAATTTGCTAAAAGTATTGAGGAGATATACTCCAGTTCTGATAAGGAGCAATCATGACAGAACAAGATGCTTTTAATTTACTCACAACCACAGTTCAATTCCAGGAATTGAGTGCAAAACTTTTAGGAAGAGAGATGGATCCTACAGACCTTGTTACCCCTGCTATTAAAATCTTATTAGGAAAATGTCAGAAATTGGAAGCAGAAAATGGAACCCTGAAAGTTTTACTTATTAAATTACCAAAACCCATAACAGAAAAGAAGGAGGGATAAGATGACATTACTTATTTTAGCGGGGATTATTACCTTTGCCATTGTAATCTATACAGCAATTATAGATAATAAAAGGCTGCCTTAATGGGGTTTGATGCTATGAAATTCTTGGAAGATTATTCCATTCCTAATTGGGATGAGGGGAAAAATGTTTCCCCTGGATGGAGAAATATACAATGTCCATTCTGTTCAGACCATTCCAACCATGGGGGATTTAATCCAGAAGGAACCTATATCTGCTGGAGATGCAGCTATCATCCCCTGGAGGATGTTATTTCTGAGATTCTGCAGGTATCCTATTATGAAGCGATACAGATAAAAAAGGAATATACCACCAACACCAGAACTGAAATTATAAAAAAGATGGGGATAAAACACGCCTCATCCCTTTCTCTCCCGGGAGAATGCACCGATCTCCAGAAGCAGCACAGAGATTATCTTATTAAACGGAAATATGACCCTGACAAACTGGAATCCAAATTTAAACTAAGAGGCACATTACATTATGGAAATTACAAGTTTCGTATTATTGCTCCTATCTACCTTGATGGTAAGTTGGTTTCATATCAGGGAAGAGATATTACGGGAAAACAAAGTTTGCGATATAAAGCTTGCAAAATGACAGAGGAAGTAATACATTATAAGCATATCCTCTATAATGCAGATACAGTAAAAGACAGGGGAGTTATTGTAGAGGGTATTACCGATGTCTGGAGGCTTGGAGATGGGGCCATGGCAACAATGGGGACCGGATGGACCAAGGAACAGGCTCTATTCATTGCTAAGAAGGGTGTGAAGAAAGTATTCATCCTTTTTGATCCGGGATCCTTTTCTACGGAAAGAGCTAATAAACTGGCATGGGAATTATCCTTCCTGAAAGTGAATTCCGCTGTTATCTACCGAGAAGGAAGCGATCCAGGAGATATGCCACAGGATGAAGCAGATAATTTTATGAGAGAGGTAATGAAATGATGAAAGTGGCAGAATCGTCCCGGTGTGAGTCCGGGACACGCAATCATAAGTAATGGAGGATAATATGTTTCTATATCACGGAAGTCCAATAATTATTGAAAACGATAGAGACATGGCGTCATCAACATATTTTTCTGAAGATATAAAGGTGGCAAAGGAGTATGGTCAATATGTCTATAAAATAAAAATAGATGAAAAAATAAAGGGTCTTTTTTATAGGGATATATTTAAAGAACATTGGATCAGCGGTGGACATATTCCACTTTATATGTTTGATATTATTGATACAGCAAAGGATGGAATCATAAGTAATGAGTGATAAAAATTATTTAGAACAATTGCAAAAATCTATGATAATAAAAGATAAAAAACTTCAGATGTTCGATGAGATGTTGACAGAATTAAAAATTTCAATAGATACACATTGGACTATACCGGAATATAAAAAGCATGTTGCAAGGGTTGAATCAATCATCGCTCGTGCGGAGGCATTAAAATGAGAATTATACCGATTGATTATGCTTATACAATGTGGGGATGGTCAAAGTTATTTAATTCTTTATCATTCGGGATTTATTGTGATTATTTGCATGGGTTAGGTTACATAATATATTGATATGGTATAGGATTTAGAGCATATTACAAACGAAAATAAATAAAGGAAATATAAATGGAAAAATTTCTTAAATGGTTATTAAAACATCCAGAACTACAGGTAGAATTCTATTACCCACCAGAACATGTGGATAATGAAAGAGCGGGATGGATATGTATGTCTATGCAAAATGATGTATCATATCATCTAACTTGGATTAGAATTATAGGTTCAGAGCTTCTAGAAAGCGAGGACTATCTTGACAGACAATATAAAAAGTTATTGTCTTGGGCAGAAAAACATAAAGGAGAGGAGATATGAAAAAAGAAAGTAATCCATTTCCGAAAGGAATTAAAAGACCCCCTCCACCACCCAATCCTCCTAAAGTTTCTTCTGGAGCAAATACATATTATCTATATTCTGAAGTATTGGCTATTATAGACAAATATGGAAGTTGGGAAAGATATATGAGAAATGGAAGATGGACTAAACAAAAAGTAATTTCTATACAAAGTTATACCAAAATGATGAAAGAAATTATTAACTATTTACTAAATAAATGAGGAAAATTATGAAAAAGGAAAAGTTCAAAAAGGGGGATTATGTTACTTTTAAAGAGGGGGCTAGTAGCTATTCATATGATATACAGGGAGAAAAACGAACGGTAGGAAGAATTGTTTCTTTATATGAAGATGGAAGAATGTATATAAAAATTTCAAATAATCCTGTGTTTGATAAAAGGTTTGATTATTATTTCCCCCATAAAGGGTTAATTAAACTCTCAAAAGAACAAGCACAAAAAATAATGTTGGAGACAAGGAAATGGAAAAAAGAAAATATGAAAACAAAGAAGCTATCCCCAAAAAAGAAGGTTGCAAAAAAATAACCTGTTCCTGTGGAATGGAAATTACCATCCATGGGATATTACCCAATAGATACAAATGTTCCCAGTGTAAAAAGGAGATAATTCTTAATGAACCAAAGAAACGGGGGGAAAGAGAAAGTAAAAATATGTCCTAATTGTCATTCTGCCTATCATACTATTTTAACAGAAGGTATTTATTATGAACAATAATGAAGCTAAAGAACTTGTCCGATCTACACTTTCCAAAGAAGCCTATTTCCAAGTAAATAAAAAACTATTAAAAGCTACATCCATCGATGCTGCCATTCTATTAGCTGATCTTATAAGTAAAGAAAATTATTTTGAAAGAAAAAACCAATTGGATGATAAAGGACGTTTCTTTAATACCCAAAATAATATAGAAGAGGATACCACTCTTTCTCCTTATCAACAAAGGAATGCTTTCCATCTTTTAAAGGAAAAAGGGTTTATAGAAACTACTCGAGAAGGTCTTCCAGCCCGTACAGTTATCAAAATACTTCACAACTGCATATTAAGTTTTTTGATAAGTACTGACGAAAATACTGCACAACATAATAAGAATAAAGGTAATAAGAATAAAGTTAATAAAGGTTCTAAAGAACCTAATAAGGATTTTGGAGATACAAAATCCGATACTCCTTTAATAATATCTCCTTTTATAGAAGAATGGAATAAATACCCCCTTTTAACTAAGCATACTTCCTCTTTAGCCAAAGTATATCAGGAAGGACATAAACTTTGTACTTATCTGATAAATGGCTCCCTTGGTAGACACTGTAATATCAGCCGGGAGTTCTTAGAGCAAAATAATATTCCTGTAGCCATGCAAACTAAGAAATTTACTGAAGAGGAAGTATTTACGGGAATAGAACTTTTCAGTCGAATGTTCCAAGAAGGATACTGGCCTGAGAATAAGAAACTTCTCCCAAAAAGTTTGGCTGATTTTATCTATAATCCTAGAACACAATCCTCTTTTTTCCTAAAAGTAATGGCAAATGAACCACAACTATTACAAAAAACCAAAGATATATGCCCAAGCATATCAGTCCTGTATGAAGAACTTTATAAAGGCAGACTCCATACCTCTACCGACAGAAACAACTTCATCTTCCAGACGAACCTTATCAAAAAGAACTATGATGCCATCAAGCACACCATTGATATGACTGAAACCCTGGATTCAGGTTGTGATTCTTATTTTGGAACAGTAGAGAAGTTTGCGGAGCAGCATATACGATGGATGAGGGATTATTATAAGTCCCACCTCCAGATCGGCTCCATTTCCAAGTCCTGGTTCAAGTTTCTGGATTATGTAAAAGATTATTATCATTATGACTTTGATCCTAGTGAGGAAAAACTGATAAAAATGGAAAAGGAGTGTAATTTTATTGAAGTGGAGCGGGAGAATAGGAGAAAAATAAGGGATGTTGCCAAGCATAGAGAAGAAATGGAATTTGCTTGAAAATAATACACTTTTCTGGTAAAAAAGTGTCCATTTTCTCTTGGAAAAAGATATAATAAGAGTAGGAACAAAAGGAAATAGTTATGAGAAAGGAAATATTACGAGAAAAAGCCCTTAAACATTATGATGACATGATTCAATGGGCAGAAACACGATATTTTTATGAATCAGTATCTAATTATCTAATGATAGATGCTATTGGACAGGAATGGCGTGGGGTTGATTGCTCTTATTGCCAAAATTTTAATGGAGATTGTTCCCGCTGTCCTTTAAGTCCAGGAGAACCCTTTTATTCAAAAAGATGTTGTAATGGTTTGTGGCTTAAAATGCAATATTCTATAACATGGGGGGAGTGGGTAAGAAACGCTAAACTTGTTCGAGAATTTATAAAAGAAAATGGGTAAGTAACAATGAATATACTTCAAAAAAAACTTCTTACTTGGGCTGAAAACTATATGATTAAGCATTATGTAGTAAATGAACTAACACCCAAGATGATACCTACTGCACAGATACAGCCGGAAATGGAAAAGGCAATAGAACGGGAAAAAGTCCGGGTAACAGCAATTTTGGATATTGATACTCAACATAAACTTGAAACACAGGCAATGGGATTTTTTATCATAGAAGCAAGACTCAAAGCGGAAAACGTGAACCTTCGCAGGGAGATTTCTAATTTCCAACAACAGAAAAAGGATGTATCAAAATTGCGTAATATGTGGCTGGAGAGAGCGGAGAAAATAATACAGATGGCGTCCCGTATGAAAAATGAAGGGGAAACACTTCATAGCAATACCAATAGTTTTATCGGGGCCATTACATCTGTTTATAACGAAGTTAAAAAAGATACAGAGACTTTTGATAAGAATGCAAAAGCAGAACAAAAAATGCTAGGACAGGTATAGGAATGAAATTAAAAACACAGAAAATTGTTCACAGTGCAGTATTGATTCTTTGCCCCTACTTTTCCGTCATGTTTTGGGTTGGAATGAATATGGGGTTTGGGGGAGTGCTGGAATATATCCTTGTATCTGCTGTAGCTTTATTTATTGCGTTCTTATTCAGTCTTTTAATTTTTATGTTTACGGAGAGATAATATGAAAACATGTAATATTCTTCTGATTGTGTTTCCCACAATTCTTGTTTTGTTAATGGTTTACATTCTTGGATTATGGACTATTATTAAAGCCTTTCTTCTCGTACTGTTTTTTCTGTTGATGGCGGGTCTTGTGGCCTGGGGTATTATTTCTTTTCTGGAAGGAACAAAGCAATGAGCTGGAGCATTGGATATATGAAGTGTAAAAAGTGTGGAGCAAGACTAGAACAAGAAATTACTACGGGGATAATTATGTGTGTTAATTGTCTGGAAAAGGAATCTAAAGGGAGTTATTATTTAGCCCTAAATCATGGTGTAGATGGGTGGTCCTTAGATGAATATTCTTCCATAGAAGAAATAGCAATTGAAATTCAAAAAGGAAATACATATGGAAATCCTTTTAAAATTTTAAAAGAAATTCCTTTCCAAATAAAATTAGATATAAAAGATGAGCTTAAATAAAAAAGGGGGGGTGTTAGTATGAGAACTTTCCTGTTATACTTATCATGGTTAGTACTTAGTTTCTGTTCTGCTTTTGGTTTTGTTTTCTTTCTGATGTATTATTTTTGCTAATAAAAAGGGGGTTAGAGAATATGAAAAGGATTTTGGTGGTGTTATTTTTTATGTTGATAGCAATACCAGTTTTTGCGGAATCGGAAAATAAATGGACTGCATTGGATACCGGACTGCAACTTAGCCTCACCAGCATTGGTATTGTTGATATGGTACAAACATGGATGGCATTGAAACATGATCCAGATTATAGGGAAATGAATCCTATTATTTATGGAAGACCAAATGATGCTCTTTTCTTTTCGGTAAGTTTTTCTGCTCTTGCTATCCATGCAGTTATATCCTATTTGTTGCCCCAACCTTGGAGATTTCTATGGCAATGCGTGTGGATATCAGTAGAGTTCTATTCTGTTTGTAATAATTGGTCCGTTGGAGCGAGGTTTCAATATTAAATAAAGGGCATTGATCAGAAAGCAGGTGGTAGAGGAAATTCCTCTGTTGGGTTCGATTCCCAACCAATGCAAATAAAATCCGACCCGAGCATGTACAGGGCAACGGTTACGGAAAGGGAGAGTCAACTCCTATTGATCGCCGTAGATAGATGCATGTAGGGGGTACTGTCACAATGGAAAAGGACAAGGAGTCGTTTAACGTCACTAAAGCCTTTCAGGTGTGTGGATCAAATCCAACAGTACCAATGGGGGTTTTTAGCGAAGCCACCCAGAGATTAAGAAAATCCTTGTAAGAAGAATGGCCTGTCACCTCGGCAAATTATTACAAGGTTGCTATCCGGGAAAGTACCGGATCTGGTTACATGGGAGTAGGTGAGGACTTCCATAAAAGCTCCCCTGGGATGGTTTAAGAACTAACACCCCTTTTCCCTCCTGGGGGAGTTTACTAAAAAGGAGTAATTATGATAAGCTATTTAAGATATAAAATTATAAGTTTTTTTAGAAGAATAAACTTAATCAAAACTTACAGTGGATGGCCTTGCTTTGTTAATAATGATATAGATATCTTCCTAAAAAAATTTGGGTATATTATATCCATCAATGAACTGTCTAAACTATTATTAAGAGAAGAAAAATACACTATTATACAAATAGCAAAGTATAAATATGTAACTCCTGGATGTTGTATGGGAGATGGGGTGTGTGAGTACGGTTTTATACCAACTTACGCATTATCAAAAAAGGGGGCATACAAGACCTTTATAAAAAATAAAAATTGGATTACAGAATCGGGGGGTTGGACAGGACTTGTGTGGTTTGGGGCGAATGAGTATATTCCTAATATGTTAAAACTAGCTTATAGGGAATGGTTGTGATTAAAAAATATGAAAGAATTTACAGAATTTTCAAAAGAAGATCAAAAATTAATTTGTGAAGCAATGTGCATAAAC
>Ga0172380_10004178_pt1 | contig 18861 bp, 17 predicted proteins | sample Leawe162metaG_FD_119747 | JGI IMG/M metagenome (GOLD analysis project Ga0172380, IMG submission 119747) | Leachate microbial communities from a municipal landfill in Southern Ontario, Canada - Leachate well 162 metaG | ecosystem: Engineered > Solid waste > Landfill > Unclassified | place... | reverse complement strand
TGCAGATTCCGCTGAAGCCGAAGGGCAACGTGGTGCAACACTTCAACACCGATCCGGACAATCCCGTGAAGCTCATCTGTTGCGAGCCGAACGCCTTCCAGTCGGCCTGGGTGGACCGGGGATCCGGCTTCGATCAACTGGAAGTGTCCCCCGATTACAAGGCTTAGCATAGCGCCGCAGCATCGCCGTAACTGGCATGTCTCACACCGGCTGGCTGATACCAGATACCAGCACGGCATCTCAAGGGGACGATCTTGACTTCGATAGATAACAGCCCGGTTCCGAACTATCCGGGGCTTCTTCGCTTGGACGGCCGCAATCTCATTGTCGTGGGTGCCGGACAAGGCATGGGGCGACAGTCGAGCCACGCCCTCGCGCAATGTGGGGCGAAAGTGATGTGCGTCGACATCGATGAGCAGTTCGCGAAGGAGATCGCCGACGAGGTAGGCGGCATCCCCTTCTGCGGCGACATGACGCGCACGGACGATGTGAAACGACTTGTCGAACAGGCTACATCAAGCTTTGGCGGCCCGATCCACGGTTTCGTCGACATCGTCGGAATTGCGCAGTGGGCGATGCTGACGGAAATGGACGAGTCCATTTGGGACGCGCAGTTTGATATCTGCCTGCGCCATGCCTTCCTGCTGAGCAAGTACGTCGGCCGCCACATGATCGACACCGGTACCCGGGGCACGATGGTATTCATCGCATCGGTTCACGGCCTGACGGCGTCTGTCCGCCACGCCGCCTACGGTGCGGCAAAAGCGGCACTCATCTCGCTGGTACGAAGCCTTGCCGACGAGATGGGTGGGCAGGGCATACGCGCCAACGCCATTGCGCCGGGCGCCATCTTGACCCCTCGCATAGAATCGACGATCGACGAAGGCCGGAAGCAGCAGGCAGCTCGTCGTGCGCCCTTGAATCGAATGGGCGTGCCTGCAGATATCGCATCGGTGGTGTTGTTTCTTTGCAGTGAACTTTCCTCCTTCCTGACCGGACAGACCCTGGTTGTGGATGGTGGCGTCGTCATCGCAGACCCATTCAAGCCCGCTTGAGATAGCCTTGCTCCACCGTCTGATCATATGAAATTCCTCAACAGCGTCGAAACCTTCCTGCGCGTGGTCGAGTTGGGAAACTTTACCAAGGCCGCGCAAGTTCGCAATGTCACTCCAGGAATGATATCGACTCAGATCTCCAGTCTCGAGAGAGAATTCGGAGTACGCCTGCTGCATAGGACGACGCGCAAGATCGTCGTTACTGAGGAAGGGATCGTCCTCTATCAGCGGTTGAAGAAGATCGTTCAAGATATCGATGAAACCAAGAGTTCATTTCTGACGCCGTCGATGCTCACCGGCAAGGTGAGGGTGGTCGCTGGCGGGCTGATCGTCAGATTTCTGATGTTGCCGATCGTGCCGGAGTTTTCGGCGCGCTACCCAGGTATCACGCTGGAGTTTCTTCTGCGCAATATGCTCCGTGGCTCCAAAGGCGACGACGGGGATTTGACCATCCGCTATGGCCCCTTCGAGAATTCGAGTTTGATTGTCAAACCCCTGGGCAATACGCACATAGTCGTTGCCGGTAGTCACGACTACTTGGCTCGCCACGGCACGCCCAAAGAGCCGAGAGAATTGCTGAATCATCGCTGTTGCGGATTTGTCGATTCAGGATCGGGGCAGCTTACGGCATGGCAACTTGAGCGCGATGCAGGTGAGCAATTCCAGTTCTTCCCCAAGCACACCCTGATGTTCAACGACAGCGTATCGCTCTTGGACGCGGCGATCAGTGGCTTGGGGCTGGTCTGGATGGCCGAGGCATTTCTTCAGGAGGCTTTCGAACAGGGTCTTCTTGTGCCTGTGCTCACAGCGTACAGGCATCGCGTCGAAGGGCCTAGCGTCCTCTATTACGGAGACAAGATGATGTCCGCCCGGGTCCGCGCGTTCCTGCAGTTTCTGACGGAAAGATATCCGAGCGACGCATCGTTGACGGATTCGTGTCTGAAGCTCAAGGTGCTTAGCCAGGGCTAGTGCATCCGGTTCCACGCTGGGGACGTTACTGCGCCGGTGCGGGCAACGCGCCACCCGCACCGGCGTCTCATCCTTTACGACTCGCCTAGAACTTGAAGTTAGCCATGACGCCAATGGTCCGCGGCTCGCCATAGAGGCGAGAATCGCCGTAAGAAGCCGACACCGTCTGGTACAGGTAGGTCTTATTGAAGATGTTGTTGGCGTAGAGCGAATATTTCCAGGTCTCTGCCGGGTTCGATAGCCCGAGGCGAGCGTTGACCAGGGTGTAACCACCCAATTGCAGGCGGTCGTTGGGCGAGAAATACTCCTTGCTGCGATACGACGCGTTGCCACTGAGACTCAGAATGCCGACGCTGACCGGATGGCGATATTCACCGCCGGCATTGAAAGTGAGTTCCGGCGTGCGTGGCAGATGGTTGCCACTCGCGTCGACGAAGACCGTGGCCGGGATCCCGGCACCGGTGATGGTGTTGTCCTGCGCACCGGGGAAACTGACGTAACGCGCGTGGGTGTAGGCTGCGCCAAGATTGTAGTTGAACCTTTCACCCAGATTTCCGCTGAGCTGCGCGTCCGCGCCATAGATCTCCGCCTTCGCGGCGTTGACCAGAATCGCGCCCACGCCCGTATCGAAGTTGAGCCGGCTGACCTGCAGGTTGGTATAGTCGTACTTGAATATCGAGGTATCAAAACGCATCCCCCGACCAGCGGTCTTGAAGCCCATCTCGTATGCCGCCACCTTCTCCGGGTCCACCGGCTTCGTGGAAGGAGCGGTGCCATTGAAAGAACCGCTGCGGAAGCCCTGGCTGATCGAACCATATACGTTCGTGCGATCCGCCAGTTTGTAGGTCAGAACTGCGCGCGGCGTGAAGCTGGGCCATGTCTTGTCTGCCACCGCCGAGGCTACCGACGCCGGTACCACTGGCGGAATAAAGTTCGTCGTGGAGGCGAAGTTGTAGGCCCTCTTTTCCGAACCGTAGCGCGCCCCCAACGTCATGGACAGCGGGTCTGTCAGTTTGTAGGTGCCGTCAAAGAATGCCGCCCAGGCGTCGGTCTTCACCGTCGAGCCCAGCGCCTGGTGTACCGTAAACGCGGCGCTCTTGGCGTTGACCTCGAAGTTCTGATAGGCGCTGTAATCGTGCAAATAGAAGAGTCCCGCCACCCAGGTGAGGCGGCCTCCCTCCTTCGAATTGAGGTTGAACTCCTGCGTGAAGACTTTTTCCGGATTTTCGAAATGGCCGCCAGCAATATTGAGCGGATAGCCGCCGAGGTCGCCTCGCCAAAGGTCCATCTGGTCGCGATAGCCCGTATAGGAGGTCAGCGTGCCGAGTCCGACGTCGGCTACCCCTTTCAGATAGATCGCATTGGAATTGATTTGGTAGTGCGGCTGAACGGAAGCCGACGTCGTGTAAGGTTGGGTGGCGTGGGCCAGACCAGGGTAGAGGACGCTCCCGGTGCCGTTCGTCACCGGATAGATCAGCGTGGTGACATCGCTGATGTAGCCATGCTCGAGGGTGAGCGTAAATTTCAGCTTATCTGACGCTTGCAGGGTTGTCTTGGAGCGTACGTTGAATTGCTCGACCGGCGCCGTGGACTTCCCGGTCATGAAATCGTGGAGATAGCCGTCGCTCTTCCTGTAATAGAGCGACAAGTCGGTCGCGACCGTGTCACTCAGCCCTCCGGACAAATAGGCGTTGACCCGCCCGTCATTGAAACGCCCGTAACTGACGGTCACGTCTCTCTTCGGCGACAAACTCGGATCCAGCGTCTGCACCAGGATCGCGCCGCCGGTCGCGTTGCGGCCGAACAGCGTGCCCTGCGGACCTTTGAGAACATCGATGCTCTTGACGTTGTTGAAGTCAAAGACGTTGGCCGTCTTGCTCGGCTGGTAGAAGCCATCGACGTAGGTCGCGACGGGATTGTCGGCACCAGGCCCGCTCTGCGCCGAGCTAATCCCCCGGATCACCGGGACCGATTGTGCTCCGGAGCGCCCGATGAGCACCCCTGGCGTAACCTGACCCAGCTGCGTGATATTGGTGATTCCGGATTGCTCCAACTGCTCGGGGCTCAGGGAAGTGATCGCGATCGGCACATCCTCCAGTCGCTGACTGCGCTTCTGCGCGGTCACGACGACTTCTTCCATTGCGCCGGGGTCAGCGGCCTGTGATGGCATAGCGACAAAGGCTGTAGCGGCTACCCCCAAATATAGGGTGCGACGTATCGTCCGCCTGTTGCGGCGGACAGACGACCGGTGGACAATCTTCATTTTCTTCCTCCCTCTCTTTTGCGGTTTGACTATTAATCTCTTCAGGGTCCGATTCCCCGCCGCTAGCGGCGTTCCGTAGACTGGACCTCGCGCTATCTTAAAATCTCCTTTCTTATTCTCTGTCTAATCGGACCGAAAGATAAATAGGTTTTCCAGGAAATCATTGTTTAGCAAAATCATGGGAATATGCGTTGGCGCTTGCTTCGTCTAGTTTTCAGACATCATAAACGGCATCACTAGACGTGGCTAATTGAGTCGATATGCTCAGGTGCCGGCGCGGATTCACTCTTTTTTGCTAAACAATGTTTTCCTGGCGCCGCTATTTATTGGCAGACACCTCGAGAAGATAATCGATCGGTGACAACAAGTCTTTGCCGGACGGCACAGTCTCGTAGGCACGTAAGAACAAAGATAGTCGCCGCAGAGCGACTGCGATTGGGAGGAGACAGAGGTGGGTCACGACTTCGCGCAACAGCAACGCAATCCGGCACGGCACCTGGTCGGGATCACGATCGTCGTGGTGGCGCACGTGCTGGCCGTATATGCGCTGGTGACGGGACTGTCGCACAAGGTGGTGGAGATCGTGCGCGGGCCCATCGAAACAAAGCTAATCGAGGAATTCAAGAAGCCGCCGCCGGACCAGCCGCCGCCACCGCCGCCGAAGTTTGCACCGCCGCCGCCGCCCTTCATTCCGCCAGTGGAAGTCAACATTTCCGTCGCCGCGCCGGTGGCAAACACCATCACGCAAGTCACGACAACGCGGCCGCCACCGGCAGTAGTGGCACCGGTGGCGCCGGTAGCGCCTAGGCAAGTCGAGCGTGTAGCGGCGGTGATCGATGCCAAGCGCAACTGCGCCAAGCCCGAGTATCCATCGGCGTCGCGGCGCCTTGAGGAGTCGGGCACGGTGATACTGAGATTCCTCATCGACCTTGACGGCCAGGTCGTGGACAGCAAGGTGGAGACGTCGAGCGGCTACCAGCGCCTCGACGAGGCGGCGCGCAACGCGCTGGGACGCTGCCGCTTCAAGCCGGGAACCGTGGATGGCAAGCCCGAGCAGTCATGGGCGAGCATCAAGTACATCTGGCAATTGGAATAAGCCGCTCGCAGGATCCGCGAAATAATCCAACACACCGAAACCAAGGAGAAAGCATGTCCCTAAACAAAAGCCTGGCCGCAGTGCTCGCGGCAATTCTGATCGCCGGCGCCTCGGCCGGCGGGCTGGTGACGCCTGTATCCTCGGCGCTGGCCGCCGACGTGCCGGCCGCAGTCGCCGTCGACGCGCGCAAGAACGATCTACCGGTGCTGCAGGAAGCGAAGAAGGAGGTGGAGAAGATCGACAACCCCTATGGTCTCGACGCCCTGTGGAAGACCGGCGACTTCGTCGCCAAGGGCACGCTGATGATTCTGGTGATCATGTCCATGGGCAGCTGGTACATCATCGTCACCAAGTTCTACGAGCAGCTCAAGATGTTCCGCCAGGCCTCGGCGGCGCGCACATCCTTCGACCAGGCGCGCACGGTGCAGGAAGGGGTGAACAACCTCGAACCCGGCAACGCCTTCCGCTTCATCGCCGAGATGGCGCTGGAGGCAAACCAGCGGCATGAAGGCTCGATCGTCGCCAAGATCGACCAGAACACCTGGCTCACCATGCAGATCCAGCGCGCCACGGAGAACGTGCAGAACCGGATGCAGGATGGCCTGGCCTTTCTGGCCACGGTGGGTTCGACCGCGCCCTTCGTGGGCCTGTTCGGCACGGTGTGGGGCATCTACCATGCGCTGACGGCGATCGGCATCGCCGGCCAGGCCTCTATCGACAAGGTGGCGGGACCGGTGGGCGAAGCGCTGATCATGACCGCCATCGGCCTGGCCGTGGCGGTGCCGGCGGTGCTCGGCTACAACTGGCTGGTGCGGCGCAACAAGATGGCGATGGAGAAGGTCCGCGCCTTCAGCGCCGACGTGCACGCCATCCTGATGGGCGGCGCGGGCAAGGCGGCCTGATCATGTCCATGACCATGGGTCCTTCAGACAGCGGCGACGAAGACGAAGTCGTCTCTTCGATCAACACGACCCCGTTGGTCGACGTCATGCTGGTGCTGCTGATCATCTTCCTGATCACCATTCCGGTGGTGACGCAGTCGGTGCCGGTGGAACTGCCCAAGGAAGTGAACGTGCCGACGGTGACCAAGCCGGAGAACGTGCTGCTGTCGGTGTCGCGCGACGGCGATGTGTATTGGAACACCGTGGCGGTACGCGACAACGAGGACCTGGTGGAGCGGCTGAAGAACGTGTCGGTGCTCAATCCGCAGCCGGAAGTGCACATCCGCGGCGACCTGGAAGCGCGCTACGAGGCCGTGGGACGGGTGGTGTTCGCCTGCCAGCGCGCCGGCATCGTCAAGGTCGGCTTCATCACCGTGCCGCCGGAAAGAAGCTGAGAAGGAGACGATCATGGCCATGAATGTAGGCTCCGGCAACGGCTCGGGCGACCCCGAGGTCATGATGGACATCAACACCACGCCGCTGATCGACGTGATGCTGGTGCTCCTGATCATGCTCATCATCACCATACCCATCCAGACGCACGCGGTGAAGCTGAACATGCCGGCGGGCAATCAGGCGGCGCCGCTGAGACCGCCGGAGATCGTGCGCATCGACGTGGACTTCGACGGCACGATCCTCTGGGACAAACAGGTCGTGCCCGACCGGGCGGCGCTGGAAGTGAAGCTGAAGGAAATCGCCGACAAGCCGGAACAGCCGGAAGTGCACCTTCGCCCGAACAAGCTGGTGTCCTACAAGTCGGTGGCCATGGTGATGGCCACGGCGCAACGCCTGGGCGTCAACAAGATCGGCCTGGTCGGCAACGAGCAGTTCATGAAATAACGGGGCACGAAATATGAGACTGGCAGGAGTCCTCCTTCGCGGTCGTCGCTACTCGACCGCGCTTTTTATAGCCACCGCCGTCGGCTTGTCGTCGGCTGCTCTGATCGCTCACGCCCAGGCCGACGCAAGCAAAGCCGAGACCGTTCGCCCCGAAGTGGGCAGGCCCCTGCAGGCGGCGCAAGAGCTGATGAGAGCGCAGAAGTACAAGGAGGCGCTGGCCCGGATCAAAGAAGCCGATGCCGTCGGCGGCAAGACGCCATACGAAAGCTTCATCGTCGAGCGCATGCGCGGCGCGGCGGCGATCGGAGCCGGCGAGACGGATACTGCGGTGAGAGCCTTGGAGGCCAGCATCAACAGCGGCCGCCTGCCTGCCGCCGAGCAGTTGAAGCTGATGGAGGCGTTGGCCGGTGCCGCCTACCGCGCCAAGGACTACGCCAAGGCGCAGAATTGGGCGCAGCGCTACGTGCACGATGGTGGCAGCAGCAGCGCCGTACGTACGCTTCTGGCGCAGACGCAGTACCTCAGCGGCGACTACGCCGGCGCCGCCAAGGGTCTGAGCGCCGAGATCGCTGCGACGGAAGCGGCGGGAGCCGCGCCGACCGAGGACAAGCTGCAACTCTTGGCCAACTGTTATCTGAAGTTGAACGACAAGGCCGGCTATGCTGCGGTGCTGGAGAAGCTGGTTGCCTATCACCCGAAGAAGGAATACTGGGCCGATCTATTGGCCAGGGTACAGCGCAAGCCCGGTTTCTCTCCGCGCCTGACGCTGGACGTGTATCGCCTGATGCTGGCCACCGGCAACCTGAAGGACACCAGCGACTTCATGGAGATGGCGCAACTGGCCTTGCAGGCGGGGCTGCCGGCGGAGGCCAAGAAGGTGGTGGATGACGGCTATGCCAAGGGTGCGCTGGGTACGGGCGAGGAGGCCGACCGTCACAAGCGTCTGCGTGATCTGGCCAACAAGCAGGCGGCCGACGACCAGAAGGGCCTGGCAGAAGCGGAGAAACAGGCCAACGCCGCCAAAGACGGCAACGCCCTGGTGGCGTTGGGCTACGCCTATGCTAGCAACCGCCAGTTCGACAAAGGCAGCGCTCTGCTCGAGCAGGGCATTGCCAAGGGCAACCTGAAGCGACCCGAGGACGCCAAGCTGCATTTGGCGCTGGCCTACCTGCAGGCCGGCAACAGGGACAAGGCCAGGCACCTGCTGCACTCGGTGCAGGGAACGGACGGCACCGCCGATATCGCACGGCTGTGGCTGCTACAGACCAAATGATACTTTCGCTTCTCGCGCGCACTTGGGACGATGCCGAACCCAAGCGGTCGTGAAGAGGTACTGCACGAGGCTCAATAATGGAAAAGAAATCTCCACGTCCGTCCGCCGACATCTCGGCAGACGATGTCCAACTCGATCTGCCCGATCTGATGCGTGCCGCTATGCAACGCAACGTGGCCGCGATGGCAATCGAGTTTGCAGGACGAAGCTACCCTTGGCAATTTGCATTGGACATCGCCCGCGGCCTGGAGGAGGCGCTGGAGAAACTCGGCATCGCGCCCGGCGAGCGGGTCGGGCTGATCGCGCATAACCGCCCGGCACATGTGGCAACGTTCTGGGGCCTGCTGATGGCCCGCCGTTGCGTCACCATGATCTATGGCTATCAGTCGCAGGAAAAATTGGCGGCAGATGTCACCGCCCTGCGCTGCCCGCTGATCGTCGCAGACCGCGCCAATTGGACCGAGCCGGTAATCGCCGCCGCGCGCGCCGCAGGCACGGCGGCGCTGTCCATAGGCGACCACGGCATCGAATGGGTCGCCGGCCTGGACCACGTCGGCGCGGGGACACGGCGTGATCTGGCGGATGGCATCGCCGTCGAGATTCTCAGCAGCGGCACCACCGGAGCCCCCAAACGCATGGGCCTGACCCTCAGCTCGCTGGAGGCGACCACCCGAGCGAATATTGCCAACCTGACGCAGTTGGACGCTATCGAGGGCGGCGACGCGCCGCAGATCATGACGATGCCGCTCGGCAACATCAGCGGGGTCTATTCGGTCACGCCCAACGCGGTGATGGCTCGCCCCATCGCGCTGCTAGAAAAATTCGACGTCGAGCTCTGGCTCGACCTGGTGCGCCGCTATCGCCCGGCGATGGTAAACCTGGTACCGAGCGCACTCACCATGCTCTTGATGCGCGGCGTCACGCGCGAGGATATGGCCAGCGTCAAGGTGATTCGCAGCGGTACGACGGCAATGGACCCCGAGGTACATCGCGTTTTCGCCGAAGACTTCGGCATTCCGATCAACATCATGTACGGTGCCAGCGAGTTTTGCGGCACCATCACCCTGTGGTCGATGGACGAGCTCGAGCGCTATGAAGCCGTCAAGCGCGGCAGTTGCGGGCGCGCGTTGCCGGGCGTGGCACTGAGGGTGGTGGACCCGGAGAGCGGCGAAGTGCTCGGGGTGGACCGTGTCGGACTGCTCGAAGCCAAGGTCGACCGCATCGGCCCACAGTGGATCCGCACCACAGATCTCATGCGCATCGACGCCGACGGCTTTCTCTGGTTCGTCGGGCGTGCCGACGACGCAATCTCGCGCGGCGGCTTCAAGATTTCGCCCGAACAGGTGGCCGAGGCGTTGCGCAAGCATCCTGCTGTCGCCGATGCCGCCGTGATCGGCATGCCCGAGCCGCGATTGGGCCAGGTGCCGGTAGCCTTCGTCGAGCTCAGGCCAGGAGCGGCGGCACCGACGGCGAGCCAACTCGAAGCCCACGCGCGGGCCCATCTTGCCGCCCATCAGGTGCCGGTGCGTTTCGTAATCCTGGAGGCGTTGCCGCGCACCTTGAGCATGAAGATCAATACGGGGCATCTGCGCGAAATACTGGCCGGCGACGCTTCTTCGCAGGCGACGGCAACACCCTAGCTTGGCCTCGCTCCTGTCCCAGTATGGGCAGGAGCCGAGCGGGACAATAATCATGAAGGGGCATGTGGATGAATCTTGAGATTTCTGGGGAGCAGAGCATTTTGCTCGACGCCTTTGCCAAACTGTTCGCCAAGGAGTCGACCCAGGAACGGGTCGTGGCGGCTGAGCCATCGGGTTTCGACGCAGCGCTTTGGCGGACGCTGGTCGATATGGGGGCGCCGCTGCTGCGCACCAGAGAGAGCGCCGGCGGTAGCGGCGCCGGCTTGCTCGACGCCGTGCTGGTAGCGGAAGAAGCCGGTCGCCATCTGGTGTCGGCACCGCTGCTAGAAGCCATGGTCGCGGCCCGGACCCTGGGCGAATTGGGCGGCGACGTTGCGCAACTCTGGCTCGACCGGCTCGCTGCCGGCGAGGCTCTGGTCACCATCGCGCTGTGTGAGCCGGATGGCGACGCGCCCCAGTTGGTGCCGGGCGCAGCAGTAGCCGATGCCGTACTCTTTCTCGATGGCGATGTGGTGTCTCTCGCGGTGCCCGAAGAGAAGCCGCGCCTCCTCGCCAACACCGGTTCGCTGCCGCTGGCGGAAGTCGTTTTCAGGGGGCCGGGGGCTAGCCGCGACACCTTCATCGTTGCCAGCGGCAGTGACGCGCGGCGTGTGTTTGTCGCCGGCACCGAGGAATGGAAACTGTTGACGGCGGCGAGTCTCGCCAGCCTGTCGCGCAAGGCGCTCGATGACGCTGCGGCCTATTCCTGCGAGCGGACGGCTTTTGACCGGCCGATCGGCAGCTATCAGGGCCTTGCCCATCCCCTTGCGGACGCCGTCACCGATGTGGATGGTGCGCGTCAACTCGTCTGGTGGACCGTCTGGTCGCTGGCGCAGCGCGCCGCCAACAGCGCTGCCTTGATCTCCATGGCCTATTGGTGGGCAACGCAGGCCGCTGCCATCGCCACAGTGCGCGCTATGCGCGTGTTTGGCGGCTACGGGGTCAGCATGGAATATCCCACCCAACGTTATTATCGGCGCGCCCGTGCCCTGTCCCTGCTGCTGGGAGACCCCAAAGACGAATTGCGCCGCGCCGCAGACCGATTGTTCGACACGGGGAGAGAGGTTCCCGTGCCCGAGGCAGGCGATGTGCCAATAGATTTCAGCTTTGGCGCCGCGGCGGAGGCGCACGCGGCGAAGGTGCGCGCGTTCTTTGACGCTAACATGACTCCGGAATCGAGAGCGTTCTCCTACCGGACGGGCGACGGCTACGACCCAGCTTTTCATCGCCGGCTGGCCGAGGCGGGGCTGTTGTTCGGCGATTGGCCGAAGGAATATGGGGGACGCGGCCTGCGGGCTATCGAAATATCGGCTCAGGATCGCGTCTTCGGCGAATATAACTGGTGGGTGACCGTGCCTAATGTTACGGACATGATCGCCAAGATGATCATGCATTTCGGCAGCGAGGAAGCCAAGCGCGAAATCCTGCCGAGAACCCTAGCTGGCGAGGTGAATTTCTCCCTGGGTTATTCCGAGCCCGCCTGCGGATCGGACATCTTCGCCGCCAAGACTCGAGCCGAGCGCGATGGGGACGATTGGATCATCAACGGCCAGAAGATGTTCACCTCCCAGGGGCATCTTGCCCAATACTGCCTGATGGTGACCCGGACCGACCCCAAAGCCGCCAAACACGCCGGCCTGACACTTTTTGTGCTGCCGCTCGACCAGCCTGGCTACGAGTGCAGCGAAGTCAAGACGCTCGGCGGCGAACGTACCAATATCACCTTCTACAACGACATGCGCGTCCCGGACCGGTACCGGCTCGGCGGCGTGAACGGCGGTGTCAAGGTGCTCGCCGCGGCCCTTACGCTGGAGCAGTCGGGCGGGGACTTTTTTCTCATCGTGCTCAACCGTCTGTATCGCGACGGTTGCGCCTGGGCGAGATCGGCTAGGCGCAAGGGCCGGCCGGCGATCGAGGATGACGATGTCCGCTTGGCCTTGGCGCGGCTGCGCGTGCATGCCGAGATTCTGGATGCAATGACGCGAATGGCCCTGTGGAGCCACGCCGCAAAGCGACCGCAAAAGTATTTCGGACCGATGACCAAACTGTTCGGCAGCGAGGCAGCGGTCCGTTGCGCCGCAGAGCTGATGGATTTCGCTGCCCCTGCGTCGCTGCTGCAGGAGGATTCCGCGCTCGGCCGCATAGAAATGGAGGTGCGCAAGAGCATCGCTGGCACGATCTACGCCGGAACGAGCGAAGTCCAGCGCAGCATCATCGCCGAGACGGCGCTGGGCATGCCGCGAACGCGCAGTTGAAGCGAACGATCAATAACGAATTGAGGAGAACCGGAATGAGCGAATCCCAACTGCTGCGCAACGAACGCGAGGGCGTCCTCGAGATCGTCTTCAATCGGCCCGAGAAGTACAACGCCCTCACCCGGGTTATGTATGAAGGCTTGGACCAGGCGGTGCGCGACCTCGCTGCGCGGACCGATCTGCGCGTCCTGCTCATTCGTGCCAACGGTAAGTACTTTTCTTCCGGCGTCGACCTGGCGAGTCTTGCGGTCACCGAACTCGACGGCAGCACCAGCCGCTTTCGCCGCCATTACAACGACAGCGCTTATCACTGGGTGTTCGACGCCATGGAAGCGGTGGAGAAGCCGATCGTCATCGCGCATCATGCGCCCTGCCTGGGCGGAGCGCTGGAGCTGTCGCTCTCCTGCGATTTTCGCCTGGCCGGCCGCAGCGCTCGCTATGGCTTGCCCGAGATGAATATTGGCATGATTCCCGGCTCGGGTGGCACCAGCCGACTGGTGCGCCTGGTCGGCACCCATTGGGCGCGCTGGCTGATCATGGCGGTCGAGCAGGTCGATGCCGAGCGGGCGCTGGCGATGGGACTCGTGCATCAGGTCTATGCCGACGAGGAGCTCGAACGGGCTGCCTGGGAATTCTGTTTGAAGCTCGCCAAGCAGCCCCCGGAAACGCTGGCCATGGCTAAGCTCACCATCGAGTTGGCCAAGGACCTGGATCGTACCCAAGGGCGCAACGTCGAGCGCCTGGGCAATAGCGCCCTCTATTTCGGCGACGAACGGGCGACCACCATGGCGGCTCTTCTCGCGCGTATGTCGGGAGGAAAACCCAAAGCTTGAACTGCCAGGGGTCTGGCACCGGCGAGCCGGATAGGCACGTGGGCGGCGCGACACCCTTTAATAGTACACTCTTTCGGGACCCTCAATAAATGGCTGACATGACAAAAGCAAACCCGGTAATCGGCACGACCATCCTCCATTCGGTCGCTTCGGGCATTGCCCGCATCACGCTCAATCGGCCGGATGTTGCCAATGCGATCCTGCCCGAGCAGCGCAATGCGATTATCGAACTACTGGCGGCGGCTGACGGCGATCCCGAAGTGCGCGTGGTTGTCCTGGCCGCGACTGGGAAGATCTTCTGCTCGGGCGCCGATGTCAGCACCCTGTCGGCGGGCAAGCCCGGCGCCGATGGCAAGGCGGCGACAATGCGCGCCGGCGACGGCATGCAGCGCCTGATGAAGGGCGCGCAGCGCCTGATCACCTCGGTTCTCGATTGTTCAAAGCCGGTCATCTGCGCGGTTCAAGGGACGGCCGCCGGGATGGGCGCACATCTCGCCTACGCCGCCGACCTGGTCGTCGCTTCGGAAGCGGCTTCATTCATCGAGGCCTTCGTATTGCGCGGCCTCGCCGTGGATGCCGGCGGCGCCTACCTGTTGGCCCGCCGCATCGGGTTGCAGAAAGCCAAGGAACTGGTTTTCTTCGGCGACCGGCTCTCGGCGCGAGACGCCGCCGCGCTGGGTCTGGTCAACAAAGTCGTGGCGGCGGATGAGCTCGAGACCGCGGTCACGGAACTGGCCAGCCGCTTGGCCGCAGCGCCGACGCTGGCCATCTCGCTGTCCAAACGCTTGCTCAATCGGTCGCTGGAAGGCGATCGTGCCGGCGCTCTTCTCGAAGAGGCCATGGCCCAGGAAATCGGCTCCCGCTCTGCCGATTCCCAGGAAGGGATCAAGGCCTTTATAGAGCGCCGACCGCCACTGTTCAAGGGGTATTGAACCATGTCCGAACCGAGCACCGCGCCGAAGGCGCCCCGCTTCGACCTGCCGACCGTCGAGGCAGAGACCCGGCCCTTCTGGGACGCCGCCCGCGAGGGGCGGTTGATGATAGGCCGCTGCCGCGGCTGCGGCAAGCCACACTATTATCCGCGGCCCTTCTGCCCCAGCTGCTGGTCGGAAGACGTCGCGCTGGAGCAGGCCAGCGGCCGCGGCACGCTGTACACCTACTCGATCGTGTTCAACAACGACCTTCCTCCTTTCAACACGCGGCTGCCCTACGTCGCCGCCATCGTCGATCTGGAGGAAGGGGTGCGCGTATCAACCAACATCGTGGAGTGCGATGCCAAGGACCTGAAGATCGGCATGGCGGTGAAGGTCGAGTATCGCGAGATTTCGCCCGAGATTACGCTGCCCTTGTTCCGCCCGGCCTGAGCGGGCTGGCGCGGCGTTTATAGATCAGACTTGTCAAATCTAAAACCACTGAAAGAGATCATTGGAAATGGCCCAATTACTTGAAGGCAAGGTTGCACTCATCACCGGCGCCGGACACGGCATCGGCCGCGCTCACGCACTGGAACTCGCCAAGCAGGGCGCCAAGGTCGTGGTGAACGACCTCGGCGGCTCGGCCCGCGGCGAAGGCAGCGGACGCGTTGCCGAAGAAGTCTGCGCCCTGATCCGCAAGCGAGGCGGTGTGGCCATTCCCGACTTCGGCGACGTCGGCGATGAAGCTCATGCCGAGGCGATGGTTCAGCGTACGATCGGCGAGTTCGGCAAGCTCGACATCCTCATCAACAACGCCGGGATCGTGCGCGACAAGTCCATATGGAACATGCCGGTGGCCGACTTCGACCTGGTGATGCGCGTGCATCTGCGCGGCACCTGGCTGACCAGCCATTTCGCCGCGAAGCATTGGCGGGAGCGGGCCAAGAGCGAGGGCAAGGTGAACGGGCGCCTCATCAACACCACCTCCGGCGCCGGCCTGGTGGGCAATTTCGGCCAGTCGAACTACGGCACCGCCAAGGCCGCGATCATGGGCCTGACGCTGACGCTGAGCCTAGAACTGGCCAGCATAGGCGTGACCGTCAACGCCATCAGTCCCGGCGCGCTGACGCGGATCGTCGCCGAAGGTAATGCCAAGATGCAGGCGAAGGAGACGGACGAGTCGAACGAGAACGAATGGAATCCCCTCGATCCCGCCGTCAGCTCGCCGATCGTCGCTTGGCTCGCCAGCGACGAGGCCCATTACGTGACCGGCCAGTGCATCCGCGCGGTCAAGGAGCAGCTCAACTGGATGCAGGGCTGGACCAAGGCCAAGACCATTATCAACCCCGGCAAGCGCTGGCGGGCCGAGGAAATGGGCAAGATCATGGGCAGCGATCTGTTCGGCGTTCGTGCCCCTGGCCTCCGGCTGGGCGATTGAGACGAGGACGGCCATGACCACCGTATTGAAGGGCATAGAGGGAATTCGCGCCGCCGTCGGGCAGTCGCTGGGTTACAGCGACTACGTCGAAGTCACCCAGGAGCGCATCAACCAGTTCGCCGAAGCCACGGGCGACCACCAGTGGATCCATGTCGATGTGGAGCGGGCGAAAACCGGACCCTTCGGCAAGACTATCGCCCACGGCCTGTTGACCCTGTCCATGATCGGCGTTCTGGCCAAGAGCCTGTTTCGCTTCGAGGGTTTCAAGATGGGCGTTCACTACGGCTACGAAAGAGTCCGCTTTCCGTCGCCGGTCCCGGTCGGTTCGAAGATCAGGCTGGGCGTCAAGGTGCTCGCTTGCGAAGAGATTGCCAACGGCATGCAGACCGTGATGGAGCAGACCATCGAGGTCGAGGGCGCGACGAAGCCGGCCTGCGTGGCACAGATGATATTCCGCCATGTGCTCTAGGAGACTTGGCGGCATGGAGGATGAACGATGACACGGCGTGTGGCAATCGCGGGTGTGGCGCTATCCGATGTGGGGCGCGTCGATGATGCAACTCCCTACGCGCTGCACGCGCAGGCGAGTCGGCGGGCGCTGGCCGATGCCGGCCTGCGCCCCGGCGACATCGATGGCTTCTGTTCAGCGGGCATGGGCGTCCTGCAGCCCCTCGAAGTGGCGGAATACATGGGGCTGCGGCCGCGCTGGATGGATTCGACCGGTGTCGGCGGCGCCACCTGGGAGGTGATGTCGGCCCACGCCGTCGACGCGATCGCCCAGGGCCACGCTGACGTGGTCCTCCTGGCCTACGGCTCCACGGCGCGGGCCGACATCAAGCGCAAGCTGCGCGGCGCCAACCTCGACTGGGGTTCCCGCGGGCCGCAGCAGTTCGAGGTGCCGTTCGGGCACACGCTGATTTCCAAGTATGCGATGGCGGCACGGCGGCATATGCACGAGTACGGGACGACGATCGAGCAGATGGCGGAGATAGCCGTATCGGCCCGCGCCAATGCAGCACTGAACCCTGAAGCCTTCTATCGGGATCCGATCACCATCGAGGAGGTGCTCTCCGGGCCGATGATCGCCGATCCTTTCACCAAGCTCCACTGCTGCATCCGCTCGGACGGCGGTGCCGCAGTGATACTGGTTGCCGAGGATCGCGTGCGCGACCTGCGCCGCCCCCCCGTCTGGGTGCTCGGCACAGGGGAATACGGCTCCCACGTGACGATGAACCAGTGGGACGATTTCACCGTTTCGCCGGCCGCGGTGTCGGGACCGCTCGCCTTCCAGCGTGCCGGCGTGCGCCCGGAGGAGATCGACGTCTGCGAACTCTACGACGCCTTCACCTACATGCTGCTCGTGACGCTGGAGGATCTTGGCTTTTGCCCCAAGGGCGAAGGGGGTCGCTTCGTCGAGGATGGCCGTTTGCGCCTGGGCGGCGCTCTGCCGACCAACACCGATGGCGGCGGCCTCTCGGCCAGCCATCCCGGCATGCGCGGCCTGTTCCTGATCGTCGAGGCGGTCAAGCAGTTGCGCGGCGAATGCACCGGACGCCAGGTCGACGATGCCAAGCTGGCCTGTGTCAGCGGCTCGGGCGGCTGGTTCTGCGCCAGCGGCACGATGATTTTGGGTCGCGATTGATGGCCCCCTTGCGCGCACGACCATGCCCGTGACCAGGGACGGCGCCCCCACCCTGGCGCTGCAAGGGCGCTATGAGACCGTGGTCGATGCCATGGAGGCCGCGGCGCACCAGTTCGGTGAACGTGATGCCTACGTAGAGGGCGGGCGCCACATCAGTTTCGCCGACTGGAATCGCGCCGCCGATGGGTTGGCTGCAGGACTGGCCGAGCGTGGCGTCGGCGTCGGCGATGTAGTCTGCATCGCCATCAGCGCCTCCATCGACTACGCGATTTGTTGGGCCGCCATCGCCAAGCTCGGCGCCGTGGCCAGCGGCATCAATCCGCGGCTGGGCCCGCGGGAATTCTCGGCCATCATCCAGCGCTGCTCCCCGCGTCTGGTCATCGTCGAGAACGGGAGCAAAGTGTCGCAGGAGGCGTTGCATACGATCTTCATGCCGCGAGCGGGACTGGCGGATCACTACACGCGGCCGGGACCCGCCGCGCGGCCGCCCCTGAAGGCCACCGACCCGGTCGTGATCGTGTGGACCAGCGGCACCACGGGAATGCCCAAGGGCGCTTGGTTCGATCATCGCAACCTGGCGGCGGCCATTTCTATGGCAGGTCCGATGGCGGCGCCATTCGATCGACAGCTTGCACAAACGCCGTTCGCACACAGCGGTTACATGAGCAAGCTATGGCAGCAGTTGGCTTTCGGCATAACGCTGGTGATCGCGCCGGTGCCATGGAAAGCGTCCGAGATGCTGCGCCTGATGGTGGACGAAGGCATTACCGTGGCCGGCGGGGCACCCACGCAGTGGGCCAAGCTCCTCGAATTGCCCGAACTCGAAGAGGCAGACCTGTCGCGACTGCGCTTGTGTGTCACGGCAACGGCGCCAGCGGCCCCGGACCTGGTCGAGAAGGTCGTCCGGCGCGTCGGCTGTCCAATGATCGTGCGTTATGCCATGACCGAATCGCCCTCGATCTCCGGCACCGTTGCCGGGGATGCGCCCGAGGTGCTGTATCGTACCGTGGGCCGACCGCAGGCCGGGGTCGAACTCGTCGTGAGCGACGAGAAGGGTGTTCCGGTCGCTGACGGACAGGTCGGGCGCATCCGTGTTCGCTCCGCCTGCGTCATGCGCGGCTACTGGGGAGATGCGCAAGCGACGGCACAGGCGCTGACCGCGGATGGCTGGTTGATCAGCGGCGATCTCGGCTATATCGATGCGGGCGGCAATCTGGTCCTCGTCGGTCGCGTAGGCGACATGTACATCCGCGGAGGGTACAACGTCTATCCGCTCGAGGTGGAAAACGTGCTGTCCGAGCATCCCGGGGTCGCGCAGGCGAGCGTGATCGGCGTGGCAGCGCCCGTCATCGGCGAGATCGGGGTCGCCTTCGTCGTTCCGGCCGATCCGGCGCGGCCGCCGTCGGGCGAAGAATTGCGGTCCTGGTGCCGGGAGCGGCTGGCCGATTACAAGGCGCCAGACCGCGTGGTGATCGTGCGTGAACTGCCGCTCACCGCGATGTTGAAAGTGAATAAGGACGCGTTGCGGGCATCGAACCCTGCGGCGTAACAGTGCTGATCGAGGTTGTTGCTACCATTCGGGAGAAAGAAATGAAGAGCTCTTTTCGCAATATTATCGCGGCCCTGCTTGTGCTGACCAGCGTTTCTGGGCTGGCCCAAAGCT
>Ga0172380_10004177_pt1 | contig 18876 bp, 16 predicted proteins | sample Leawe162metaG_FD_119747 | JGI IMG/M metagenome (GOLD analysis project Ga0172380, IMG submission 119747) | Leachate microbial communities from a municipal landfill in Southern Ontario, Canada - Leachate well 162 metaG | ecosystem: Engineered > Solid waste > Landfill > Unclassified | place... | reverse complement strand
GTCACCGAGGCGGCGCGCGACGCGCTGCGCGAGCTGCGCACGCGGCTGGAGACGACGGTGTGGGAGAAGACGCAGCTCAACCAGGCGCTGAAGGACGTGGTGGCCGCGCGTGGCCTCAAGCTGCCGCAGCTGGCGATCCCGCTGCGCGTGGTGCTCACCGGCCAGCCGCAGACGCCGTCGATCGACGCGGTGCTGGAAGCCTTCGGCCGCGACATCGTGCTGGCGCGGCTAGGGCGCCACGTCTAGACGCGCCGACGGCGCGAGGCAGGCGGCAAGATCGCGCTCGAGCGGCAGCGGTTCCCCTTCGATCTCGCAGGCGAGCAGTTCCGCGCACAGTGGCGCATAGACCAGGCCGCGCGAGCCCAGTCCGAGCAATCCATACAGACCCGCCGCTTCGGGAATCGCCCCGACCAGCGGCAGGCGGTCCGGTCCCACGCTGCGGATGCCGGCGCGGCCGCCGAGGCGCGATGCGTCCACCGTCGCGGCGAAATCCGGCAACAACTGCTTGAGGCGCTCCAGGTTGGCGCGATGGTCTTCCTCGCGTGCCAGTTCGTCGGTGGAGCCTTCCTCGTAGGTGGCGCCGACGACATGCACGCCGAAGGAGGTGGCCGGCGTGACGTAGCCTTCGCGCGACACCACAGCCTTGATCGAACGGCCCGGCTCGGCGGGGATGCAGGTGATCTGGCCGCGCACCGGGCGCAGCGGAAGCGCGGACGATACGGCGAAGCGCCGCGCCAGGTGGCCGTTGGCGAGGATCGCCACGGGCGCTTCGGCGATGACATTTCCCGAGGCGTCGACGGCGCGCCAGGCGTTGCCGACGCGCACGAGGTCGGCCGCCTCGCGCTGCGAATGCAGGCGCACGGCTTCGCCGGTAACGCGCAGGGCAACATCGCACAGCGCCGGCGGATGCACCCAGGCGCCCTGCGGAAACCACCAGCCCGGCGCCGGCACGCGCCAACCGGCGAGCGCCGAAGCTTCCTCGATGTCCACCCAGCGCAGCACTTCGGGCGGGTACAGGCCGGACTCGACGATGCGCCGCTGCCGCTCGACCTGCTTTTCGTCTCGCGCCAGGCGCAACACGCCGCACTGCTGCCAGATCAGCTTCGGATCGCTTGAAAATTCCTGCAGCCGGCGCAGCGCGTAGTGGAAGCCGGCCTGGGTCAGGCGCGACAGGCGGTTGCCGTCGGCCGAGGGCACCGGCTGCAGCACGCCGGCCGGGTTGCCCGAGGTCTCGCGCGCCAGGCCGTCGCGCCGCTCGATGAGATCGATGGTCCAGCCGCGCGCGGCGAGGCGCTCGGCGACGAGGCAGCCGGCGATGCCGCCGCCGATGACGAGGGCGCTGCGCTCCCTCGGCGCCTCATGATCCGCCGTGCCGGCGAAGCGGCCGCACAGCATCTCGCGCTTGCGGCCGAAGCCCGGTTTCTTCCCGACGGCGAAGCCGGCCGCCGTCATGCCGCGACTGACTTTTCCGGCGGCGCTGTAGGTGGCGAAGCTGGCGCCGGGCGCGGCCAGCCGACCGAACTGCGCGAACAGCGCGTCGCTCCACATGTCCGGGTTGCGCGCAGGCGCGAAGCCGTCGAGGAAGAAGGCGTCGACGCGCGCCTCGACCTGCGCCAGCATCTCCGACGCCTCGCCGAAGAGCAGGGTGAGGGCGACGCGTCCGCCGTCGAGGTGCAGGCGGTGGAAGCCGGGAATCAGCGGCGGATAGCGCTCGAGCAGTTCGGCGCCGAGCGGGGCCAGTTCCGGCCACTGGCGGTAGAGCGCCGCCAGGTCGTCGCGGCGGAAGGGATGCTTGTCGACCGAGAGGTAATGCAATCGCGTTTCGGCCGGTGCCGATTCGCGGAAGCTGTGCCAGGCGCAGAGGAAGTTCAGCCCCGTGCCGAAGCCGGTTTCGAGGATGGCGAAGCGGTCGCGCGCCTGCCAGCGCGCGGGGAGATCGTTGCCGGAGAGAAAAACATGGCGGGCTTCGTCGAGCCCGCCATCGAGCGACCAGTAGGTGTCGCCGTAGGTTTCGCTGAAGACCGCGCCGTCGCGGAAGGACGGCGCGGCGGGTTCGATGGGCCGCCGCAACTTATCGCGCGGTGATGACGTTGTTCTCCACCTTCACCCTGTCACCGATGCGCCAGGCGGGCTGGGCGTCGAAATCGAATTCGCGGGCCGTGCCGTCCTCGAAGCGCACGATGATCTCCCACTTGGCTGTCTTGCGGATATAGCGCTCGGCCTGATGGCCGGCGACCGCGCCGCCGGCGGCGCCGATTACCGTGGCCGCGGTCTTGCCGCTGCCCTTGCCGACCTGGCTGCCGAGCACTGCGCCGGCGACGCCGCCGGCGACGGCGCCGATGCCGGTGCCTTCGCCTTTTTGCGTCTTCTCGACCATCGACTCGATCGTGCCGCAGTTGAGGCAGATGGCGGGCGCCGGGGCGGGCTGGGCGGCCACCTGGGTGGGCTGTGATGCGGCTTTTTGCTCAGGCTTGTTCTCCGCCGGCTTGGCGGCGGCCATTTTCCTGGCAGGGGCCTGCTCGGCGGGCTTGGCTGCGGCAGCCGGGGCGGTCGCAGGCGCCGGCACGGCGGCGACCGGCTCGGCCGACTTGGAGGAACTCCCCGCCGTCGGGATCACGCCGAAGATGGCGCCGATGCCGGCGGCCGAGAGCAGGATCACCGCGATGGCGGCAATCCAGAGGATGGGGTGCATTTTGTTGCCAGTTGTTTGGGCTTCCATGCTGTTTCTCCTGTTTAGGACTTCAGCAAACATAACGCGCCAGCGGGCAATGGGCTGACGCCGGAAATATTTCCTTACACCTCCCGGCGCAGTTGCGGGAAGAGGATCACATCGCGGATGCTCGGGCTGTCGGTGAGCAGCATCACCAGCCGGTCGATGCCGACGCCACAGCCGGCGGTCGGCGGCAGGCCGTATTCCAGCGCGCGGATGTAGTCGGCATCATAGTACATCGCCTCCTCGTCGCCGGCTTCCTTGGCCTTGGCCTGCTCCTGGAAGCGCGCCGCCTGGTCCTCGGGATCGTTCAGCTCGGAGAAGCCGTTGGCGATCTCGCGCCCGGCGATGTAGAGCTCGAAGCGCTCGGCGATTTCCGGGTTGCCGTCGCTGCGGCGGGCCAGCGGGCTCGCCTCGGCGGGCCAGTCGACGATGTAGGTGGGCTCGAACAATTCGCTTTCGGTGGTCTCCTCGAACAGGGTGAGCTGCAGCTCGCCGAGCGTGGCGCCGTGCTTCGGCTCGACGTGCAGTTCCTTCAGCTTGGCGGCGATCCAGGCCTTGTCGTTGAGCTGTGCCAGCGAGTAGCCCGGATGGTGCTTGTGTATCGCCTCGACGGCGGTCATGCGGGCGAAGGGCCTGGCGAAGTCCAGCGTGCGGCCCTGGTACTCGAAGGTCTCGCTGCCGAGCGCTTCGCGCGCGGCGTGGCGCAGCAGGCCCTCGGTGAAGTTCATCAGCAGCTTGTAGTCCGAGTAGGCCTCGTAGAATTCCATCATGGTGAACTCGGGGTTGTGGCGCGTCGAGATACCCTCGTTGCGGAAATTGCGGTTGATCTCGAACACCTTCTCGAAGCCACCGACCACCAGGCGCTTCAGGTAGAGCTCCGGGGCGATGCGCAGGAAAAGTTCCATGTCCAGCGCGTTGTGGTGGGTCTTGAAGGGCTTGGCCGAGGCGCCGCCGGGGATCGGGTGCATCATCGGCGTCTCAACTTCGAGGAAGCCGTGGCCGCTCATGTAGCCGCGGATCGACTGCGTCAGGCGCGAGCGAGCGGCGAAGACCCAGCGCGAGCGCTCGTTGGTGATGAGGTCGAGGTAGCGCTGGCGCACCTTCTGCTCGGTGTCGGTGAGGCCGTGGAATTTCTCCGGCAGCGGACGCAGCGACTTGGTCAGCAGGCGCAGCTCGCTGACATTGATGGTCAGCTCGCCGGTCTTGGTCTTGAACAGCGTGCCGCGCGCGCCGACGATGTCGCCGATGTCCCAGCGCTTGAAGGCGCTGTGTACCGCCTCGCCCGTGCCGTCGTTGCTGACGTAGAGCTGGATGCGGCCGGAGAGGTCCTGCACGGTGGCGAAGGAGGCCTTGCCCATGACGCGCTTGAGCATGATGCGGCCGGCGACGCAGACGTCCACCGGCTGGGCTTCCAGCTCCTCGCGGCTCTTTTCGCCGTAGAGCTCGTCGAGCTTCTCGGCGGTGTTCTCGCGCAGGAAGTCGTTGGGGAAGGCGACGCCCTCGGCACGCAGCTTCGCCAGCTTCTCGCGGCGTTCGGCGACGATCTGGTTCTCGTCCTGGGGTTGCTGAATGGGTTCGGTCATGATGCGACTTTCAGGAAAAATCGAATACGGTGAAGCCTAGCGCGCGCGCGGCTTTTAACTGCGTTCCGTCCGAGGAGGCGAAATCGGTGGCGTTGATGCTGCGGGCGGCGGCAAGATGCAGCGCATCGAGCGTGCGCAGCGGCAGTTCGGGCAGCGTCTCGATCAGGTCGCGCGCCTCGGCATAGTCGCCGAACGAGATCTGATGGATGCGCCAGGCATCGTTGCGCACATGGCTGTCGAATTGCGCCAGTGCGCTGCGTTCGAGGGCGCCATCGATCTCCGCGGCGCGGCGCCGGCGAGCCAGCATGCAGCGGAACTCGACCAGCGTCAGCACGGCGGTGGCGGCGCCCCTGTGCCGCTCGGCCCATTCCAGGACTTCCAGCGAGCGCGGCTCGCGGATGTAGCACTTGGCCAGTGCGCTGGTGTCGATGTAAGCGATCAACAGCGATCTTCCCTGTCTTCGGTCAGGATAGTTTCGCTTGGTACGGTCTGCATCGGCTGGCTGGCGAGGAAATCACGCAGAGAACGCAGTTGCGGCTTGCTGCGCACAGACAGTATCCGGGCGACCGGCTCGCCGCGGCGCACGACGAGTACTTCCTCGTCCTCGGCGAACATCTTCTCCGGGTGCGAGAGTCCTTCGCGGGCTTCGCGGATGGTGAGGGTTTTCATTGCAGCCTCCATGTGACACAATCTGGAACATTGTGTCACAAGATGCCTATCAAGGCAATCGAGACGCTGCTCATCGGCCCGTCGCACTCAGACCCCGCGCCAGACGCCGCCCGGGATAACTCTCCGGGTGTCGGTGGGCGAGCAGTTCGGAGATCGCGGCATGAAGCCTGGCGATGGCGATGTTCAGGGTGTCGGGCACGATCTCGACGACATCGGGAACGCCCGCCGGGGGCAGGGAAATGCGCTTCTTTTCATCCTGCGGCAGCGTGTAATGCTTTTCCAGAAGCAGCAGGATGCAGTGCGGCCCGCCTTCTGGGGTGGAGACGAGTTCCGTTTCACGAATGGCCGGCCAGGGCAGGGCGCGGAACGGCCATTCGGAATAGGCGATTCCCTCCCGGCACAGCAACAGGCGGGCGCCGGGTCCGGGCATCGGTCGCAGGACACGCCACCATGCGAGCATGATCAGCAGCATTGCCACCGCCAGCCAGGGGGAGTCGCCGATCATGGCGGCGACAGAGAGCAGCGTGACCAGCAGCGCTAGCAGAGAAGCGAACCAGACGAAGAGCGTTCGCGAGGCCGTGCTGCGATGTTCGGCAACGAGCTGCCAGTCGGCGGGCAGCAGGGCATCTGTGTGCCGAGGCATCAGACGCCCTGTTTCAGGCTGGCTTCGATGAATGGGTCGAGGTCGCCGTCGAGCACGGCCTGGGTGTTGCCGATTTCCACGTTGGTGCGCAGGTCCTTGATGCGCGACTGGTCGAGTACGTAGGAGCGGATCTGGTGGCCCCAGCCGATGTCGGTCTTGGCGTCCTCCACCTGCTGCGCGGCGGCCTGGCGCTTGCGCAGCTCGGCCTCGTAGAGGCGCGATTTCAGCATGGCCATCGCCTCGGCCTTGTTGCGGTGCTGCGAGCGGTCGTTCTGGCACTGCACGACGATGCCGGACGGAGCGTGCGTGATGCGCACCGCCGAATCGGTCTTGTTGATGTGCTGGCCGCCGGCGCCGGAGGCGCGGAAGGTATCGATGCGCAGATCCGCCGGATTGATCTCGACCTCGATCGATTCATCTACCTCCGGATAGACGAAGACGCTGGCGAAGGAGGTGTGGCGCCGCGCGTTCGAATCGTAGGGCGACTTGCGCACCAGGCGGTGGATGCCCGTTTCGGTGCGCAGGTGGCCGTAGGCGTATTCACCGGTGAGCTTGATGGTGGCGGTCTTGATGCCGGCCACTTCGCCGTCGGATTCCTCCAGCACTTCCGGCTGGAAGCCCTTGCGCTCGGCGTACTTCAGGTACATGCGCAGCAGCATGGAAGCCCAGTCCTGAGCCTCGGTGCCGCCGGCGCCGGCCTGGATGTCGAGGAAGCAGTTGTTGGGGTCGGCCGGCTGGGAAAACATGCGGCGGAACTCGAGCGCCGCCACCTGCTTCTCGATCTCGGCGGCGTCGGCCTCGACGGCGAGCAACGTGTCGTCGTCGTTTTCAGTGCGCGCCATCTCGAACAGCTCGCGCGAATCGCGCAGTTCCTGGTCGATATCGGAGAGGGCGACGACGACGCCTTCGAGGGATTTCTTCTCGCGGCCAAGGTCCTGCGCGCGGGCGGCGTCGTTCCAGACGGCCGGGTCTTCGAGGGCCCGGGCGACTTCGTTCAGCTTCGACTGCTTGCCGTCGAAGTCAAAGATACCTCCGCAGATCCTGCTCGCGCGCGTGCAGGTCCGAAAGGCGGTTGGAAAGGCTGTTGAGGCGTTCGGCTTCCATGGCGATGCTAGACTTCCAAAACGACGAATTATACAGGCTTCGCGGCGGCTGCCGCGCCCCGACATGACTGAAGAACGCGCCCGCCTGTCCCGCTTCGGCCTGCTCCTCCTCGCCCTGCTGGCGATCGGCTGGGGCCTCAACTGGCCGATCATGAAAATCGTCCTGCGTGATGTGCCGCCGCTCACCTTCCGCGGCGGCTGCCTGCTGCTGGGCGGGCTCGGCGTGCTGCTGATCGGGCGCCTCGACGGCCAGTCATGGGCGCTGCCGCGCGGGACCTTCGGCAAGCTGGCCATGCTGGCGGCGACCAACATCGTCGGCTGGAACGTGCTGATGGTGTACGGCGTCGGCCTGATGTCCTCGGGGCGGGCGGCGCTGCTCGGCTACACCATGCCGCTGTGGAGCGTCGGCTTCTCGGTGTGGCTGCTGGGCGACCGGCTGACCCCGCGCCGCGTCCTCGGCCTGGCGCTCGGCCTGGCCGGTGTCGCGGCGCTGATGGGGGAGTACCGCAGCCTGCTCGGCGCGGCGCCGGTGGGCGTGCTATGCATGCTCGGCGCGGCGATGTCGTGGGGGCTCGGCGTGGTGCTGCTGAAGCGCTATGCGCTGAAGATGCCGACCACCATGCTGACCGGCTGGAGCATGCTGCTCGGCGCGCTGCCAATCTGCGTCGCCGCCCTGCTGCTGGAAAGCGGGCAATGGCGCGCCGTCGGCTTCTGGCCGGCCTTTGGCCTGGCCTACAACGTCGTGGTGGCGTTCATGTTCTGCTACTGGGCCTGGAACCGCATCGTGCTGATGGTGCCGGTGGCGGTGTCCTCGCTGAGCTCGCTGGTGACGCCGGTGATCGGCGTCATCGGTGGCATGTGGCTCCTCGGCGAGCAGCCGGGCTGGAACGAATTCATCGGCGCCGGCCTGATCCTCGGCGCGCTGGCGACGGTGCTGCTGCCGCAGAAGAAAAAAACCTAGGCCGGCTCGATGTACTCGAGCACCAGTTGCACGCTGGCGAGGCCGTTGAATTCGTTGACCGCCAGGCGATAGGCGGCGCGCACGATGGGCGGCGCACTCTCGGCGAAGTTGAACTGGATGGCCTCGAAGCGGGCGGCGCCCTTGCGCAGCGTGAGCTTGAGGTGGCGGTCCTTGAGGATGCGCTGTTTGTCCACCTGGAATTCGTCGCTGAAGACGGGAGCCGGGAAGCCCTGGCCCCAGATCTCGCGCTCGAGCAGGCGCGCCGATTCGAGCGACATCCAGCCGGCTTCGAGCGCACCGTCGGTCTCGATGGTGCGGGTGAGATCGGCCGGGCTGACGAGTCCCTGCACCGCCTGTTCGAACAATTCCCCGAATCGCGCCAGATCCTCTTCGCGCAAAGTCAGTCCCGCCGCGGCGGCGTGGCCGCCGAAGCGCAGCAGCAGGCCGGGCGCGCGCTTCGACACCAGGTCGAGGGCGTCGCGCAGATGGAGTCCCGGAATGGAGCGGCCGGAGCCCTTCAGCTCGCCGGCGTTGCCGCGGGCGAAGGCGATGACCGGGCGGTGCAGCTTGTCCTTCACGCGCGAGGCGAGGAGGCCGACGACGCCCTGATGCCAGGCGGGATCGTAGAGCGAGAGGCTGGCGCGCCCGGCCGCCTCGATGCCTTCGAGCAGGGCGAGCGCCTGCTCCTGCATGTCGGTTTCGATGCTGCGCCGCTCGCGGTTCAGCTGGTCGAGCTGCTGGGCGATGTTCAGCGCCTGGCCGAGGTCGTCGGTGACGAGGCATTCGATGCCGAGCGACATGTCGGCGAGCCGGCCGGCGGCGTTCAGGCGCGGGCCCAGCGCGAAGCCGAGGTCGAAGGTGCTGGCCCGCTCGGATTCGCGACCGGCGACGCGGAAGAGGGCGCGCAGGCCGGGCTGCAGCTTGCCCTGGCGGATGCGCGCCAGGCCCTGGGCGACGAGGATGCGGTTGTTGCGGTCGAGCTTCACCACGTCGGCCACCGTGCCGAGGGCGACCAGGTCGAGCAGGGCAGCGAGGTTCGGCTCGGCGCTGACGGAGAAGGCGCCGCGCTTCCTCAGCTCCGCCCGCAGCGCCAGCATGACGTAGAACATCACGCCGACGCCGGCGATGGACTTGCTCGGGAAGCCGCAGCCGGGCTGGTTCGGGTTGACGATGCAGTCGGCCGCCGGCAGCTCGTCGCCGGGCAGGTGGTGGTCGGTGATGAGCGTACTGATGCCGAGCCGTTTCGCTTCGGCAACGCCGTCGACGCTGGCGATGCCGTTGTCGACGGTGATGATGACGTCCGGCTTTCTTTCCGCAGCCAGGCGTACCACCTCCGGTGTGAGGCCGTAGCCGTAGTCGAAGCGGTTGGGTACGAGAGAGGCGACGTCGGCGCCGAAGGCGGAGAGCGCCCGTACGCCGACGGCGCAGGCGGTGGCACCGTCGCAGTCGTAGTCGGCGACGATGAGCAGGCGCCGCTTCGCCGAGATGGCGTCGGCCAGCAGCGTCGCCGCCTCGGCCGCGCCCTTCAGCAGGGAGGGGTCGAGCAGGGCGGAGAGCGCGGTGTCGAGGTCGGCCGCATGGGCGATGCCGCGCGCCGCATACAGGCGCGCCAGCAGCGGATGCACGCCCTCGTACTCGAGGCGCTGCTGTGCGGCATGTGGCGTGCGGCGGGTGACAATGCGGGTCATTTGAACAGATCGACGAGTGTTTTCGGCCGGCGCCAGAACTGCCAGAGGTCGCCGGCATCCAGGGTGATGTCGACGGTCGCGTCGTCGCCGAGGGCGGTGAGGCGCAGGCCGTGCACGCGGCGCGCCTTCAGCGCGGCGAGCGACGGTGCGAACCAGCGCGTCTCCAGCTCGGCCAGGCCGGTACGCCAGGCAGCGGCATCCAGGCTCTGGGCGGCCTCGCTCAGCGTTTCGAGCAAAGTCAGGCTGTGCAGCACGGCGTCCTGTGCTTTTGGCGGTAACGGGGCGGCTGGGACGCCGGCGAGCCTGGCGAGGCCCAGCGCCAGCGGCTGGTCGGCATGCACGTGCGGAGCGGGCGTCCTGGCGGCGTCCGGAAGGATGCCTGCGCCCCAGGGCCACAGGCTGTTCGCCATCGGCCGCCCGGTGGCTTCACGCGCCACGTTGAGCGGGTGGTTGTGCAGCAGCACCTGGGCCTCGTTGATGAGGCGGCGCCAGTCGCGCGCCTCATCGCCCTGCGGCAGGAAGGGCTCCAGCGTCCGGCCGGTCACCGCCGGGAGCGGATGCGTGGCGATGCGCGGCGCGCGCTTCGCACGCAGGTACCAGCGCCGCGGGTGGGGGGCGATGAATTCGCCGAATTCGGCGAGGTGGGCGTTCAGGGCGGCGACGAGCTGCTCCGCCTCGTGCTGCGCGAGGTCCAGCTCGCCGGCACCGCCGACGACCAGGGTGTTGCGCGAGAAGCGCAGGTGCACCGGGTCGGCGCACAACCAGGCATCCTTGCCGGGATCGCGGCCCTCGCCGAGCAGGCGCAGCGCGCCAACGGGTAATTCTTGCAGTTCCCCCGCCTGCACGCCGAAGGCTTTGCACAGCCAGCGTTCGAAGGGCTGGGCGGGACGGCGTTCGCGCCGGCCGCGGCCGAGCAGGGCGTGCAGGGCAGGCAGTTCGAGGCCGCGCGTGACGTCGGCGATGGAGTCCTTGGGCCAGAGCAGGCCCGGAACGACGAGGTGAAGCAGCATTCGCGAAATGTTAGCATAGCGCCCCTATGCAGTATGAACTCTTCATCGGCCTGCGCTACACGCGCGCCAAGCGGCGCAACCACTTCATCTCCTTCATTTCGCTGATCTCGATGTGCGGCATCGGGCTGGGCGTGGCGGCGCTGATCGTCGTGCTCTCGGTGATGAACGGCTTCCAGAAGGAGCTGCGCACGCGCATCCTCGGCGTCGCCTCGCACGTGCAGATCTCCGGCCCGGGCGGCGAGCTGCCGGCCTGGCAGCAGGCGGCCGACCAGTCGAAGCGGCACAAGGCGGTGGTGGCGGCCGCCCCCTACGTTGCCGCCCAGGGCATGCTGTCCTTCGACCAGGCGGTGCGCGGCGTCCTGGTGCGCGGCGTGTTGCCGGATGCCGAGGAGCAGGTCGCCGATTTCAACCGCTATATGCGCGGCAGCTCGATGCAGGCACTCAAGCCCGGCGAGTTCGGCATCGTGCTCGGCGCCGAGCTGGCGCGCGCCCTGCAGGTGTTTACCGGCGACAAGGTGACGCTGATCGCGCCGCAGGGGCTGGTGACGCCGGCGGCGATCCTGCCGCGCCTGAAGCAGTTCAAGGTGGTCGGCATCTTCGAGGCCGGCATGTACGAGTACGACTCGGGCCTGGCGCTGGTGCACCTGGCCGACGCGCAGGCGCTCTACCGCATGGAAGACCGCGTCTCCGGCGTGCGCCTGAAGCTGGACGACCTGTTCCAGGCGCCGCGCGTGGCGCGCGAGCTGCTCACCCTCGTCGAGGGCGACGTGCGCATCGCCGACTGGACGCGCAGCCACGCCAACTTCTTCCGCGCCGTGCAGATCGAGAAGAACGTCATGTTCATCATCCTGCTGCTGATCGTCGCCGTCGCCGCCTTCAACATCGTGTCCACCCTGGTGATGGCGGTCACCGACAAGGAATCCGACATCGCCATCTTGCGTACCCTGGGGGCGAGCCCTGGCAGCATCATGCAGGTGTTCATCGTGCAGGGGGCGCTGATCGGCGTCATCGGCCTGGCGCTCGGCCTGGCCGGCGGCATCGCACTGGCGCTCAACATCGATGTCGTCGTACCCGCCATCGAGCGGCTGTTCAACATGCAGTTCCTCGCCAAGGAGGTGTATTACATCTCCGAGCTGCCCTCCGAGTTGCTGTGGCGCGACGTCGGCGTCATCGCCGCCGTGTCCTTCACGCTGACTTTGCTGGCGACGCTGTATCCGAGCTGGCGCGCCTCGCGCGTCAATCCCGCCGAGGCGCTGCGCTATGAGTGAGAGCAACAGCGAATCCATCCTCTCCTGCCGCGGCCTGGAGAAGACCTACCTCCAGGGCAAGGTCGAGGTGCCGGTGCTGCTCGGCGTCGACCTCGACATCGCGCGCGGCGAACGCGTGGCCATCGTCGGCGCCTCGGGCTCGGGCAAGAGCACGCTGCTGCATCTGCTCGGCGGTCTTGACGCACCGACGGCGGGCACGGTCAGCCTGCTCGGCCGCGAGCTGACGCAGGTGAACGAGGCCGAGCGCGGCCGGCTGCGCAACGAATCGCTCGGCTTCATTTATCAGTTCCACCATCTGCTGCCGGAATTCTCCGCCCTGGAAAACGTCGCCATGCCGCTGCTGATCCGGCGCCTGCCGCGCGCGCAAGCAGAGGCGCGGGCGGCGGACATGCTGAAAGAGGTCGGGCTGGGCCATCGGCTGGAGCACACGCCCGGCGAGCTGTCCGGCGGCGAGCGCCAGCGGGCGGCGGTGGCGCGCGCGCTGGTGACGCAGCCGGCCTGCGTGCTGGCCGACGAGCCGACCGGCAACCTCGACCGCCATACCGCGGAAAGTGTCTTCGACCTCATGCTGGCGCTCAACGAATCGCATCGCACCAGCTTCATCATCGTCACCCACGATCTGCAGCTTGCCGCGAAGGCGCAGCGCACCCTGCTGCTGGAGGATGGCACCCTGGGAATATAAGCAGTTCAGCATATTTTGTCGTATGAAGCCCTAAAGAAGGCGCCAGCGCTGCCGATACTAATCCTGCTACCTCCCCAGAACCCGGATTAGGTATTGGAGATTTCATGAGCATGCTATTCGCCCCTGCCGTTTCCCTGATGCAACGGCTCAGGTATCCCCTCAAGTTTTCCCTCATCGGACTGGTCGCCTTCGTCACCGTTGCCTATCTGGTCACGGTGCTTTCCCTCAGCCTCGGCAAAACCATAGGGCAGAGCCGGCTTGAGCTGGAGGGCATCGAGGCCATCAGGCCGGTGCTGCGACTTGTCCAGCTTGTGCAGCAGCATCGCGACATGGTGAGCGGCGTACTCGCCGGCAATGCGGGCATGCAGGATAGCGTGAAAAAGAAAACCGACGAGGTCGAGGAGGCGATCCGCCAGACCGATGCGAAGCTGGCCGGGAGGGAGGTGGCTGCCCGCCAGCAGGAGGCCTGGAAGATACTGAAGGACGAATGGACGGCGCTGGCGGCGGAGTGGCGCGATCTGACCGGGCCGTCGAGCTTCATCGCCCACCGCTCCGTCATCCAGACCGCCATGCAGATCATTTCCGGCATCGGCGAGGACAGCAGCCTGATCATGGATCCGGATCTGGATTCCTACTACCTGGCCAATACGGCGTTGTTCGTCATGCCCGATACTCTGGAGCGGCTTTCCATCATTCGCGGCGCGGGCCATGCCATGCTGACGGGAAAGAGCATTTCCGAATACGAGAAGCACGAGTTTTCGACATGGCTCGGCGTACTCGGCAAGATGAATGAGGACCTGAATACCTCGTTGAGGCGCTCCGAGAAATCCAACCCGGAGATAAAAGCCGCGCTGGCCCAGCTCAGCGGACGCTACTTCAGCGAAGCCGCCGAAGTCGCCATGGTCGTGCAGGGCGAGATGCTGACCGGCCGGCTGAGCACGCCGGCCGCCGATTTCTACAACAAGGCAAGCGGCGTGATCGATGCGGCCTTCGAGGAACTCGACCGGACGCTGCTGCCGACCCTCGGCAAATTGATCGAGACGCGCATCGCGAGGCTCGATGCGCGGCTGTATCTCAGCTTGGGGCTGGCCGTGCTGATGGTGCTCGTCGCGGTCTACCTGACGGTGGGCATGTATCTGTCCATCGTCGGCGGCGTGGCGCGACTTGCAGAGGGCGCGCAGAAGATCGCCGACGGGGATCTCACGGCGCGCGTGGCGCTGGAGACAAAGGACGAAACGGCACGCATCGGCAAGGGATTCAACTCAATGGCGGAGGCGCTCAACGGCCTGATCGGCAAGATCCAGGCGAGCGCGGCCAATGTCACGGCGGCGGCGGCCTCGGTTGCCGCGTCTTCGCAGCAGATCCACGACGGTTCGCAAAGGCAGAGCGAGGCCGCCTCCGCCATGGCGGCATCGGTCGAGCAGACCACCGTGGGCATCGAGCAGATTTCGGAGCATGCGCGCAACGCCCTGGCGATATCGGCCGAGTCGGGCAAGCTGTCCGAAGCGGGCAGCGAAGTGGTCGGCAGGAGCGTGGCCGAGATGAAGCGGATCGCCGAGTCGGTCGAACAGTCCGCGAAGCTGATCGAGGATCTGGGCAGGCAATCGGGCCGGATTTCGGCCATCGTGAATGTCATCAAAGACATTGCGGACCAGACCAACCTGCTGGCCCTGAACGCGGCCATCGAGGCCGCCCGTGCCGGCGAGTCCGGCCGCGGCTTTGCTGTGGTGGCGGACGAGGTGAGAAAGCTGGCGGAGCGCACCACCCAGTCCACCCAGGACATCGCCGCGATGATCGCTGCGATCCAGAACGGCACGACGCAGGCGGTGGGCAGCATGCACGCCGGCGTTGAACAGGTGGCCGGCGGCGTGGCGCTGGCGATGCAGGCGGGCGAGGCGATGGAGAGGATTCATTCCGGCAACCAGCGCGTGGTGCATTCTGTCGGCGATATTTCGCTGGCGCTGAAGGAGCAGAGCGCGGCCAGCGCCGAGATCGCGGCGAACGTCGAGAAGATCGCGCAGATGGCCGAGGAGAGCAATGCCTCGGTCGCCGCCTCGACGGCCACCGCGCGCGAGCTGGAGGGGCTCGCAGACAGTCTGCAGAACGAGACGCGGCGCTACAAGGTGGGATGAGAGCCCTCAGCCGTCAGTACCGCTGCAGACGGCGCTTGCGCCAGGCCCAGACGAGGTAAGTGCGCCAGGCCATGCGCACCGTGAAATAGCCGGCCGCCGCCAGCAGCGAGGCGAGCAGCACCAGTCCGAGGGCGAGCGGCTTGCCCAGGTGTGCCATCCAGTCGATCAGGGCGTGGATCCACGCCCACATTCCTTCCGGGCCCATGTCGGGCGGAGCGACGAATTCGCCGCCTCCGCCGAGCACCAGCCGGCCGAGGCCGTAGCCGGCGAAATACAGCGGCACGATGGTGAACGGGTTGGTGTACAGCGTCGTGAGCAGCGCCAGCGGCAGGTTCACGCGGAACGCCACCGCGCAGATCGCCGCGCCGAGCATCTGGAAGGGTCCGGGAATCAGCCCGCAGAACAGGCCCACCGCCACGCCGCCGGCCGCCGAGTGGCGGTTGAGGTGCCACAGCCGCGGGTGCAGCAGGGTGTTCCCGAATGGCGCCAGCCAGCGGTTCGCGCGGATGGACTCGCGGTCGGGCAGGTATTTGCGGAGATGCTTGCGCATGTGCCGGAATTGTAGCCTGTGATGCGGGCCACCCGCTTACAATGCCGTCCCATATGCGATTGGCAATCCTGTGTTTCGCGCTGGGCGTCTGGTTTCTGCAGCGGCAGGCCGAACTGCCGGGCTGGGCGACGCTGGCGGCGCTGGCCGCCGTCCCGGCGGGACTGACTTTTACCGGGTGGCGCCTGCGACGCCGCTGGCGCGCGGCGGCGGCATGCATGGCGGCGCTGCTGGCGGGCATCGTATGGGCCGCCGCGTTCGGCCAGTGGCGCATGGCCGATCATCTGCCGTCCGAAAACGAAGGCCGCGACATCCGCGTCACCGGCGTCATCGCCGGCCTGCCGCAAAGCTACGAGAACGGCGTACGCTTCGAATTCGTGGTGGAGCAGGCCGAGGCGGCCGTGCCCTCTAAAATTTCCCTGGCCTGGTACAGCGGCTGGCGAGCGGAGGAAGACGATGCGCGGCATGTCTTGCCGCAGTTGCATGCCGGCGAGCGCTGGCAGCTCACCGTGCGCCTGAAGCGCCCGCACGGCAATCTAAACCCGCAGGGATTCGACTACGAGGCCTGGCTGTTCGAGCGCGGCATTCGCGCCACCGGCTATGTGCGCGCGGCCGACGGGAACCGGCGCCTGGAGGCTTTCGTGGCGCGCCCCGGCCTCGCCGTCGAACGGCTGCGCGAGACGATCCGCGAGCGCTTCCTGCATTCCCTGCCGGAGCATGACTACGTCGGCGTGCTGGTGGCGCTGGCGGTGGGCGACCAGCGCGCCATAGATGGCGGCCTCTGGCAACTCTTCGCCCTCACCGGGATATCGCATCTCATGAGCATCTCGGGCCTGCACGTGACGATGGTCGCGGCGCTCGGTGCGTGGCTGGTTTCGTTTTTCTGGCGCCGCCGGCCGGCCCTCATGCTGCGCCTTCCGGCGCAGAAGGCCGCCGCCGCGGCCGGCTGGGCGACGGCCTTCGCCTACTGCCTGCTGGCCGGCTTCGGCGTGCCGGCGCAGCGCACGCTCTACATGCTCTCGGTGGTGGCGCTGGCGCTGTGGCTCGGCCGCGCGGCCGCCGGCAGCCGCGTGCTGGCGCTGGCCTTGCTGCTGGTGCTGTTGCTCGATCCCTGGGCGGTGCTCTCGGCCGGCTTCTGGCTGTCCTTCGGCGCGGTGGCGCTGCTGTTCTACATCGGATCGGGGCGCCTTGCCTTGGGCCACTGGCTGGCGCAGTGGGGACGGGCGCAATGGGCCATCACCATCGGCCTGATTCCGGCGCTGCTGGCGCTGTTCCAGCAATTTTCCCTCGTCTCGCCGCTCGCCAACGCAATCGCCATCCCGCTGGTCGGCCTCGTCATCACGCCGCTGGCGCTGATCGGGGCGCTGCTGCCCCTCGACCTGCCGCTCGCGCTGGCGCACCAGATTCTATTTTGGCTGATGGCTTTCATCGAATGGCTGGCCGACCTGCCGCTGGCGGTGTGGCAGCAGCATGCGCCGCCGATGTGGGCGGTGGGACTGGCGACGCTGGGCTGTGTGTGGCTGCTGCTGCCGCGCGGCTTTCCCTCGCGCGGCGCCGGCGCCTTTCTCATGCTGCCGCTGGTGCTGGTGGCGCCGGCGCGACCGGCCGAGGGCGAACTGCTTGTCACGGTGCTCGACGTCGGCCAGGGGCTCGCCGTGCATGCGCAGACGGCCGGCCACGACCTCATCTACGATACCGGGCCGCAGTTTTCGCCAGATGCCAACAGCGGCAACCGCATCCTCCTGCCCTACCTGCGTGCCGCCGGCGTGCGCCGGCTCGATGGCCTCATCCTCACCCATGAGGACAAGGACCACGCGGGCGGCGCACTGTCGCTGCTCGACGGGCTGCCGGTCGACTGGACGGCGAGTTCACTGCCCGAAGCGCATCCCTTCCGCGAGGCGCCGGGCCACCGGCCCTGCATCGACGGCCAGGCCTGGGAGTGGGACGGCGTGCGCTTCGAGATGCTGCATCCGGACGCCGCCGGCTACGAAAAGGCGAAGCGCAAGAGCAACGACATGAGCTGCGTGCTGAAGGTGACGGCGGGGGAGGCGAGCATGCTCCTCACCGGCGACATCGAAACCATTTCCGAGCAGGCCTTGTCGAAGCGGCATGGCGAACGCCTGCGCGCGGAGGTCCTGCTGGCGCCGCACCACGGCAGCCGCACCTCCTCGTCGCCGGAATTCATTGCGGCGGTGGGGGCAAGGACGGTGATTTTCCCCGTTGGCTACCGCAACCGCTTCCGCCATCCGAATGCCGAGGTGATGCAGCGCTACGAAGACAGCGGCGCGCAACTGCTGCGCACCGACCGCGACGGTGCCGTCACGCTGCGCTTCGGCGCCGTCCCGCCGGGACTGACTTTTGAGCGCGAGGCGCGCCGCCGCTACTGGCACGGCCGGTAGAATGTGAAAATGCTGAAACGCACCCTTCTTCTTGTCGCATTGACTGCGTCCCTTTCCGCCGCTGCGGAAACCCTGCCGCCGGTGGAGGTTTTCGTACCGAAGGTCTGCCTGTCCTGCATCGACTGGGCCGAGCACCTGCGGCAGAACGGCTTCAAGGTGAAGGTGACGGAAGTCGACGACATCGATGCCGTCAAGCGCCGCTTCAAGGTGCCGGCCGGCGTCGCGTCGCGCATGACCGCGCGCGTGGCGGGGTATTTCGTCGAAGGCCACGTGCCGGCCGGGGACATCAAGCTTCTGCTGAAGGAGAAGCCGAAAGCGCGCGGCATCGCCGTGCCGGGCCTGCCGATGGGCGCGCCCGGCTACGAGCCGACCGGCGCCGACGGCAGCTGCGAGAGCGGCTGCATCATCTTCGATCCCAACAGTGGCGAACGCATCCCGCGCCGCGAGTTCTTCAACACCCTGCTGGTGGCGCCGGACGGCAGGACCAGCACCTGGGCGAGACACTGACTCACGATGCTTCGATACGGCGGCGCAGCCGCCTACTCAGCACGAACGGCGTCGATTTCCGTTCGCCCTGAGTAGCGGGCGAAGCCCGCGTATCGAAGGGGGCATCAGCCCTTGTAGCCGAGCATCTCCCCGAACATCCCCTTCGCCCAGTCTTCAACTTCCCCGCGCGGGTTGGGATCGAAATGCTGCTTCGTCGTCTGCACGATCAGGCCGTCGCCGCGCAGGCGGTACTGCGTGTCGATGCGCAAGGACTCCAGCGGCGCCATGCGGGTGGCGACGAAGCAGCTGCTCTCCGGCAGCAGCGTTCCCGCTGTCTTGTCCTTTGCGCGGGAGGCGATCTCCTGCGCGGCGATGCGGCCGAGGCGCGCGGCCATGTGGCCGCTCTTCGGGTAGTGGCCGAACAGCGGCGAGGCACGGTCGATCATGTCGCCCACCAGGAATACCCGTTCGTCGCCGACGGCATGGAGGTGCAGCGGCTCCTGCGCCGCCCAGCCGCTCGGCTTGCCCGCGGCATCCTGCCCGATCAGCCCGGCCTGCCAGGCGAGATCTCCGGCCTGTTGCGGCGGCATGAGGATGGCGTCGTCGAAGCGAATGTCGTCGAACTCAGTGACGACGGTCTTCGCGAAGGGATCGACCGACTTCACGCGGGCATGCGGCACGATGGCAATCTGGTCCTTGTACTGATCCTCGAACACGTCGGCGAAGCGCTGCGGCGGCGGGTTGGGATCGAGCAAAGTCAGTCTCCCCGACACGGCGCGCGTCTTGAAGAGATGGCCGATGACGAGCGCCCGCTCGTAGGGCGCGAGCTGGCAGCGGTAGGGCGGCGAAGGAATCGTCATGACAAGATCGCCGCCCTTGAAGTTGTCCAGCCTGGCCTTGAGGGCGCGGAACTCGTCGCCCGGCGTCCAGGCGCAGAAGTAGTGCTGCTTTGTATGCTCGATGGCGCGGCGCTCCTCGCCGAACCAGGCGGC
>Ga0172380_10004176_pt1 | contig 18884 bp, 11 predicted proteins | sample Leawe162metaG_FD_119747 | JGI IMG/M metagenome (GOLD analysis project Ga0172380, IMG submission 119747) | Leachate microbial communities from a municipal landfill in Southern Ontario, Canada - Leachate well 162 metaG | ecosystem: Engineered > Solid waste > Landfill > Unclassified | place... | reverse complement strand
TTTTCTTATTTTGCTATTAACACAGTATATGAGAATGTAGAAATAACAGCAATTAATGCAATTATTATAAGTAATTGTTCCATATTATAATTCTCCTAATTCTTTAATATGTTTTTCTATTTTTTTAGATGTAATAGATGCCGAAATAGACAAAACTATAACAAGAACTACACCTGAATAAAAAAGCAAGTTTATATCTCCATCTAAATATAGTTTTGATATACCAGCGATATCAGCAACCAATATTGCTACTAAAATCTTAAACAACTCTTTGAGCCAATCTATATGTGCTTTTATTTCATCTAATTTTGCCATGTGATAATTATACACAAATAAAAGTAAAAAGAAGAGAAATGAAAGAATAGAATCTGCATTATGTTAATGAAAGGAAAAATTAAGTTTTATTCCTGTTTAGGTGCCTGACACTCTTTTTTTTTCACTTTTTCTCACCTTTTTTTTTAAAAGTAGTCTGCAATCTTCCAGTGGTTTTTAACTGCTAAATAACCAATAATTGCGGCAGCTATTATACTAATTGGAACAACCATAACAGGTTCAAACATTTTCAATCTCCTCAATCTTTTTTTCAATTTTATTTAATTTGCTATAGTTTATAAATACGCCTACGGAACTAATTGCAAAAACAGTACCAAATAAATAACCTAGCAATGTATTATCTGATTCAAATAAGAATTTCACGGCATATGCTCCAACGCCACCACTAACAGCTAATAATAAAATAGCTTTCTTGTTGATTACATCTGATTTTTTAGATAATAAATCTAGATACTCTTTTTTTTCTTGTAATGTCATAGTGAGATTATAGCAAAAAATGAAAGAAAAATAGAACAAAAAAAATAGGGAGAAATTTATTTGAAGAGAATCTGCGTTATGTTAATGAAAGAAAAGTTTAAGAAAAGTTTCAAAATGGTGCCTGACACCCTTTTTCTGACACCCTTTTTCCCTTTTTATGTTATTTTGCCAATTCAATCAATTCTTTATCTTTGAAAAGTAAATTATTTATCATTTGATTTAAATCAATATTTTGCTTTTTCGCTAATTTCTTAAAAAAGTTTTCAACTTCCGGATCAAGGTAGACAGGTATATGAAATACTGCATCTTTACTATAAAACTTTCCTCTTTCCCCTTTCGAGAAATCGTATTCTTTTTTCATTTCTTAACCTTTTGTATAAAAATTTCGTTCATTTTTTGTTGCTTTTCTAGCACTTATAATTCTAATATTGCAATTTTGTTCATTCATAGTAATAAAAGTATGAACCACAACCAAAGTTCTAGTTTTTAAATCCATTCCGATAGTGACCCACCTATCTTCTTCTGGACTATGTTCTTCGTCATAAATAGAGATAGCGTTTTCATCTTTAAAAACAGATGCAGCATCTTCAAAGCTAATCTTGTGCTTTTCAATATTGCTTTTTGCTTTATTTGGATTCCACTCAAAATCATAGTTCATTAAAAACCTTTTCTCATCTGAAGAGATTATACCAAAATATAAATATAAAAAAGAATAGAAATCAATTTAGTAGGGTAGTAGTATTATGTCAATGAATGTAAGGAAAAATTAAGAAAAGTTTCAAAATGGTGCCTCAAAATGATGCCTGACACTAAATGTAAATGTATAATGGTATGGTAGAAAGAAAAAAGAAAAAGAGAATGTTATTTGATTATTTGGATTTGTATGATATAATTTTAGCTAGTTGGGACAAATAGAGAGCGTCAACTCTCTATAAGCTTTTAATACAATCGTTCTGCGAGAAGCAGAATGATTATAACAATTATGACTGTCAATCGCATTGTTATATCCTTTGTTAAAGGCTGACCCTGTCCCACCTTCTCCTTCACAATACAATCAAACCAATCATAACCGCCAACTAGTAATTATAGCTGATAATATTTATTTTTTAAATGATGATTTTTCTGAAGAGAAGTAGCGTTATGTCAATGAATGTAAGGAAAAATTAAGAAAAGTTTCAAAATGGTGCCTGACACCCTTTTTCCCTTTTTCTAAGTATAGTCATTAACGAAAAAAGCCCCACCTTTTGAGGGGTGAGGCTTATAACCTTTTGAGGGGTTTAGTTAAACTCTTTGACTAGTATTAGAGTTTAACTTTTTTGCTTAATTGGATTAAGCGATTTCTAAAGTACCGTTTGTTTCGTTGTATGAAGCAGTGCTTAAGTCTACTAGACCTGAGATTTTGATGATAGAGTCAACACCATTTTCAAAGTTAGCATCTGTAGCATCAGCTTGAGCATCGTTAGCAACAATGTATGTGTTGCCTGCGTATTGGAACCAACCAAAGTCATCATCATCACTTGCCAATTGGTTAACAGCTGCATTTGCATAATCTTGGAATACAGCAGTGTCGCCAAGTACTATTGCAGATGAAACAAATACATTTCCTGTAGTTGTTGTAGAGCTTGCCAAGTCAATAACATCACCAGAACTTAAATCAGTGATAGTTGAGTAGCTGTTAACATTTGTTGGAGCATTCATTTTGAATGTATCGTTACCAGCACCACCAGTTAATGTAGTCAAGCTAGCACCTAAAAGGATGTCGTTACCAGCTCCACCAAGCAATGTATCTGAATTACCAGAAGCAGTAAGTGTATCTACACCTGCACCACCTGTTACAGTTGTACCAGCAACAGCACCATCAGCTGTGTATGTAATACCACCAGTCATAGTTGAAGCATTAACAGATGTAAGAACAGTTGAGTCTGTATCTAATGTTAAGTCATCTCCTGCAACAACGATTGAAGTTACTTTGTCACCACTTGCTAAAAGTGTGTGAACAGCATTGTTTGTATCAACACCACTATTATCTAAGTATACATCCGTTGCTGTAATGTTAAATGTTTCAACATCATTTGCAAGAATTGTACCAGCGGCTACAGTAGCTTCCGCAGACACGATGATATTTAGAGAATCAGCTGTACCAGTTGCAGCATCTATTACATTTACTTGTGTAGAAGCTTGAGCAAAAGTTGCAGATTGAGCTGCATTCATCACAAGTGTACCACCTGTTGCCATGTTGTCTAGGATTAGTTTGTTTGCAGCACCAACATCAGTATCATCTGTACCAGCCGCTAAAGTTACATAACTAAAACCTAAAGCTTCAAGGTCAACTGTAATGTCTGCCGTAGTCATTACCGCTTGGTCAGAGATTGTTAAACGCTCAAAACCTGAGATAGCTGTTGCGAAGTTTGTGTTTGCATCAAGAGATTGCGCTGAAGCAAAAGTCATCTTGATAGTATCTGTACCTTCTCCACCAGCTGTAGCGCCTGTTGGTAGACCCATAGTTGCAATAGAGTATGTTAATGTATCATCACCTGCACCTAGGTTTATAGCTTTAGTTTGTGTTGCAGTATCTACTGTGATAGAGTCGTTACCTGAACCTGTTGTGACAGTAGCTTTAGTACCATCAACAGTTGCAGAGATAGCACCTGTAGCAGTTCCTGCAGTGATTGTAGTAGTTGCAGCTGAGATATCACCCATAGTTACATCACCAGCACCTGTTACCGTAAGAGTTTCAAGAGCAGCTATAGATGTAGGAGTTACAGTTAAGTTAGCAGCAGCATTTACAGTTAATGCAGTAAGACCAGCTGCAGTTAAAGCCGTTGCAGAAGCGCTGCCTGAAGTGTTGATAGTTAAAGTCGCAACAGTAGCGCCTAAAGCAGTTGAACCTGTGATTGCATCTAAGTTTGCAGTTAAACTTGTTGCAGTGCTTGCTACAGAATTTGCACCAGCACTATTTGAAAGGTTTAGCGTAGTCAATGCATCAAGTGAACTAGTTCCACCAAGCGTTGCAGTGTCATAACCATCTAAAGTAATCGTTGTGATTGATTTTGTAGCATTGTCATCAACAGTTACAGCACCTAGGTCAGCAGTAACATCAACAGCAGTTGAAGCACCAGCAGCAGTTCCTGCAGTTTTAACTTGCGTAGGGATACGAGCACCAGCGTCATTTGTAGTTGCAGTACCTGTGAAAACTAAATCTGACTCATTATCATCTTGCGCTGTAAAAGTTACCGTAGAACCACTAACCGCACCAGATGTCCAAACTGCTGTGTTGAATGTACCAGTATAGATACCGTTAGCAACTGTACCGCCTGCAGTTTGAGTATCAGCAGCAGTTAAGTTAGCAAATGCAGCAGCAACTTCAGCAGCAGTTAGAGCTTTTGCAGCAGTGAATGTTAAACCATTCATGATAAGTGTTTCACCACTTGCCATTGCATTAAATGTAACAACAGTCGTTTCATTCACTACAGCAGCAGCATTATTTGCAAAATCTGTTGCTACAGCGTTCTGAGTGATAGTTACTTCTGTTGTAGTATTACCAGCAACTACTGCGTATGTACCAGCAGTGATAGCCCCTGTACCACCGCCTTCAACAGCAGTGTTTGTCATGTTTGCAGTGATATCGATTGTTGAGCCACCAGTTACAGTAACATCACCAGCCGTAGCTGCAGTACCGTTTGAAGTTGTGTTTTGAGTAACAACTACAGCACCTGTTGCCATACCGTTTGTAGCGTGACCGACTGTGATAGCTCCTGAGCTAGCTTCATCCGCAGTTGTTGTTACAGTTACATCTGTACCGCCAGTAACTGTGATAGCGTTTGCACCAGTATTGTCAGTATCAGTAACAGTAATTGTTCCTGCAGCACTTCCAGTTGTAGCAGCAGCATTACCTACAGAGATAGCTTGAGCCGTAGTTGCATCACTAACAGAAACATCTAAGCCACCAAGAACGCTGATAATTCCAGTTGCGCCAGAAACATTTACATCTGTAGTAGCTGCAGCTTTTACTAGGGTGTTGATAGATTTTGTAGTGTTGATAGTCGTTAAACCTGAAATAGATGAAAAATCAACATTGTTAGTAACAGCAGTGTTAGAAGCATCAGCATTTGAAATATCACCAACCGCTTGAATATTGATTGTTTCGATATTAGCAATTGTTGCTATTGATAAATCCATTGCATCATTAGCAGCTGCTGAAGTGTTGATGAAGTTTAACGTGTCATTACCAGCACCACCATCTAAGTTATCAAGCGCTGACCATGTGTTGTTATCAGCTGTCGTACCATCAATTTGTGCTGTATAAGTATCATCACCCGCACCACCTGTAAACGCAGGAGCAGCATCAACACCTGTAGTTAACGTGAAAGTCTGTCCAGCATTTGCAGGATCAGAGATTACAACATTACCAGAAGTTGCAGTTTCAGTAAACTCACTATCTAAAAGAACAACTTTGAAACCTTCGTAACCTTCTGTTACTTGGTCAGCTGTCGGAGTTAGAGTAATAGTACCTGTTGTTTCGCCTGCAAGAATAGTTACCGTACCGTTAAGCACACCTAAGTCTGCTACCGGAGTTGCTGTTCCGCCTGCTACTTCTACACCTTGGATTTGGTAGTCAACAGTTACGTCGATATCTCTTGCATGGTCAGCAGTAACCGTGAAAACTATAGCATCACCTTCTACTACAGATGAAGCAGCAGCAGCAACTGTGAAAGTTTGCTCAGTTGCATTGTCCACAATAGTCTGTGCAGTAGCAAGTACAGCATCAGCGTCAGTTTTTGCAGCAGCTGCAGTCGCAACGCTATCAGCAGCTGTTGTGTCGTCAGTCGTGTCATCAGTGTTTGCAGCAGCAGCAGCAACAGCATCAGCAGCAGTAACTACAGCAGCAGCGTCAGCAGCAGCAGTAGTTGCAGCAGCCAATGAAGCAGTTGCCAATTCAAAAGTGCTTACATCTAAAGCAGCAGTATCAGCAGCAGCTTTTGAAGCAGCAGCAGTTACTACGGCAGCGTCATACGCTACAACGGCAGCATCGTAAGCTGCTACATCAGCAGCTTCAGCAGCAGCAGCGGCAGCAGCTTCTTCTTCAGCAACAACAACAGCATTAGCTTCTTCAGCAGCAACAATAGCTGCAGCTGCATCAGTAACTGCATCATTAGCAGCATTAAGTTCTGCTATAGTAGCTTCTGGGTTGTTTGCAACTTCTGCAGCGTACGCAACTGCAGCATCATAAGCAGCAGTAGCAACCACGATATTTGTAGCCGTAACAGTAGAACCTACTTCTGTAACAGAATCAAGAGCAATCGCATCGTCACCTGTTAAGTTGATGTCGTTGTCGTAGCAGTACTGAGAAACAGCACTCTTGTTATCAACAACAGCTTTGTCTGTAGGGTGTGTCGCAACACCGTCAACTTCTTCTGTAGCAGCATCTACAACTGCTTGAATCAGTTGTGCAACCGTGATACTTCCAGCCGTCAATTCATCTTCCCAATAAGCAGCGCCTTCAGCGTCCGTCTCTCTTCCTAATACGTTTGTGTAAACTTGTGCCACAATCTCAGCATTTGTTAAACCGGCATATAAAGCATCATATTCCGCTTGTTGTGCAAAAGTAGTAGCAACATCGTCTAATGTCCACGCGTTTGTGTCCATCTCATTTAACCAGTAATTAACACCGTCTGTATCTGCAGCTCTATTAAAGTATGCAGTATAAAGTTCCATTACACTTGTAGTCATTTCAGCAGTAATTGCCATTTTTTCTCCTTATATATAAGTCTAACCCAAGATCCAGCCTAAAAGCTAGATGTCATCGTGAATTTAAATTTAACATCTCAGCCTAATTTTAGACAAGATGTAGCATGCATTCCTGGGCGAAACGAGAGAAATTATATCAGTGCTAAACTTAAAAGAAGTATAAAATTTATTGATTGTCGGGGATGTGAGGGTGTGTTGGGGGGATTTTGGGGTTTGGATTGCCGCGCTTGGAGATTGCTTCGTCGGCTTTGCCTCCTCGCAATGACGATATGATATAATAATGTAAATTTTTTTAAAGGGGATGTTATGGTTACTGAACTAGAAGTTACAAGAGTTTACGTTGCTACGTTTAATCGTGCTCCTGATGCGGCGGGGCTTGATTATTGGGTTTATGAATCTTTTGACGGTGATGCTACCATAGAGGAGATTGCTCAGAGTTTTTTTGACAGCGCAGAAGCGCAGAGTATCTATACTCCCGATATGAGTGTTGAGCAGAAGGTCAATACGGCATATGTAAATCTTTTTGGAAGAGATGCCGATGCGGACGGGCTTGCTTACTGGATAGAGGAGATTGAGAGCGGGAGCATCTCTCAAAGCAACATGATACTGGCTCTTGTAAACGGTGCACAAGACAGCGAACTGAGTTTGGATGCTACTACGCTTGCAAACAAGAGTGAAGTGGGGCTTTACTATGCGCAGAGCTCTCTTGAGGATGTTGCTGCCGCTTATAGCGTGATGGAGGGGGTTACCTCGGTGGAGAGTAGTGTGAGCGAGGCTAAGGAGATGGTAGATTGCTTCGCTGCGCTCGCAATGACGGAAGAGGAGCTCGCAATGACGGAAAAGGCTGCGCTCGTTACGATGGAGGTAAATGGAGTTTTTGCTTATGACGCTGCTGAAGTCGAGGGGTATGTAGCCGCGCTTGATTCGCTAAGCAGTTGGAGCAATTCGGTTGTGACTTATAGTTTCAACGACACTATCCCCTCCTCCTATTACGACTACTACGACGATAGTTTGGTTGACGGCTGGAGTGCGCTTAGCAGTTCACAGCGTGAAGCGGTACGAGATGTTTTTGGAATGCTTGAGGCAATCGTAGATGTGGATTTTGTGGAAGTTGCAATCGGCGGTGATATACAGTATAACATCACCTACCAAGAGAGTAGTGCCGGATTTGCTTATTACCCCGGTAGCTATTATGAGTATGAGGGGGATGTTTTTCTCTCAAGCGTGTTCAATACAAATCCGCAAGAGTACGGTATAGAGATTGGTGAATACGGGTGGAGTACTATAGTGCATGAAACAGGGCATGCGCTAGGACTTAAGCACCCTTTTGAGGGCTACTATACGCTTCCTGAGGAGCTTGACAATTTTGCGCATAGTGTTATGTCGTATGATACGGGGATGACGCTTATGGCACTACCGTATATAGAAGGTCACGAGTTTGGCATAGGCTTTGAGTGGGTAAATCCTGAATTTTACTCCATCTATGATATAGTGACCCTTCAGGAACTATACGGCACAAATCTTAACGGTAGCAGTGAAGATAATATATATAGTATAGCGTTTGGAGAGCTAAAGACTGTTTGGGATAGCGGCGGAGAAGATACGCTTGACTTTTCACAAGTCGGCGGCAATGTTTATTTGGATATGAAAGACGGGAGTGTAAACAGTGTCGGGTACGTGAGCATAGAGAATCAGATAGAGGCTTTTGTAGAGGACCTTGAAGATGCTTGGATATTCTCTCAAGAGAGTTGGGTGCGTGACGTTTTTTACTCCTACGAGGAGTCGCTTTATACGGGAGAGGATAACTTCTCCATTGCTTATGGTACGGCAATAGAGAACCTTGTAAGCGGTGATTTTAGCGATGTTATCGTTGATAATGAGGTAGATAATGAAATAGCGCTTGGCGGCGGTGACGATACGGTGTATCTCTATGGCGGCGGCTGGGATTATGTGGATGGCGGCGTGGGCTATGACACGGCATACTTTGATGCACTGCTTTATGATGTGGAGTTTGAGAAAATCTCTTTGGATGAGTACCTTTTTGTAGGAGATGAGTTTGCGGCTACGCTTGTGGGTGTAGAGCAAATTGTTTTTAGTGACGGGGTTGCTAAAGAGATTGGGTATTTTGATCAGATTTTTGTGTAGTTGTTGTAGCTATTTTAGATTGCCGCGTCACTTTGTTCCTCGCAATGACGGGTGTGCGCTTCGCTCGCAATGACGAGAAGTTGTCATTGAGATTGCCGCGCTTCGCTCGCAATGACGGGTGTGCGCTTCGCTCGCAATGACGGGTGTGCGCTTCGCTCGCAATGACGGTCGCTTGTCATTGCGAGGCTTTAGCCGTGGCAATCTCAATGATGGGTAGTTTTATATTTTTTGTGGTACAATTTCTCAAAAACAGCAGGTTTTTATGCTCTTTCATTCATATGAATTTCTTTTTTACTTTTTGATTCCCCTGCTTATTTTATATAAATTTACCGCCTCTTCTTTAAAAATGTACCTGCTCACTCTTGCCTCTTTTGTTTTTTATGCACAGTGGGATTTGTTACATTTAGGGCTGCTTTTTGTCTCTGTAAGTGTGAACTACATGGGGGCTAGACTGCTTAGTGGTAAAGACAAGAGATTACTTCAGCTTAGATTGCCGCGCTTCGCTCGCAATGACGAGAAGTTGTCATTGAGATTGCCGCGCTTCGCTCGCAATGACGAGAAGTTGTCATTGCGAGGCTTTAGCCGTGGCAATCTCAATGACGAAGATAGAGAAGGAGAGAGATTGCTTCGTCGGCTTTGCCTCCTCGCAATGACGGGCGAAGTGGCTCGCAATAACAAGGCGGTATTATGGGGCGTTATCGGGTTTAACATCTTGCTTTTGGGGTACTTTAAATATAGCGGCTTTTTGCATCTAAGCGATGGTAGCATGGTTTTGCCGCTTGCAATATCATTCTATACATTCCAACAAATCGCTTATGTAGTGGATGTTTATAGAAAAAAGATTGCTTTTGGCTCTTTTTGGGAGTATCTCTTTTTTGTGATGTTTTTTCCGCAGCTTATCGCAGGTCCTATCGTGCATTACAATACGATGATGAAGCAGGTAAAACACGGAGTGCTTGAGCATTTTGACATGCAGAAGTTTCAGGCGGGCATCGTGCTCTTTAGCATGGGGATGTTTAGCAAAGTCGTCTTGGCGGATAATTTGGCGAAAGAGCAGTATGAGAATTGGGCAGATCTTTTAAGCTACAGTTTGATGATTTACTTTGATTTTAGCGGTTATGCAAATATGGCAATCGGGCTTGGACTGATGTTTGGCGTGATGCTGCCGCTTAACTTTTACTCACCTTATAAAGCACGCAATATCATCGAGTTTTGGAGAAGATGGCACATGACGCTGAGTGCGTTTTTGAAAGAGCATATCTACATCCCACTTGGAGGCTCCCGAAACGGTTACGGTGTACAGATGCTTGCACTTCTAGCAACGATGGTTGTCGGGGGTGTCTGGCATGGTGCAGGATGGAACTTTTTGCTTTGGGGAGTAATGCATGGCATAGGGCTTGTTGCTGTACATATCAGCGGCATAAAACTGCCTAAACTTTTAGCAATTTTTTTGACATTTTTGTATGTTACGCTTCTTTGGGTGCTCTTTTTTAGTGCAGACATAAGTGAAGCCATTGGGCTTTATAAAACACTCTTTGGTTTTAGTGCGTTTGAGATAAGCACAAAAGAGGCAGTTTTTCTTGCGAGCGGTCTTTTTTTGGTCTGGTTTTTGCCCAATGCTTCTGACGTTTTGCATATGGGAGAGGGTGGCGTGATGGTAAAAAGTTGGCATGGGGTTTTGGCAGGGATTTTGCTATTTGTGAGTCTAAAGATGCTCGCAAGTACGCCTGCGGCTACTTTTGTGTACTTTAATTTTTAGGGGGAGTTTAGATTGCCGCGGCTAAAGCCTCGCAATGACAGAGAAGTTACGCTCGCAATGACGAAAGAGAAAGATTGCCGCGGCTAAAGCCTCGCAATGACAGAGAAGCTTCGCTCGCAATGACGAAAGAGAAAGATTGCCGCGGCTAAAGCCTCGCAATGACGAAAGAGAAAATATGAAATTTTTTATACGATTTTTTATAACTTTGGTAGTTCTGTTTCTGCTTTGGAGCGGTGTAGTTCTTGGGCAGGGGCAAAGAGCTACACAAACATCACAGTGGGTTTTTGATGTTTATGAAAAGAAAAAAGCGTATGCACAAAGTATAGATGAGAGAAAAATTGTCATACTCAGCGGTTCAAATGCGCTCTTTGGAATAAACAGCAAAATGTTAGAGGATGCTTTTGGAGTAAAGGTTGTGAACTATGGCGTAAATGCGGGGGTTTTACTGCCATATATGCTTTACAAATCAAAAGAAATCATCAAACCAAAAGATGTCGTGATTTTGCCGTTGGAGTATCATGTTTACACCTACGACGGTACACCTAATACGCAGATGATAGATACAATATTTTCTCGCGATATTGATTTTTTTTATGCTCTTACGCCCAAAGAGCAGTTTTTAACAGTATGGAATATCACGCTTGAGAGAATTTTAGCTGGGTATGAAGCAAAGGGCGGTACACCTGTTAACAGCGGGCTTTATGGCGCACACAATGTAGATGCAAGAGGCGATCAGATAGGCGCAACGGCGACGGCAAAAAATGAATATACTCAAAAAGAGCTTGACGCATTAGTGCCAAACAATTATGGGAAAATATATAAAAAAGATGCATTGGCATGGCACTACCTTGAAGAGTTTGTTTCATGGTGTGATGCAAGAGATGTAAAAGTTGTTTTTATGCCCACGACGATGCTCTTTTTTGATGTGTATAAGAAAGATGCAAAAGAGCGGTGGTTTTATGAAAATATTGCTAAAGAAGTTGAAACAAAAGGGTGGAGTTTTGTGGGCGAACCTTATGAGTACATGTACACAAAAGAGCACTACTTCAACACAGACTTTCATTTGACCTCTGAAGCTAGAGATATGCGGACAAAACAGATGATTGCGGATTTAGCTGCTAGCGGGGAGATTGCCGCGGCTAAAGCCTCGCAATGACAGGAGGGGCTCGCAATGACGTGAGTTGTTATGTACCAAGGGGTTAAATAACACGGCAGTCTCATATTTTATAATTTAAGACTGCTTTTTGTAACATTTTTTGTTTAAAAAAATCAAAATTATATCTATGTAGTGTGAAATTAAAGTTGTATTATATTATTATTCATCATTACAAATTGCGCAAAAGGATAAAAAATGGCAGATTTAGTTAATGGTCTTGGCGGAGAAGTCGGGTTTGGTGAGAATTATGTTAACAGAAATGATGATGGGTATAGCTCCTTTATAGATTTAAGTTCTATTTTTCCAGAAGGAATCAACTTTTTTGGAACAACATGGACAGGTCTTTATGTTAACAATAACGGAAATGTGACTTTTGGAAATGGTCTATCTTCATTTACTCCAACATCCATAGGAGGTAGTTACACCTACCCTATAATTGCTCCATTCTGGGCGGATGTAGATACTCGTGATAGTAGTTATAGCTCTACAATCAACGAAGGATTTGTTACTCCAACAGTCGGTGGAACATCCATGGGCTCAAATCTTACATGGTACGATATAGACACCGCTACAAATACCTTTACCGTAACTTGGGATGATGTAGGATATTACTCTTACAACACAGATAAATTGAATGCATTCCAGCTTCAACTTGTCTCTACGGGAGACGGCAACTTTAACATCATTTACAGATATGAAGATATTAACTGGACAACAGGTGATGCGAGTGATGGCACGGATGGTCTTGGCGGTACAGTTGCAAGAGCCGGTTTTTCGGCAGGAGACGGTGCAAACTACTATGAGTTTTACTTCTCCGGAGATCAAAACTTTATGCTTGGCCTTGAAGACAACATTCTAGCAGGTTCTAGTGAAGCCGGTGTGTGGAGCTATAGCGTTAATGGCGGAAGTGTTGTCGGCATGGGTCTTGAAGATAGTGATGACATAGTTAGCGGAACTGAGTTTAGCGATATCATGGATGGCAGAAGCGGTAATGATACGCTATATGCTGGATTGGGTGATGACAATATAAGCGGCGGCGAGGGTGATGACACTCTTTACGGCGAAGATGGAGACGATATACTTGTTGGAGGCGATGGAAGCAATCAACTTTATGGCGGAGAGGGAGAAGATACTGCGCTTTATCTTGGAATAAGAAATACTCTTGATGTGGAAAATAACGGTGATGGAACATACACTATCAACAATGACACCATCGTAGACTTCTTGAACAGCATAGAGTATATAGGCTTTGATGATGGTAGAATGAGTGTAGATTACGCCGTAGAAGTGCGTGAGAATCAAGAGGAGTTTGCAAGATTTTACAATGCGCTTTTTGAGAGACTTCCAGATGATGCAGGTCTTAATTATTGGGTAAATGATATTATTGATGCTACCTATGGAGGCGGAGGACATAGCATACAAGACGCTGCGCAATCATTTACAGAGAGTGAAGAGTTTCAGAATATTTACGGGGAGTCCGTCGATAACTACCAATTTGTAAATCTACTCTATCAAAACATCCTTAACCGTGAAGCCGATCAGGCTGGATATGACTACTGGGTAGCTGAGATTAATGCGTATGGAAATAGAGGCGGCATGATTGTAAGTTTTGCAAATGGCAATGAATATATCGAAAATACGCAGGAATCAATTGATGCTTATTTGGCAAATGTTGGGCTTGATGGATATATACTTATCTAGTTGAGTTGCTTTTTGAGATTGCCGCGCTGCGCTCGCAATGACGAGATGGTTTGCAATAACTACCTGTCAGTCTGAAGAATGAAAAAACTAGCCATAGGTATTTTTTGCAAAGAAGCTATCACGATATCGGTATGCTTAACCTTGTAGATATATTTTAAATTTTTTTCCTTTATGAGCTCATGCATAAGATGTTTTGAGCTCCTCTCTTTAAATATTAACGTTGTAAATCCCTCTCTCTGTTTTTTTCCAGTCTCATTTTTGCTAAAAGTATTGATGTAGAGATACTCGTTATAGCTAAGCGAATCGATGGCAAAAAGGCTCATTGCTTCATCAAAGAGGATATTTCCAAACTTCTCTTTATGCTCTTTGAGATACTCTTTAAATTTGTGTGTATAGGCAATCTCTTTTTGGCTTGGAGGGAAAACTCTTTGCCAAGGAGCCGAGTCAACATTTCCTTGTGCGTTTGGAAAAAGAAGCATTGAACTTACTACAACGCTAAACATTGTAAAAAACACCCCTTTTTGAGTTGTTACATTTGTGGATTTAGCGTGAAAATAAAATGCAATGGGTATCCATGCAAAGAGAAGAATAAACAAAAAAGCGTAGTAGTTTGAGAGCGTTCCCGGCATGTCTGTAATGGCGCAAATAGAGAGTATTGTCCATGGAAGGATAGAGAAGATTGGGATTAAAAGATAATAGTTTTTTGTAAAAAGAGCGCTAAAAAAAAGCAAAACCATCGGGATGTAGAGATACTCTCTTTGCGCGAGTAAAAATTCAGTTCTTTTTATGAGAAACAAAGAATCAAGATGTGCGAAAAAATCGGCTCCTGCATAGATTCTTGTAAAAGCGTCATCTGTGTGAAAGAAAATTTTCTGCATAATAATGACGGCTATTGAGTAAACGATGGCGATGATGGCAAATTTGATGAGCTCTTTTGAGATTTGAATTGAATTAGTCTTGATGTACTCTATGCATACAAACACAAATACAAGCCCAAAAAAGTGCAGTCCCGCATCTTCTCTCGTGATGAGCAGCAGCGCAAAGACGGCATAGCTAGCCTTTTTATTTTGCTTAATATATAAAGCAAAAAAGAGAATCATCAAAGAGGGAATGGCAATCTCAAAGTGTGGAAATCCCGCCATCGCAAGGCTTTGGGCATTAAAAGCAACCAACAAAGAGAGCAGAAACGTTAAGTATATATTTATACTTAGGTGCAAGAGAATCATAAAAGCGCTCAAAGACAAAAGCGCATAAAAAAACGATAAGACAAGAGCGAAATATATCTCCGGAGATATCCAAAAAAAGAGTGTTTCATAGAGAAAAGAGAAAATTGCGAATATGAAAGAGACATGTGTATTGAGATATGTTTCTCCTAAGTGTGTAGGAAACAAAACAGAAGGATTTTGCAGCAAAAGATTTGTAAAATTGGTTGATAGGTATATAAACCAGCCGGAGTCTAAAACAGTGTCTCCATAGTGATAAAATGAATTGACATAATAAGATGTATACACCAAAAAAGGCAACAAAAAACTGAAGTATTGGAAAACAGTTGGTTTATCTAAAAAACGGTTTTTCATGACAGATATCCTTGAAAAATTTTAAAATGTTTCTCTGCTGCGTTCTCCCAAGAAAAGTGCGTGGCTTGAGAGAGGCTTTTTTTTGAGAGCTCTTTTTGAAGCATCTCGCTCTCTATAAGAAGAGTAATTTTATCTTTTATATCTTGTGGATTTGTAGGTTCCACATAAAGAGCTGCATTGCCACAAACTTCAGGCAATGAAGCTACATTTGAAGTAATCACTGCAGCACCACATGCCATAGCTTCAAGCGGTGGCAATCCAAAACCTTCATAAAGCGATGGGTAGATAAAGAGTGCACAAAGGTTATAGAGGTGTGCTAACTCCTCATCACTCACATAGCCAAGGTAGCGAATATACCCTTTGTTCTTTTCAATCTCTTGCATAATTTCTCTGTTTTCCCACCCTTTAAAACCAACCAAGACAAGGGGAAATGCTTTTTTTTGTTCCTCAGAGAACAGATTGTAAGCTTTGAGTAAAGTTAAAAGATTTTTACGCGGTTCTATGGAGCCTACAAAAAGTAAAAATTTTTCATGCAAATCATATTTAGCTTTTGTCTCCTGAAGTTCATTTTGTGGATATGGTTTATAAAGTTTATGGTCAACCCCATGATAAATAACGCTAATATTCTCATTCGGTATCTGCATATAGCGGATAATCTCTTGCTTTGTAAAGTTGGAACCCGTAATGATGTGGTCAGCTTTTTTTGCAAGGCATAAATGTGTTTGCAGGTACTCAATGCGCTCTTTTGGGTGCCACTGCGGATGGAGCAAAAAAGAGAAGTCATGAATGGTACAGATAACTTTTTTTGCTTTGATATTTGGGTTTGGGATAAAACTTGGTTGCCAGTAGAGTTCATATGTTACTCTATGAAATTTTGCTATAAAAGCGTAGAGAGTTCTAGTGATTTTTTTTAAAAATTGAGATTTTTTTATAAAAGCTTGAAGTCTTTTGGCTTTTTGCTCTGCAGTGCTCTGTTTGTTTGAAAGTCCATAGAGTTCTTTTGAGTGATATCCATAGTTGAAAAAAATCTCATATTTATCTTGGGATAATTTTTGCAAGCGCAAAGAAATCTCGTAAGTGTAACGCCCGATGCCTGTTAATGGTGAGAGCAGAGAGACGGCGTCTATGAGGATTTTTTTCACTGTAATGCTTCTATGGTATTGTAAAATCTTTGACTTATATTTTGCCAATCATTTTTAAAAATCCACTCTCTTTGGGCAGAATCGTCATGTCTTGCAAGCAGTATCTCTTCAATGCTTTTTGCAATTTCATTTGGTGTTATCCCTTTTGTTTGAAACGATACATGCTTAATATCCTCAAATATGGCAAGAGGAGTTGTAAGAACTGGACGAAGAGACAAAAGCCCAAATCTTGCTGCCGCACTTGAACTCTCTTGCGTATTTTGGTATGGATAGACTACCATACGACACTCTCTTAGAAGTGAGAGAATCTCTTTATCCTCTAAAAAGTCGTTATACATAAACACGAACTCTTTTATTGGTGAAGCAGATAGATACTCTTTAATGCTGTTTTTTTCATGTCCGGAAACAGGTGCAGGATGGATAGAATTAAGCAATAACAGTTGTATCTGCATTCCATTTTTATGGAGAATTTCGGCAGCTTTTATAAGCTCTAGTATTCCTTTGTGCGGCAACAAAAATCCAAAACTTCCTACAAGCGGTTTTGAGATATTAAACTTCATGGCTATGGTGCTTTTTGACAGCTCTTGGCTTAAAAGAGAAGCATCATACCCATGGGCAAAGAGAATGGTGTTTTTATATACGCCGTATCTCTTTAAGAGGTTTATGTCATCAAGACTGTGTAGCATAATGCGTGTGGCATTTTGGAGCGTAGATGCTATTTTTGCAAACGAATTTGTGCCTTGTGGGGTGGGAACATCTTTTGCAGAGTGTATAAAAAGATAAGATTTTATTTTATTTATTTTGCAAAAAAGCAGTAACTCCTCAAGTAGCGAAAGTGAGAAAAAACTAAAGTTATACTGAATAATGAGCGAAGATATCTGCTCGTTCATGATGTTATCTTTGAGCAAGGTTAAGTCTTGTGTACTGTTTTCACCGCTTTGCCAACACCGCATAACAGAAGAGTCATCTTCTCTGATTGGCAAGTCATTGCTTGGTGCAAATATTTTTAGGCTTGAGTTCTCAAAGCTGCTTATGAGATATCTTGTGTATTCCGCTATACCGCACTTGGTGTTAAATGTGGAAATAACGCCTACTTTTGGTTTGGCTTTTTTCATGGCATCATACGACGCAATACAGTTTTGCACCCTTTGAACAACATGCTGCCATGTGCAATTTGAAAGGATATGCTCTTTTGCGACTAAAAGTTTTGGTGCCAACTCCTCTTTTGATGCAAACAAAACTATTTTGAGTTGTTCTAAGAGGCTCTGTTTTAAGGGTTCAACCCACAAAGAGCGAGATAGATTCATATGTGTTTTTGCATAATCAAACTCAAAATCTACAAGCCATGCACTCTCTTTGGTGCAAAAATCACTCTGCCCGCCGTATGCAGTAGTAACTACGGGGAGGCTAAAGAGCATCGCTTCTGCTTGAGGAAGCCCAAAACCTTCGCCTCTTGTTGGAGCTACAAAAACATCTGCATTTTCATAAAGATAGTTGATATGTGACTGTTCTAAATCCTTGTTAATAAGCAAAAGAGAAGATGCACTTCGTTCATAAAGAAAAACATCATCTTCAAGAGTCTTGGTCTTTTTAAAATTATTTTTTTCTATAAGTTCTATGATGTTGTTATGAGGATTTGGAAATGTTTTGATAATAAGTGTGAACTCAGGGTACTCCTCAATAAGCGTACAAAATACTTCTAAAAGGACATCTACTCCTTTTCTTGGAAAACATGAGGAGATATGGAGTAATTTTTTGCCTTTTGGCAGCTCAAAATCAAAAGGTTTTGAGGAACTCTTTAGCACATGGTCTGCACCTATTCCAACTGTGGCGAGAGGGATTTTCACGCCATTGCTTGCCATAACGTTTTTTACATAATCAGACATACAAAATAGCATGGTTAGTTTTGAGTTGAACTGCTCTACAAACTGTGGCAAAAATTCTGACTCCTCCCAGCCGTAGGGTCCTATGATTTTGTGAGACCCCAGCATAGCATTTGCTCTTGGCGGGTAGAGGTTTCGGATGGTGTTATCAATGCTATCTTGTTTGGTTTTGTAAAGAGCCTCAATTTCTGGATGGAGATGCAAATACTCTTCATTTGGTTTAAAATCTCCATGTCCTTCAGTGGAGTAAAGAGAGACATCGTTTTGTTCTGAGAGAGCAAGGGCTATGTTTTGGTTGACTATAGAGAGTGAATAGGAGCTGTCAAATGGTCCCTCTATGCGGTAGGTGCTCTTTTTTTCACTTTGCTTGGGTATTTCGTAGGGTATTTCTATATCCATAAAAGAGGAGAGAAAATCTTTAAAAAGAGCAATGATATTTTCATTTGAAAACTGCTCTAAATGCTCTTTTTGCGCTTTTATCATCTCATGTCTTAAGTGGGCGCTGTTTTTTATCTCGTAAATTTTTGAAGCCACGTAATCAGGTGATTTAAAATTAAGAAGTGATGAAACGGGCAGTGTTGCGCTTATCCCGCCGGTGTTAAATGCCAAAGTGGGAATATCTTCAAGCATCGCTTCAAGCAGCGGGATGCAAAAGCCCTCATGATTGCTAAGCGTCAAAAAAAGATCAGCACATCTGTAGTAGCCTTGCAACTCTTCATCACTTACCTTACCGGTCAATAGCACCACATCTTCGAGTGAAAGATTTCTTATCAACTCTCTCAAGTAAACATCATAATCGGGTTCACTTACTCCGCCAATAAGAAAAAGCTTGATATTTTTTAGCCCATAGTGCTTTTTGAGATAAAAAAGAGTGTTGATAACTTCGTGTTGCGCTTTGTTTGAAACAATTCTGCCAACGGTTAAGATGTTGTATGTGTCTTGATATTTTTTAACTATCTTCTC
>Ga0172380_10004175_pt1 | contig 18884 bp, 10 predicted proteins | sample Leawe162metaG_FD_119747 | JGI IMG/M metagenome (GOLD analysis project Ga0172380, IMG submission 119747) | Leachate microbial communities from a municipal landfill in Southern Ontario, Canada - Leachate well 162 metaG | ecosystem: Engineered > Solid waste > Landfill > Unclassified | place... | reverse complement strand
CCGTTTCCGGTTATCTGGTTGGAATTATTGGTTCATCCAATAATCCAATTTCCGGTTTAACATTATCTACATTAATTGTAGCTGCATTGTTAATGGTTGCATTAGGTATGAGCGGAAAGCAAGGCGTTGCTGCTGTTCTTGGTGTTGCTGCAGTTGTGTGTGTTTCTGCTGCTGTTGCGGGCGAAATGTTGCAAGATTTAAAAGTTGGACATATTCTTGGCGGTACACCTTGGAGAATGCAGTTAGGTGATATCATTGGTATTTCTGTTGCTGCAGCTGTAATGTTTTTACCTTTGATGATCTTACACTCCGGCGATATAAAAGAAAACGCTACCAAAAAAATCAATGAACTAAAAAAACAAAATATTTTAGTTGTTGAATACAAAGGAACAAATCCGGAATTTGCCGGAAAGCAATTTACTCTTGATGAAGTAAAAGAACTTAGAGATGAAGCTAAGAAAGATGTTTTAGGCATTGAAGGCGGTTTCGGTTCTCCAAAACTTGCTGCTCCTCAAGCTGGTTTAATGGCTCTACTTTCTCAAGGTATTGTAAAGGGAGAGATGGCTTGGCCGCTAATCATAGTTGGTATGGTGATGGGACTTGGTTTCATTCTCATGCAAGTGAAAAGTCCGATGCTTGTTTCAGTTGGTATGTATTTGCCTCTCGAAACAACATTTGCAATTTTCATCGGCGGTATGATAAAGGGTATTGTTGAAAGAGTTGCAGCCAAGAGGAAATTCAATGATGCGCAGAAAGCAAGAGTTGAAAATACTGGCGTTCTAGTAGCTGCCGGTTTAATTGCTGGCGAAGCTCTTGTTGGATTAATTTTTGCGGGACTTGCATTCTTTGAAGTTTCATTGTTCTCAATATTCGATACTCCATCATTCTTAGTCAGTTTAGCAGTTTTTGCGTTTGTTGCTTGGTATTTAGTTAGTGTTCCGGTTAAAAATGCTGGAAAAGCTGACGATCCGGCACCACCAGCAGTTTCTATGTAAAAATTAAAACACTTTGATTTGTTAATCTAAAATCAATAGTGAATAAAATTATGAAGGTCATGCGTTAATAAATCACTGCATGACCTTCTCTTTTGAAAATACAGTTTAGGTTATGATGAATTTTTTGCAAAGACGTAGAATCTTAAAAAACACAAATACATTCGATCTTACTCCGGCTTATTTGGTAAAGCATGAAATTGGTGAGAATAATTTAGTAACTGTTCTGATGCCCAAATTTCAGAATAAAATTACCATCAAATTATTTGAGCCAAAGTTAAAATCACCTCATATAAAGATTAAACTTGATGAGCTCGGCTCGGCTGTTTGGCTCGCTATCGATGGTAAGAAAAATGTTGGAGTAATAGCCGGGGAACTTGTTGCTGCTTTAGGTGATAAAATACAACCAGTGGAAGAGAGACTTCCGAAATTTTTAACACAACTTTACGAACAAAGATTAATAACATTCGAAGAATTGAAAGGAGCTTAACTATGGCAGATGCATTAGGTCATTTAAAACCGGAATTGCTTTGGAAGCACTTTGAAGAAATTTGTAAACGCCCGCATCCAAGCCGTCACGAGCAGTTAGTTGCTAAATATGTTGTCGATTTTGCAAAGCAAAATAATCTTGAATGTAAAACAGATTCATTTGGAAATATTGTTATACGGAAGCCAGCTACTCCCGGTAAAGAAAACTTAACTCCGGTTGTAATGCAAGGACATCTTGATATGGTTCCGGAGAAAAATACTGATGTAAATCACGATTTCGAAAAAGATCCGATTCAATGTTATGCTGATGGTGATTGGGTTAAAGCAAAAGGTACTACTCTTGGCAGCGATAACGGAATTGGCGCGGCTGCGGCTTTAGCTGTTTTAGAATCAACCGATATTGAACATGGTCCAATAGAAGCTTTATTTACACTTGATGAAGAAACCGGTTTGAACGGAGCTCAAGCTTTGCAGCCCGGATTCGTAAATGCAGACATTCTAATGAATCTTGATTCTGAAGAAGATGGTGCATTGTATATAGGTTGTTCCGGTGGACAAAGCACCACCGTTAGCTTCAAATTTGAGTCGAAGGATATTCCCGAAAAAACAGTTGCTTACGAAATCAGCATTACCGGATTGAAAGGGGGCCACAGTGGTTTGGATATTCATCTTGGAAAAGGAAACGCAATTAAATTAATGGTTCGTTTACTCCATGAACTTAACTATAATTATGGAATTCGTCTCGTTTCGTTGAGCGGAGGAAGTAAGCATAATGCAATTCCAAGAGAAAGCTTTGCAACTATTCGTGTTCCAAAAAAATCTGCTGATGACGTGCTTGGATATGTTGAGCACTACAACGAAATAGTAAAATCTGAATTATCCAGTGTTGAGCCTACATTAGTTGTTGCTTGCGCCGCTTCTAAATCAAAATCTAAAGTAATGGATAAAGCTACAGCAAAGAATTTGATTGATTCGCTTTATGCAGTTCCAAATGGCGTAATTAAAATGAGTGCTGATATTGAAGGTTTAGTAGAAACATCTACAAATCTTGCAGTAGTTGTTACAAACAAAAAAAATGTAGAGGTTATATTAAGTCAAAGAAGTTCTGTTGAATCTGAAAAGAAAGATATTTCAAATTCTATAGCTGCACTTTTTAATCTTGCTAAAGCTGAGGTTAAGCAAGGTGACGGTTATCCGGGATGGAAGCCAGACATTCATTCACCAGCTCTTGCTGTAATGAAGAAAGTTTTTCATGAAAAATATGGTAAAGAACCGGAAGTAAAAGCTATTCATGCCGGTTTGGAATGTGGAATCATTAAGGAAAGATATCCTCACATGGATATGATTTCTTTTGGTCCAACTATTTTTGGTGCTCATTCTCCCGATGAAAGAGTGCAGATTAGTACTGTTGAAAAATTCTGGGAAAATTTAGTAGAAGCATTAAAGAATATTCCAGTTAAATAATTTTCTCATCATGATCTTGACCTTGATCTTAATCTTGATCAATTTTTAAAGTAGTCAAGTGCAAGATCAAGATCACGATCAAGAATTTTAGGTAATGATGGAAACTACGTTGAAAACCAAACCGGAACCATCTTTCGCGTTTCGTTGGATTATCTTAGTTGTTATATCGCTCGCGATGTTCGGCAACTATTATATATATGATTCAATAAGTCCGCTTGCGGATTTACTTGTTAAGCAATTAAAATTTACTGACGCCAACATTGGTTTGCTTCAAGGAATTTACAGTGTGCCAAACATTCTTATGGTACTTATTGGCGGAGTAGTAATAGATAAGATCGGCACAAGAGTTTCTACTTTCATTTTCACAACACTCTGTTTGATAGGCGCGGCAATCACTGCATCGTTCAGCGATATAACTATGATGGCTATTGGCAGACTTGTTTTCGGCCTTGGTGCAGAATCTATGATTGTTGCAATAACAACAGTTGTAGGAAGATGGTTTAGAGGAAGGCAGTTGTCTTTTGCTTTCGGGTTGAATTTAACTCTAGCGCGTCTAGGATCTTTTGCAGCCCTTAATTCACCAAGCTGGGCAAGCGTTTTTTATGATACATATAAATATCCATTGCTCATTGCACTTGGTGCCGGTGTTATTTCTATTGCAATGGCTGTAATTTATTGGGGAATGGATTCCTACGCAGAAAAGAATTATTCACTACGTCCGGTTCCAAAGCAAGATGAAATTAGGTTCAGTCAGATTTTTAGTTTTTCAAAGTCTTACTGGTTTGTAGTTCTTCTATGCGTAACATTTTATTCCGGTATTTTCCCATTCCAAACTTTTGCTGTAAAGTTTTTTATGGATACACACGGCACAACTCGCGAGATGGGAGGATTTCTTTCGAGTATGCTAACACTTTCTGCTATGGTCCTAACTCCTCTTTTTGGCTTGCTAGTGGATTACGTTGGAAAAAGATCTTTGCTAATGATGGTTGGTTCACTAATGCTTGTTCCCGTTTATTTAATAATGGCGTATACGCAAATTTCTCTTTATGTACCTATGGCAATGATGGGATTAGCGTTTTCTTTAATTCCGGCAATTATGTGGCCAAGTGTTGCAATTATTGTAGATGAAGCTAAACTTGGAACGGCATATGGATTAATGACGATGGTTCAAAACATTGGTCTCGCCGGATTCAATTTTCTTATTGGTTGGGCTAACGATTATAGCAACGGTTATACAATGGGAATGTGGATTTTCTCTTCACTAGGATTCTTTGGTTTACTATTTGCATATTTGCTTCGTAAATCGGAATTAAGCCCATCTGGGCATGGCTTAGAAAAGGGAATTGCCAAAACAGTCGCCTAAGTATATAGTAGTGATCACTGTAATGTTAAGAAAAAGTCATGGTGAGCCTATCGAACCATGACACTACAAACTAAACTATCACACTTCGACGAGCTCAGTGTGACACAAAATTAATTATTCAGAGGTCTCTAGTAATTAATTTATAACTTAAAATTTACCGAGAAAGTATTGATTAGAGTTTCCAGAAATATATTTTTTATCACTCTACTGTTAATTTCTACAGTTGCAAATGCACAGAAATTTGGATTTGGCTGTTTGGGATTGAGTGGCTTTTATGTAGGCATGTCGGAATATCATTACGACACACCCGGTCTAAACGATTTTGCCAATTCTGAATTATTACTTAGTAATTTTGCAGCGGAAGACCAAGTGAAATTTAATCTTGGCTCTGGATATAGAGTTGGTGCTAATTTCTTTAGAGCTAAGTGGGATAAAGTATTTATTACAGCAAAAGGTTATTACCAATTTTTAAAAGAAGAGCACACGGTTAATAGTCCCGGTGGAAGTTCGCTAGCTCAGCAAAAGTATATGCTTAATATGAATCACTGGGGCATTGCTGTTGATATTGGTATTCCACTCACTTCATTTCTCGATTGGAAAATACTTGAGGGTGGAGTTTCTTTTTTTAATGCAGAACTGACTCAGCAGAAATATGAAAATAATTCTCTTAAGGATGAATTCAAATTTTCTCCGGAAAAAGCAAAGGCAACATATTTTGCAGCAACCGGAATTATTATTCACATCGTTCCGGATTATATGAGCTTAGAAGGAACTGGTGGATACTATTTTATGAAGATTGAAGAATTCAAAAACCAAAGTAATCTTGCAGTAGGATCGGGTATAATTAACAATGCGATTCCAAAAGGTGGGTGGAGCGCAACACTACAAATAAACATTAGTTTCCCATTCTGAGGTTGATTATGAAAACTACAAAACTTGATAAAGCTTGTCTGATTGCTATTAAAGACTGCATGGGTGCACAAAAAAATGAAACCGTTTTAATTGTTACGGATGAGTACAAAAACAAAATTGGGTACGCACTTTATAAGAATGCTAAAGAGTTGGGTCACGAAGCGGTTTATTTGGAATTCAAATCCCGCGAAATGCATGGACAAGAGCCTCCCAAGCAAATTGCTGAAATGATGAAACTATTTGATGTTGTACTTTGCCCTACGGCAAAATCTCTTACTCATACAAACGCGAGGAGAAATGCTTCCGCTCTTGGTGCACGAATTGCAACATTTCCCGGCATTACCGAAGAAATTATGATTCGAGGATTAAATGCAAACTATCATAAAATTGCTGCTTTAACAATAAAATTGCAAGAAATTCTAAATCATGTAAAAGAAGTAAGGGTTACAACATCATTAGGTACAGATATTACTATGAACATTGCGGGTAGAAAAGCGCTTCCTAGCAAGGGCCTATTCCACAAAAAAGGGGAGAGCGGAAACTTACCTACTGGTGAAGCTTACATAGCGCCAATTGAAGGCAAATCCAACGGGGTTTTCTTCGTGGATGGTTCGATGGCCGGCATTGGAGTAATAAAGGGTAAACCAATAAAGATTGAAGTTGTAGATGGATATGCTGTAAATGTAACAGGCGGACCACAAGCAAAGAAATTAGATGAAACCCTTACTAAGTATGGTAGTTTGGCAAGAAATATTGCCGAGTTCGGTATAGGAACTAACGATAAAGCCAAACTGAGTGGTATTCTATTAGAGGACGAAAAGGTAATGGGCACAATTCACATTGCGCTTGGGGATAATAAATCTATGGGAGGAAATGTTGATATTCCTATCCATCTGGATGGTGTTGTTAAGAAGCCAACCGTATATTTTGATGAAAATATGATAATGAAGGCCGGAAAGCTGATAATTTAGACTGGAATTTTTGAGTACTTTCAATTTGTAAAGACAGTTCGGTTTTCATTATATTTGCGGCTCAAAAAACAAGCCATATATGAAAATCCTGAACAACCTTAACACAGAACAACTTCAAGCGGTAGAATATAATGCCGGTCCACACATGATCGTAGCTGGAGCCGGTTCCGGAAAAACTCGTGTTTTAACCCATAAAATTGCTTATTTGATTGAAAAAGGGGCAGAACCTTCCTCCATTCTCTCTTTAACATTTACTAATAAGGCCGCCAAAGAGATGAAAGAGCGGATTAAATCCCTTATTGGCAAAAAGGCTGACGAACTTTGGATGGGTACATTTCACTCTGTGTTCTCAAGAATTCTTCGTGTTGAATCTGATAAAATAGGGTATCGTTCAAACTATTCAATCTATGATAGAGAAGATTCAGTCTCCTTAGTTAGTAATATTATTTCTAATCTAAACATAAACTTAGAATCAATTACCGCAAATGGAGTTCAGCATAAAATAAGTTTTCTAAAGAATCAGATGATAATGCCTCAAGATTTTGAGAAGTCGTCTGGGCTTACTCCAACTGATAAAAAGTTTGCCGAAGTATATACAGAATACAACAAACGTCTGTTTGAAAACAACGCAATGGATTTTGATGATCTGCTGCTTAAACCAATTCAACTCTTTAATGAGAATGAAAAGGTGCTGAGCAAATACAAGAAAATGTTCAAGTATATTTTGGTTGATGAATACCAAGATACAAACATTGCACAATATGAACTTCTAAAATTATTGAGCCCGATAAAGGATAAGGTATGTGTAGTTGGAGATGATGCTCAGAGTATTTACAGCTGGCGCGGTGCTGAAATAAAGAACATGCTAAATTTTAAAAAGGATTTTGTTGGAGCAACAATATTTAGATTAGAGCAGAATTATCGTTCTACAAAAATGATTCTCGCAGCAGCAGATTCTGTAATTAAAAATAATACTGGTCAGATTCCGAAAACTTTGTGGACGGAAAACGCAGAAGGTGAGTTGCTTACTCTTATCAAAGCTACAGATGAAAAAGATGAAGCTTACCAGATTGCAAAGAAGATTAAAAAAGAAATAACCACTAAAAAACTATCGTTAAACGATATAGCAATTTTATACCGTTTGAATTCACAATCCAGAGCCTTGGAAGATGCTCTGCGACGAGATAAAATTCCATACAAGATTATCGGCGGTGTTGAATTCTATAGAAGAAAAGAAGTTAAAGATGTTTTAGCTTATCTGCGAGTTTTGGCTAATTCCAATGATGAGGAAAGTTTACTTCGCATTATGAATTTCCCGCAACGCGGAATAGGCAATACATCAATAACTAAAATGATTGCCTTTGCTAGAAAACTGAACTTATCGTTATTCAAAACTATGATGCGTGTTTTTGAAGTAATTGAAGTAAAAGAACGCATTCAGAAAAATGTTAAGCAGTTCAGATTACTTCTTGATAAATATATTGAGCTGAAAGAAAAATTATCTATTGGTGAACTAACTTCAGCGTTATTAGATGAACTTGGAATTCTTCGCATCTATAAAGAAGATGGAAGTTCAGAATCGATGTCGCGTTACGATAATATTCAAGAATTGGTTTCAGCTGTCCATGAATATGGCAAGTCTAATCCAAAAGCAACTCTTGAAGATTTCTTGGCAGAAGTGTCTTTGATAGCTGGTGTAGATCAATATGATGAGAAAACACACTCCGTAACTTTGATGACCGTTCACAGTGCAAAGGGATTGGAATTTCCTATTGTTTTTGTTACCGGATTGGAAGAAGATATATTCCCGCTAAGCCAACGGTTCGATCAAGATTCCAAAATTGAAGAAGAGAGAAGATTATTCTATGTGGCTGTAACCAGAGCAAAAGAAAAAGTGTATATAAGTTATGCGCGCTCTAGATACAGATTCGGAGAAGTTGCTTATCAAAGCAAATCGAGATTTCTGGAAGAGATTGATGATTCAACTTTCGAAGAAATGGATGGATCCGGAACAAAGAAGGCCGGTAGGCGCAAAAAAGTTTACTATGATGAATTTTATCAAGAAAGTTTTGAAGATTTTGATCAAGACAGAAGATCTTTACGTGTTGGAAGTAGAGTTACCCATCAAGTATTTGGTATCGGAAAAATTCAGCAGATCGTTGGAACAGGTGATACACAACGTGTAACGATTTCTTTTGAAAAAGTTGGTATTAAACAATTATTAACAAAGTTCGCGAATTTGAAATTGGTTTAACTATCTAAATAAACAATAGGAGTAAGTGTAATGAAGATCGGTGTATTGACAGGTGGAGGGGATGCCCCCGGATTAAATGCAGTAATTCGCGCGGTTGTTCGCAAATGTATTGCTAATGGTCACGAACTAGTTGGTATTCGTGAAGGATGGAGAGGAATTCTTGAGAATAAGTTTGATGTACTTGATAGAAATTCAGTATCCGGTATTTTACATCGCGGAGGAACAATATTAGCTACATCTAGAACCAATGTTTACAAAGTTGAAGATGGCGAAGCAAAAGTAATTAAGAATATGAAAGACAATGGAATTGATGCATTGGTTGCTATTGGTGGTGAAGATACTTTAGGAGTTGCTTCCAAACTTGCTAAAGCCGGTGTTAAAATTGTGGGTGTTCCAAAAACAATTGATAATGATTTAAGTGCTACTGATTTTACATTTGGATTTGATACTGCGGTAAATGTTGCAACTGAAGCCATTGACAGATTACATACAACTGCTGAATCTCATAACAGAGTAATTGTAGTTGAAGTTATGGGACGACACGCTGGATGGATTGCTGCATATTCCGGAATTGCCGGAGGAGCAGATATCATTCTTGTTCCGGAAATTCCATACGACATTAATGAAGTATGTGATATTATTCGCCAGCGTCATGAAGGTGGAAAGAGTTTCAGTATTGTTGTTGCATCTGAAGGCGCTGTTGCAAAGAAGGTTGATGGTGATTCTGAAATGGTATTGCAAGATCAAAAATTGGATTCTTTCGGACATGTTCGTTTAGGTGGAATTGGGACTTTCTTAGCAGAAGAAATCGAAAAAAGAACCGGCTTCGAAACAAGATCAACTGTGCTAGGACATATCCAACGTGGTGGTACACCAACAGCTTTCGATCGCGTGCTAGGAACACGTCTTGGTTTTTGTGCTGCAGAATTAGTAGAAACCGGAAAGTGGGGATACATGGCTGCCTTGAAAGGAACTTCAGTTGGTCCGGTAAAATTAGAAGAAGCTACCGGTGAATTGAAAACTATTGATTTACAGTTGATGGAAGTTGCAAAAACTTTCTTTGGTTGAGATTGGTTTTATTTTTAACTCATAAAAGCCGCTTGAATAGCGGCTTTTCTATTTAACAGTTACCTTAAAGCGAAAGTGAACTACTATATTAAGATATAGCGTCCTAACTATTCTGAATTTATTACGTCTTATTATTCAGTAAATCATTTTTAGATATCGCAAAATTCATTATAAAAAAGCATAAAAGTAGGATTTTGGCCAGTTTTATGGTTACTAATAGGCTATAATAGGATGAATTGTCTTGACATTTGTAAACGGACTAATTATATTTCTTTTAGTTTCCAGCCGAAACAATATATAAAATGCAACAAGATCCATGTTAATGGCGCTTGAATACAGTTCATCGTATTCAGACAGTTGTATTAATTATACCAGCCGAAGAAAGAATATCTTAAATGATGTGTACAATATTTATTTATAATCATAGAGGGTGCTTATGAAAAACAAATTAACTGTTTTAGCGTTGCTAATTCTTAGTTTTACAAGTATTAGTTTTGCGCAAATCACAATTAATGGCTCGGGTAGTTACTTAACTATTCAATCAGCTATTAATGTTTCATTTTCCGGTGATGTTATTAACGTACCAGATGGTATCTATAACGAGGCCTTAAATGTTACTGTGCCAAATCTTTCTATAATTGGTAACATAGGTTCACCATCTTCTGTAGTAATTAACGCTGGTGGATTAACTGGTTTTGGTAGCCCTTTGTCTGGCATTTATGTTAATCAACCGGGAGTAATTCTGAAAGGTTTTACCCTTAACGGTGATGGGCAAGCTACTGTTACTAATCCAAGATATGGAATAAATATTAGCGGTGTTACTGGAGGAACAGTTCAGTACGTAGTTATACAAAACTTCAGCAGAACTGGATTAAACGTACCAAGCTGTACCAACATGACCTTTGACAACATTACTGCAGTGGATAATGGTGGACAAGGATTAGGATTAAGAGACGTATCTAGTTCTACCCTAAGTAATATTACTACTAATAACAATTTGTGGGGTGGAGTTAGAATTCAAACTTATAATGGTACTGTCTCAGGTCTTGTGATTTCGGGAACAAACAGTTTTGGTGAAAATGGTTCTGCACCATTATACTTACACCCATTATTAATTGAACAGGGTAATAGCTCAATTTCAGGTCCACCATTTCCAATTACATATGGAACTAGCGGAACTCCAGATTTGCTTCTTCAAAGTACCGACTTTGCTTATGCTTTAAGTGGTGATGATGATGAAGCTCCTCAGTATCAAAGAATTCACGTATATAAAACACTTGCAAATGTTATGGCTGCTTCGCAAGCTCCAAATGGCACTTATGCTTTCCACATTACAGATCATAGATTTGTAACTAACCTGAGCAATAGTCATTTTGAAGTTTTCACTCCATTAACAATTAGCAACGCGGTTTTGGCAGCTTCATCGGGTAATTATATTGATGTAGCCGCGGGAACATATAATGAGACAGTTACAATAGATAAACCACTTACAATTACTGGTACTGGCAGCCCAACAGTAACGCAATTTATTTACGCAGCTTCACCTATAACAGTTACGGGTTTCTCCGGTGGCAGCACTGCTACTGTTGATGTTCAGCCTGGAGCTGATATAGATGATGTAATGGATCTAGTTTCATCCGGCGGTACTATTAACATTGATCCTGGTACATACTCTTCCTTCGTTGTAGATAAACCAGTCACAATTGATGGTAATGGTAACGTAATTATTACCAATAGTTCTCCGGCGATTACTGTTAATGTAACGGGAGTTCATATTACTGGGCTTACATTTAGTTTTAATGATAACATTTTGCCTTATGATGATTATGCAATAGATGTTCAAAATGGTGCGTACGATCTTTTAATTGATGACTGTAATTTTCAGAATCAATTAAACGGTGGTAACGGTAATGGAGTTATTAATAGAGGCACCGGAATTGTTGATGCTAGAAATAATTACTGGAACGACCCAACCGGACCGACTTTCTCCTTAAACCCAAGTGGTCTTGGAAGAATTGCTACCAATTCCAATTCCGGTTCATTACTTTTTTCGCCTTGGTGGACTGATCTTGCACATACAACAAAAGCTGGTGTTGCAACTCAAACCTCTCCGGCCAACACATTAACAGGTGTTCCCATCCTTCCTACATTTACATGGGATGGAACTACTGTTGCAAATACAACTTACTCAATTGAAATATCTACTTCCAATACATTTCCAGTTCTTTCAACTACAACTATTGTGGTTGGAGTAGACTTATATACTGCTACGTTAACCGAAATAAATAAGCTGCTAAATAATACTACTTATTATTGGAGAGTTAAATCTGACGTAAATGCTGTTACTACTTATTCTTTAACTTGGAGTTTTAAGACTATACCAGTTGTTTCAGTTTCACCAATAAATCCAATTAATGGTTCAACGGGTGTTTATTTCGATCCTACGTATTTTTCATTCCAAATAGTTAACGGGTTTACTGGTTCATTAAAATATCTTGTTCAGTATCGTGTAAGTGCTGCAGTTCCTACAATTGCAGAGTGGGCTGGTTCTAATACATTCACTTTAACAAATCTGCTTTCTGAGTTACCCTATCCATTAACTTTATTAGCCAATAGTAAATATTATTGGAGAGTTGTTGTATTGAATTCTACAGATGAAGTAGTAAGCTATTCAGGCAATTATTACTTTACAACAAAATCGGGTGCACCAACACCATACTTATCGTATCCAATTGGAGGACAGCCGGTTGCAACTAATTCACCATCATTTTACTGGTATATTGGTACTTACGATTTAACAAACATTACTTTCGATTTGGAAATTGCTATAGACGCAGCATTCACATTGAATCATCAAACAGTAACAGGAATAACTGATATTCAATATGCTTGGGGATTAGCTCCTTTGACTCCAGGTACAACATATTATTGGAGGGTTACAACTTGGTATAAAAAGGGAAATGTTCTTGAACAGCATTCTGCCACTTCCTCATATTCTACATTCAAGGCTATGGGAACTGGAACTGCTTCAACCCCATATTTATCTTATCCTGTTGGCGGACTTTCAATATATACAACAACCCCAACATTATATTGGTACACTGGTGCTTCAACAGACGGTGTTGTATTTGATGTTTATATAAAACTTTCATCATCTGGAATATATACTCAAATAGCAGATAACACTTCTAACCTATATTTTGATATGTCTGGGCCATTGCTGAATCCTTTCACATTGGCAGCCGGAAGCACATACAATTGGTATGTAGTAGCAACTGGCGGCAATGGACCATTTACTTCTGGAATAAGTTCGTTTGTAGTTAATTCAAGTGTAGGAACAGGATCAGTAATTGCATCATGGCCGGTAGGTAATCCATATGTTTATTCTTTAACCCCATCTTTATATTGGTATATGTATGGATCGCAAACAGGCTTAACTAAGTATGTAATTAAGTATAAACAAATGAATTCTGCCCCAGCTGATTGGGATGTTGAAGCTGGCACAACAACACAAGATCCAATAAGCTTAGTGTCTACTTCATTTGATATTCCATCAAATCTAACATCAGGCGCAAAATATTACTGGGCTATAGCCGGATACAACGGTGGTGTTAGAGTAACTTCATGGTCGGAAGGCTCATTCACTGTATCAAGCACAACAACAACAGTTAGTGTTTATTTATCAACTCCGGTCGGTGGCGCTACAGTTTATACATTAACTCCTACTTTATACTGGTATGCAACTGGAGCAATTTCCGGTATTACATCTTACGATATAACATACAGCAATACTTCAAACTTCTTAGGAGGTTTACCGCCAGCATTTGTAACAACAATAAATACTGGAACTGATAACTTCTATACATTGCCTTCTAATCCAGCCATAGCTGGTGCAACTATATATTGGAAGGTAACAGTAAACTATACAGGCGGCTCAACTACTTCAACTACCGGATCATTTGTAATTGATCCGGGCTCAAGTAATGTAGTTCCATTAGTTGGAAGCCCAATTAATAATACTGAATTAAAATCATCCGCCGCCACGTTATCATGGTTCACTCCAGCCCAGAGTAAAGCAAAATTATCATACACAGTTGAATATTCGGAGAATAGTAATTTTGCTAATGCTAAAATTGCTTCTGGATTGTCTGAACCACAGTTAAACATTTCCGGATTAAAAGAGAATACAACATATTACTGGAGAGCAAAATCTGTTGATCCTCAAGGTTCCTCAAGTAAGTTCTCTGAGGTTGCGTTGTTCAGAACTTCCGGAAAAGTAACCGGAGTAGAAGAACAAGAAATCCCGGCTCAATTCGAACTGGCACAGAATTACCCGAATCCATTCAACCCTACAACATTAATTAGCTATGCGTTACCGCAAAATTCTTTTGTTACTCTTAAAGTATATGATATGCTAGGAAGAGAAATAAAAACATTAGTTAGCAAAGAAGTTGCTGCTGGAAGTTACTCTGTTAATTGGAACGGCGATGATAATTTTGGAAACAAAGTATCAACCGGTGCATATGTTTACAGAATAACAGCCGGTGATTTTGTATCAGTTAAGAAGATGCTATTAATAAAATAATTGACAAGATAGAGAGTCGAGGGTAAAATGAGAAAAATCAGTGCATCTATAATGATCATTTTAGTTCTGGCAGCAATAGGATTAGCTCTCTATGCTTGCCATGTAACTTACTTTTCATAATAGAAAAACAAATAAGTTGTAAACAAAAAGGTCACTGAAAAGTGACCTTTTTTTATTTTAAATAGTTCAATTTATTTGAGAAGTCAGCTTTATAATCGGACTAATAACTCGAATTTAAACAAAAGATTTTCTTGACAATAATATCTTATTAATTTACTTTGCCAACAGTTTCCAGCCGAAACATATAAAATGCGACTATAATCTATTTATGAGAAAGGATAATTGAAAACTGTCTTAACAGTTTCAAAAAAAGTTGCAATTACTTATACCAGCCGAAAAATGAAAATCAGCCGAGATTTACTAAAATATTTTTTAAATATCTTAAGAGGGTGCTTATGAAAAACAAATTAACTGTTTTAGCATTTCTTCTCTTATTAGTAACTGGATTAAGTTTTGCACAAGTTACAACTCCCACCGTTACTGCACCATTACAAAATTCAGTAGGAGTTTCTATTGAGCCCACTTTTAGTTGGTCATCTGGTGGTACTTATGTCATTGAAGTATCTACGAGTGCCACTAGTTGGGTAGCCCCAGATTTAGTATACACATCAACAGTGGCTGTTGCTTCTGGACATACAATTCCAGAGACATCCAAACTTACTAATGGTGTTGCATATTATTGGCGTGCAGTTGCTGGCGCTGGTACGGGAACTTTTACAACGGTTTCATCTGCAATGCCATACTTAATGTATCCTTCAAATGGTGCTATTCTTAGTGGAACAAGTACAACATTTTCTTGGATGACTGGAGCTGTTGGTTTAAGGTACTACATGGAAGTGGATGATGATATTAATTTCGGCTCCAAACTTGTCGATGTAAATACGACAAATTCTTACTACTCTGTCTTAAATACTGTGTTTACGCAAGGTGGAACATATTACTGGAGAGTAATAGCAAAGAATATTGCCGGTAGTGTGGTTTATAACTATTCTAACATATGGCAATTTAGTATGCCTGGTTTACCAGAACCGATTGCTTCTTATCCAACTGGAAACGTTTCAATATATAATAATCCCCCCACACTGTATTGGTATTCAACTAGCTACAATCCTAAAGTAACAGAATATATTGTGCATTATAAGAATGCAGCAGGTGTAGGGACTAATGGTACATCCATTGCGTTATCAGCTACGGAAGGTTGTTTTACTACTACAAGTACAAATCCATACGTAACAATCCCTTTTTCTCTTACGCCTGGGGTAAGATATTACTGGCGCGTTGCAGCGTATGACGGTTCCTCCGATAAAACGTTGCTAACTAATTGGTCGCCTGAAGAAAGTTTTTCCGTTTATGGAAATGTTGGTTTTGCTTTATGTTATCCCTCGTATCCATTAAGTGGTGTATCAGTATCGGGTACTCCTACTTTTTATTGGTACTCAGCCAGTTTTTCGCCTGTTATGTTTTATACTTTAGAAATTGATAATAATTCTAACTTTGGTAGTGTTACTGTTACAAAAGCTGATATTAGCTCAAGTTCATATGCACTAACTTCTGCTGAAGCAGCTCTACTTTCTTCAGGTGCTACATATTATTGGCGAGTTAGTGCTTCATTTACCAGTGGTGGTACATATGGACCAGTTTCAACAAGTGGTTCTTTTGTTTATACAAGTTCAACAGCAACTGCTACTATTACAACGCCATATCCTAGCAGCCCAACTTCAGGAACAGTTGTTGGTGTAACTAATCCAACTTTAATTTGGTCTGTATATTCAGCTGATCCATTACAATTTAAAGTTACGTGGGCAACTAATCCAGCTATGACTGGTTCTACATTTACAACTGCGGTTGAATCTGGTTGGATAAATTCAAATTCATTCATTCTAAGTGGTTTAACAGCTGGTGCAACATACTATTGGCAAGTTAAAGCAAGATTAGCAACTACTTTAACAGAAGGTGAATGGTCTACAGTTGCTTGGTTTACAACTGCTGCCGGTTCTGCAAGTGTAGTTCCTTTGGCTGGTAGTCCAATAAACGGGATGCCAATTAATAATACAAATGCAACTCTTTCTTGGATTTTACCAACAATGAGTATTTCACCACTAAAATATGAAGTTCAATACTCAAAGAAAGCAGATTTTAGCGATGCCGTATCAATTAACGATTTAGACAAAGCCAATTGTGAATTGAAAAACTTAGACAAGGATGCTGTATATTATTGGAGAGCTTCATCTAAAACAAACAGCGGTTTAAAATCAAATTATTCTGCTCCAACTTCATTTAGCACTGGTTCAACCGTTACATCAATCGGAAATAAAGAAGAGCTTCCAACTCACTTTGAGTTATCTCAAAATTATCCAAATCCGTTTAACCCTACAACAATTATAAATTACAGCTTAGTCAAGAATGCATACGTAACACTGAAAATTTATGATATGCTTGGCAGAGAAGTAGCAACATTAGTTAATAAAGAATCAGCTGCCGGCAAGTTCTCTGTTCAATGGAATGGAACAGATAGTTTTGGTTATAAGGTTGCTAGTGGTATTTATGTTTACAGAATTACTGCGGGTGATTTTGTTTCTTCTAAGAAGATGTTATTAATTAAATAAAAAAAATATAAAGAAGAACATTATGAAAAAAATTGGTGCTTCTTTATTTGTTATTATTATTCTGGCTGTAATAGGCTTAGCGCTTTATGCATGCCACGCTACACATTTTGCTTAAATGTAAGTAATAGGGTCTTCGAAAGCGAAGACTCTACTAATTTGTTTCTTGATGAGGGTTAAGAAAAAAAAGAGGGTTTTATGAAAAAGTATTTTTACTTATTTGCCTTTTTAGTAGTTGGACTAACTAACATCTTTGCGCAAACAGCGCCCACTTCTGCAAATAATGCCGTTCCTGGGATAGAGGACACATATCTGACTGTCTTCTCCGGAGATTTCACTTTTAATGATGTTGACCCTGGAGATGCATTAGCAAGTGTACTCATCGAAGCAGTACCTACCAATGGAATTCTTTTCAATGATGCGCTTGTTACTGATAATGGAGTATATGACGTCGGTGAGGAATTGGTAATTGGATCGGTTGTTTCAATTGCTGATATTGTAGCTAGTCAACTCATGTTTTTACCAAATCTTGATTTCAATGGAGCGGATTCATTCCAATTTGAGGTTAATGATGACAGCGGTGTACCACCAGATCAATCGACTGGTAATTACATCATGACGCTTAACATTGCAGCGGTAAATGATGCACCCGTTGCAGCAAATAATACAATCACTACATCTGAGGATTCCCCTCTTGTAATAGTTGAGGCAAATCTTGGATATTCTGATGTTGATGCTGATCTGATGAATTATGCCGAGATAGTAACTCTTCCGGCATTAGGTACACTTTTTTATGATGCAAATAATAACGCAGTTGTTGATGGCGGAGACCATATTTACGCAATTGGAGATCACATTACTCCTGCCGATTTTGGAACCAATTTTGTAAGGTACAGTCCGCCGACTGATGCTAATGGTTCTCCTTATACATCATTTACGTTTAGAGTGCATGATGGTACAACATTATCTGTTGCGGCAAATACAATGACAATAAACGTTGTTGCAGTAAATGATGCGCCTATTGCTGCAAATAACACAGTTACGACAAATAAAAATATTGATAAAGTCTTCGCAGCTATTGATTTCGGATATTCTGATGTTGATGCTGATGCATTGTCATTGGTAAGAGTAACTGCAATCCCTGGAGTTGGAACATTATATAATGATGCTAATCTTGATGGAGTAGTTGATGGAGGCGAAACGTTAATTAATGGCAATACAGTAAGCCTAGCACAAATTAATGCTAGTCAGTTAAAGTTCAGACCAGTTCCAAATGCAAACGGAATACCTTATACTACGTTTACATTTGATGTAAATGATGGTAATGTTTATTCTGCAGCAACCTACACTATGACGATTAATGTAACGAATGTAAATAATGCACCAACAGCAGCAAACAATACTGTAACAACTGCAGAAGATGTAGATAAAGTCTTTGCAGCAGTTGACTTCAACTATTCCGACGTTGATGCCGACGCAATGACTCTGGTAAGAGTAACTGCAATACCTTTAGCAGGTACTTTATACAACGATGCTAATCTTGATGGACTAGTTGATGTAGGCGAAACGTTAATTAATGGCAATACAGTAAGCCTAGCACAAATTAATGCTGGTCAATTAAAGTTCAGACCAGTTCCAAATGCAAACGGAACGCCATATACTACTTTTACATTTGATGTGAATGATGGTACAGCATATTCAGATGGTACATACACAATGACTATTAATGTAACGTCAGTAAATGATGCACCAACAGCTGCTAATAACACACTTACTGGAACTGAAGATACAGATTATACTTTTGCAGCTGGTGATTTTGGATATTCTGATATTGATGCTGATGCAATGTCTTTAGTTAGAGTAACAGTTATACCTGCTGTAGGTACTTTATACAACGATGCTGATCTTGATGGACTAGTTGATGTAGGCGAAACGTTAATTAATGGCAATACAGTAAGCCTAGCACAAATTAATGCTGGTCAGTTAAAGTTCAGAACAGTTCCAAATGCAAACGGAATACCTTATACTACATTTACATTTGATGTAAATGATGGCACAGAATATTCTGCTAGTACATACACAATGACAATTAATGTAACGCCGGTAAATGATGCGCCTGTTCT
>Ga0172380_10004174_pt1 | contig 18886 bp, 15 predicted proteins | sample Leawe162metaG_FD_119747 | JGI IMG/M metagenome (GOLD analysis project Ga0172380, IMG submission 119747) | Leachate microbial communities from a municipal landfill in Southern Ontario, Canada - Leachate well 162 metaG | ecosystem: Engineered > Solid waste > Landfill > Unclassified | place... | reverse complement strand
GAAGTTGTTTATAAATTAAAATTATTATTTTTTAATCCCAACCCAAGCAGGTTGGGGTTTTTGGTTTTTATGGTAAAATTGGTGGATGAAAGATAAACAAATTGAAAAACTTATTAAAGATGAAGCGAAAAGGCAGAAGAGCGTTATTAATTTAATTGCATCTGAAAATTATGTTTCTAAAGATGTATTGCAGGCTTTGGGTTCAGAATTGACTAACAAATATGCAGAAGGGTATCCAGGTAAAAGATATTATGGTGGCAATACTATTATAGATAAAGTTGAAAATCTTTGTATTGAGCGCGCATTAAAACTTTTTAAATTAAAAAATACAGAGTGGCATGCAAATGTTCAACCGCTTTCTGGAAGTCCAGCAAATTTTGCAATTTATACTGCGTTAATTCCAATTGGTGGAAAAATAATGGGAATGAAACTTTCCTCTGGTGGGCATCTAACTCACGGATATCCAGCTTCGATGACAGGAAAACTTTGGGAATCAGTTCAGTATGAAGTTGATGCGCAGACAGAAGTTATTGATTATGAAAAATTAAAAGAAATGGCTATTCAAGAAAAACCAAATTTAATTGTTTGTGGTTTTACCGCTTATCCAAGATTTGTTGATTTTAAAAAATTTAGAGAAATTGCAGACGCATGTGGAGCACTTCTTCATGTAGATATGTCGCACTTTGCCGGACTTGTTGCTGGTGGAGTTTATCCAAGTCCGTTTGATTACGCTGATGTTGTGATGACGACAACTCATAAAAGTTTGCGTGGTCCACGACAGGCGATAATTTTTGTAAAAAAAGACCCGCCTGCATCAGCTATGCTGAAAGCATTGCGGGCAGGTGCGAGAGAATTTGATAAAAAAATAGACAAAGCAATTATTCCGGGATTATTTGGTGGACCACATGAAAATAATATTGGCGCAGTTGCTGTGTGTTTGAAAGAAGCTATAAGTCCAGCATTTAAAAAATATGCAAAACAAGTTGTGAAAAATGCAAAAGTTTTGGCAGAAGAATTAAAAAAACTTGGCTGGCATATTATTTCAGGAGGAACTGATTCGCATTTGATTTTAGTTGATATGTGGATGAATGGAAAAGGAATTTCAGGAAAAGAAGCTAGCGAAAAGCTTGAAAAAGCTGGAATTATTGTAAATATGAATACTATTCCAGGAGACACGAGAAAGCCAATGGATCCGTCAGGAATTCGCTTGGGAACTTGCGCGGAAACAACGAGAGGCAAGAAAGAGAAAGATATGATTAAAATTGCACGGAAAATTAATGAAATTTTAAGGAAATAATGTTTAAACAAATTTTTAGAAAAAAGAAAAAAGAAAATAAACCACAAGCTTGTGTGGGAGTGATGATTTTTAAAGATGGAAAAGTTTTACTTGGGAAACGTTGTGGTAAACATGCTCCTGGAGAATATTCTATGCCAGGTGGAAGGTTGGAATATATGGAAAGTTTTGGGGATGCAATAAAAAGAGAAACCCTAGAAGAAGCTGGAATTAAAATTAAAAATATTAAGTTTTTGAATGTTGCAAATATAAATAGATATTCTTACAGACATGATATTTCTATTCATTTTACAGCTGAATGGGAAAGCGGAGAAGTCAGAACAGATGATGAAGAAAGAATTGGTGAATGGAATTGGTATGATTTAGAAAAATTGCCAGAGCCAATATTTTATCCATCTTTAATAATTATTGACTCTTATAAATCAGGAAAAAATTTTTATGACAAAGAATAAAACAAAAAAAGGGAAATTTATCGTTATAGATGGTACTGATGGAAGCGGAAAGTCTACACAAGTAGAGCTTTTGATAAAGCATTTGAAAAAAGATGGAAGAAAAGTGAAAGTTGTAGATTTCCCTGATTATTATCAAAACTTTTTTGGAAAATTTATTGGGCATTGTCTTTCGGAACAATATTATAAATTTATTCATGTGCATCCTAAAATTGCTTCTGTTTTATACGCTGCAGATCGTTTTGAATCTAAAAATAAAATTGATAAATGGCTAAAAGAGGGAAATATCATTATTGCAAATAGATATGTGAGTTCGAATCAAATTCACCAAGGTGGAAAAATTAAAAATATAAAAAAGCGACAAGCATTTATAGAGTGGCTTAATGAGATGGAATATAAAGTTTTTAAAATTCCTAAACCCGATACTGTTTTTTATTTAAGCCTACCTATAGGAATCGTTCTAAAACTTTTAAAACATCGTGATAGTAGTAAGATGAAAAGAGCCTATTTAAAAAAGAAAAAAGATGTTCATGAGAGCGATGTTGATTTTATGAAAAATTCTATAAATAGTGCAATGTGGTTAGCAAAGACAGAGAAGAATTGGATTAAAATAGATTGTTCAAAAAATGGAGAAATTTTAACTCGTGAACAAATTCATGAAATGGTTTACAAAAAAGTTCAGAAAATAATATGAAAATTAAAGTAAAAAAAATTAATCCTAAGGCTAAGATTCCTAAATATGCTCATACGGGAGATGTGGGTTTTGATGTTTATGCACTTGAACATGTTGAAATAAAACCGGGTGAAAGAAAGATGATACCTACAGGTCTTTCATTTGAAATTCCAGAAGGTTATGCGATGCTTTTTTGGGATAAAAGTGGACTTGCTAAGGATTTTGGTTTACATAAAATGGCCGGTGTTATAGATCCTGGTTTTAGAGGAGAGGTGGGCGTCGTAATCATAAATCATGGTAATAAAACTCATGTTTTTGAAAAGCATGATAAAATTGCTCAAGCGTTGGTTCAGAAAGTAGAACAGGCAGAATTTGAAGAAGTAGAGAGTCTTTCAGAAGGGACATCTCGTGGAGATGGTGGTTGGGGAAGTACAGGACATAAATAATATGGATATAAAAAATAAAATAAAAAATTTAATAAATATTGTGCTGAAAGATCTTGGAATAGAATCTGGGGAGATAATGCTTGAACATCCGGAAGATTTTAAAAATGGGGATTATTCTACTAACATTGCAATGGTTTGTGCTAAAAAACTTGGAATGAACTCAAAAAATTTAGCAGAAAAAATAGTTGCAAATTTAAATAATATCGCTAGGCAAGACCTAGTAGAAATTGAGCAAATTCAAGTCGCAGGTGCTGGTTTCATTAATTTTTATTTATCACATTCATTTTTTACAAAAAAGGTGGAAGAAATTTTAGAAAATAAAAATTTTGGAGGAAATAATACTCTTTTTGGTAAAAATATAATGATCGAATATACTCAACCAAATCCTTTTAAGCCTTTTCATATAGGGCATTTGATGTCCAATTCTATTGGGGAATCACTTTCAAGACTTTTTGAAATAAGTGGAGCGAAAGTAATAAGAGCAAATTATCAAGGTGACGTAGGCCCTCATGTTGCGAAAGCAATTTATCAAATTTTAAAAGATAAAAAAGATATTATAACTTCTACTACTTTAGATAATTCCTCTACAAATGAAAAAGCAAAATATATTGGGGAGTGTTATGTGAAGGGTAATGATGCATATGAAAATAATGAACAAATAAAAAAAGAAATAGATGAAATAAATAAAAAGATTTATGAAAAATCTGATGAAGAAATAAATAAGATTTATGATTGGGGACGTGCTATTACGCTCGAAGCATTTGAAGAAATATATAAAGTACTTGGGACAGATTTCAATTATTATTTCTTTGAAAGTGAAATGGCACCAATTGGTAAGAAAATAATAGAAGAAAATGTTGGAAAGATTTTTGAAAAATCAGATGGTGCTATAGTTTTTCACGCTGAGAATTATGATCCCAAACTCCACACTCGAGTTTTTATAAATTCTCAAGGTTTACCAACATATGAAACAAAAGAATTAGGTTTGACTGAGACGAAGTTTAAAAAAGAAGATTTAGATATTTCTGTTGTAATAACAGCGCAAGAACAGCAAGATTATATGAAAGTAGTCACAAAAGCGCTTGAGTTAATAGATCCACAAAACGCATCAAAGATGAAACATATTACCCACGGAATGATGCGTCTAGCTACTGGCAAGATGTCTTCTAGAAAAGGTAATGTGATCACAGGGGAATCTTTGATAGAAGATTCAAAAGCTGAAATTTTTAAAAAGATACAAGATAGAGATTTTTCACAGGAAGAAAAAAATATAGTTGCTTCATGGGTTGGAGTTTCAGCGCTTAAATATTCAATATTAAAACAAGCAATCGGTGGAGATATTATTTATGATTTTGAAAAATCAATTTCTTTTGAAGGAGATTCTGGTCCATATTTGCAATATGCATATGCGCGTTCTAAATCAATTACAAAAAAAGCGGAGAATGAAGGGATTGTTTCTAGTTTTATAGATATACCAGAGGAAATTTCTGAAGTAGAAAAATTAATTTATCGTTTTCCTGAAATAGTTTTGAATTCGGTAGAAAATTATCAGCCACATCATATTGCAAATTATTTAATAGAACTTGCTCGCATATATAATGCATATTATGGAAATACAAAGATAATAGACAAAGACGATATAACTTCTCCATATAAAGTTGCTTTAACAGAAGCTTTTTCTATCGTAATAAAAAATGGTTTGAATCTTCTTGGAATTCAAGCACCAGAGAGAATGTAAAAAAAGAATTTTAAAATGATAAGCAAAACTCCCAAATTTGATAGTGCATTGGATAAGATTCTAGAAAAATTTGTTTCTTGTAATATTGAATGTATTAATAAAGATGTTTCTAAATATTGTGAAAAAACTTTTTTAATTACAGATGAGGATATTGAATTTTATAAAATATTAAGAGTTCCACCACCTAAAAAATGTCCTACTTGTAGAAGGCAAAATCGTTTTGCTTTTGTTAATTCAATAAATTTATATAAGAGAAATAATAATGCAGAAGGAAAAGATAATAAAATAATTTCTTTTGTTCCACCAGTCTCACCACTTGTTGTATATGACGTTGAAAGTTATAAAACTAAATTTGATCCATGTTTATATGCTATAGATTATAATGAAAATGTAAATTTTTTTGAGCAATTATTTAGTTTTAGATTAAAAGTTCCTCAACCTGCGATAATTCGTGACCCTTCGAATGTTAATAGCGAATATTCTTTAAATGGTAGAAATTTAAAGAATGGATATTATGTTAGTGGTGGTTGGAATTCAGAAGATGTATGGTATTCAGTATTGGCCACAGATTGTAGGCTTGTTATGGATGTTTTTAGTGTTCATTTTATTGAAAATTCTTATGAATTAGTTTCTTGTGAGAAGTGTTATAACTCTAGATATTTATATTTTTCTGATAATTGTATTGATTCAGAGTTTCTTTATGATTGTAATAATTGTATAAATTGTTTTGGTTGTGTGAATTTAAGAAATAAAAGTAATTGTATTTGGAATGTTCAATATACAAAGGAAGAATACAAAAATCAGATGGCTAAAATAAATTTAGGAAGTAGAAAATTCATTGAAGAAATTAAAGAAAATTTTTTAAAATTTATTAAAACATACCCTACTCGAGCAGAACGACATGAGAGGGTAGAAGATGTATCAGGAATAAATATTGCTGATGCGAAGAATTGTCATGATGTTATAGACGCAACGTCTTCTATTCATCTTTTGCATTGTGATCAGGTTGTTGGTCACAAAGATTCAATGGACGCTTCTATCTCTGGTGGTTCAGAAAAACTTTATCAAACTATTGCTGTAGGCTCAAAGTCATCAAATGTTAAATTTTCTTTTGCTTCAAAATTTATTCTTGAGTCTGAATTTTTAATTAATTGTAGAAATGTAGAATATTGTTTTGCTTGCATTGGTTTAGAAAATAAAAGTTACTGTATTTTTAATCGTCAGTATGAAAAAGAAGAATATTACAAAGAATTAGATAAGATAAAATCTTCTTTGCTGGAAAAAGGAGAGTACGGAGAATTTTTCCCTTATTCTTTTAGTACTTTTGCTTATAATGGAACCTTGGCAGATTTAGCTTTTCCTTTGAGCGAAGATGATGTTACAAAAGTTGGTGGACTTTGGCAGAGTGATATAGATACTGATATTGGTGGTATGTCTATTTTGCAAACAGGGGAAATTCCAGATTTAATTTCTGATGTAACTGATGAAATTTTAACAAAAGCGCTTATTTGTAAAGAAACAAATAAACCATTTCGTATAGTAAATAGTGAGTTTGAATTTTATAAAAATTACAATATTCCTATTCCCAATATTCATCCGAATAAAAGAATGAAAAATAGATATGGGTTTTTAGGTAATTATAAAATATATGATGGTGTTTGTGATTTTTGTAAAAAAGAAATAAAAACTATGTATAATTCAAATGCTGGTTGGAAATTATATTGCGATGATTGTTATAAAAGGGAAGTTTTGTAAATATAAAGTTTAAATCTTGCTTCACATAAAGACACTGGGAAATATGTAAAAATATGAATTTTGTGCTTTAATATAAGTATGAATGAAAAATCATTTAATAATGTGTTGGTACAAAAAGAAGATCCGATTGGATATGATCCAAATGAAACAGTGGGTTCTTTGGGGCATAAAATGAAAGTTAAAAAACAAAAAGAATTAGAAGAGACATATAAACCAACCCCTGAAGAAGAACAAGTTATAAAATTATTATCTATACCAATTTTAAATAAAATAAAAGAATTAAGGTACGCAGCGCGTGACTTAATTGGCAAAGAAAAGAAGATGTTTGATAAAGGTATTAATGATCTTTTTGTTAAACTTATACAGATTAAAATGCCTCAAAATATGTCTAAAGATGATATTAAAGATTTAATCTTTAGAGCAAATTTACGTAGGGACTCTTCAAAAGAATATGCTGGTTTGGGTAATTTGTATAAAATAAGTTTTTTAGACAAAGAGATAGATTTTCTTTTAGATCAACTTCAAAAAAGATTAAAGTAATTTAAAAACATTCTTTTTTGTGCTAGTATTTTATCTATGGATGAAAAAAGTAATACAAAGTCAGAATTGGCTCAAAAAGAAGAGCGCATTTTAAGTTTTTGGAAAGAGAATGATATTTTCTCAAAAAGTTTAAGTGAATCAAAAGGAAAAAAGGAATTCGTTTTTTATGAAGGTCCTCCGACAGCCAATGGCAAGCCGGGAATTCATCATTTGGAAGCTCGCGCTTTTAAAGATGTTATTCCTCGTTATAAAACAATGCGAGGATATCATGTGAGACGCAAAGCTGGTTGGGATACTCATGGATTGCCAGTAGAACTCGAAGTAGAAAAAGAACTTGGTTTAAAATCTAAAAAAGAGATTGAGGCATTTGGAATTTCAGAATTTAATAAAAGATGCAAAAAAAGTGTTTGGAAATATTTAGATCTTTGGAATGTCTTTACAGAGAGAATAGGGTATTGGGTTGATCAAAAAGATCCATATATAACTTATGACAAAAATTATATGGAATCTGTTTGGAACGTTATCAAAACTATTGATGATAAAAAACTTTTATACAAAGATTATAAAATAGTGCCTTGGTGTCCTCGTTGTGGTACAGCTCTTTCTTCACACGAACTTGCTCAGGGTTATAAAGATGTAAAAGATTTGTCTGTTTATGTAAAATTTAAAGTTAAAGACCAAAATAATACTTTTATTCTTGCTTGGACTACGACACCTTGGACGTTGCTTGGAAATGTTGCTCTTGCTGTGGGTGAGGAGATTTCTTATGTAAAAATAAAACAAGGAGAAGATATTTTAATTTTAGCTAAAGATAGACTTTCAGTAATTGAGGGGGAGTATAAAATTTTAGAGGAAATACAAGGTAAAGATTTGATAGGCTTGGAATACGAACCTTTGTATTCATATTTGAAAGAAAGTATTTCTGACGTTGAAAAAGATAAATTAGAAAAAGCTTTTAAGGTTTACGGAGCTTCGTTTGTGACCACAGAAGATGGTACTGGAGTTGTTCATACTGCTGTGATGTATGGAGCAGATGACTTTGATCTTGGAACAAAGATTGGTTTACCGAAGTTTCACTTAGTTGGAGATGATGGAAACTTTCTCGGTTTTACAGGATCTTTTGCCGGAAAATTTGTAAAAGACGAAGATACTGCAGTGGAAATAATAAAAGATTTAGCACATCGTGGACTTTTGTTAAAAAAAGAAAAATACGAGCACTCCTATCCTCATTGTTGGCGTTGCAAGACACCACTTATTTATTTTGCTAGAGATTCTTGGTATGTGAAGATGTCTGTACTTCGTGATGAACTTGTATCTGAAAATAAAAAGATAAATTGGGAACCAGAGTACACAAAAGAAGGACGTTTTGGAGAATGGCTTCGTGAAGTTAAAGATTGGGCTATTTCTCGTGAGAGATATTGGGGAACGCCACTTCCTATTTGGATTTGCGATGATTGTGGAGAAAAACATGTTGTTGGAAGCATTGAAGATATAAAAAAGAATGTCAAAAAATCTGGAAATAAATATTTTGTAATGAGGCATGGAGAATCTCAGGGGAATGTTAGCGAGTTTGTTAAAGATGTTTCAGATGAAAAAATTGTTTTAACTGAGAATGGAAAGAATCAGGTTTTGGAAAGTGCGAAAAATTTTAAAGAAAAGATAGATATTTTTATTTCTTCACCTTACCAAAGAACAAAGCAGACAACTAAAATAATTTGTGACGAATTAGGTTTTGTAGAAAACGAAGTAATTTATGAAAATAATATCCGTGAATTAGAGATTGATCCATTTTTTGAAGGTAAAGCAACTTCGATTCTTAAACAATATTATGATCATGAATACACGCATTCTCCGTTTAAAGAATTTCAAAAAGGAGAAAATTTTGCGCAGGTAGTAAAAAGAATGGGAGATTTTATTTACGATCTTGAAAAAAAATATGAAAGTAAGAATATTTTTATTGTTGGTCATGGAATTGCTAGCAGGGCATTGCAATTTGTTATAGATGGAATTACTTTTGATGATTTAGCAAAAGAAAATACATTAATTCAGTTGAAAAATGCAGAAATTAAGGAATTTGATTTTGTTCCACTTCCACACAACGATGAATACGAATTAGATTTGCACAAACCATACGTTGATGACGTTAAATTAGTCTGTGCTTGTGGTGGAAAAATGCAGAGAGTTAAAGAAGTTATGGATGTTTGGTTTGATTCAGGGACAATGCCTTTTTCTCAAGATCATTATCCATTCAGTAATAAAGAAATTTTATATCCAGCAGATTATATTTCTGAAGCGATAGATCAGACACGCGGATGGTTTTATACTTTACTTGCAGTTGGTGTATTGATGGGGAAAGGAACACCTTTTAAGAATGTTATTTGTCTTGGTCATATTTTAGACAAAGAAGGAAAGAAAATGTCTAAATCTATCGGCAATGTGATAGATCCTTGGATGATGATAGATAAATATGGAGTTGATACTTTGCGTTTGTGGATGTATGGAGTGAATCAACCAGGTGAATCTAAAAATTTTGATGAGAAGACTGTAATGGAACTTAATCGTCAGGTTTTTGGTTTACTTTACAATGTTCTTACTTTTTATGAGCTTTATCGTGATACTTCACTAGAGCCTAGTGTCCAGAGCCTTAAGCCTACCAACATTCTTGATAAATGGATTTTGGCTAAATTAGACGAACTCGTATCTTTATCTACTACTAAGATGGATGATTATAAAGTACTAGAACCAACCAGAGCTATAAAAGATTTTATTGGAGATCTTTCAACTTGGTATTTGCGTCGTTCTCGCGACAGAATAAAAGAAGGAGACAAAGAGGCCAAACAAACTTTGTATTTTGTTTTGAAAACTTTAGTAAAAATTATGGCACCATTTTCTCCTTTTTCAGCGGAAGATATTTATTTGAAATTAAAAAATGAAAATGATAAGGAGAGTGTACATTTGGAAACTTGGCCAGAAGTTAATAAAGTAGATTCTATTTTGATAAATAATATGGAAGAAGTTAGAAAAATAGTTTCTTTGGGACTTGAGGCTCGTCAGAAAGCTGGATTGAAAGTAAGACAACCGCTCGCTTCGCTTAAGTTAAAAGTTGAAGGTGAAAAGTTATCAAGTGAATATTTGGAATTAATAAAAGATGAAGTTAACATAAAAGAAGTAATTTTTGACGATAAAATCGAAGGAGAAGTTTTACTCGATGTAAATATTACTCCAGAATTAAAGATAGAAGGAGATTATCGTGAACTTATTCGTGCTATTCAAGATTTACGTAAAAAAGAAGAATTAATTTCTAGTGATGTTGTTGTGTTGAATATAGAGACAGATACAGAAGGACAAAGTCTGATAAATAAATTTAAAGAAGATTTGATTAAAACTATAAATGCAAAAGAAATTAATTTTTCTTCTGTTGAAGGTGAACCTGCCCGAATGACTGAAGTAATTCAGTCGGGCGGGGAAGTAAAGGTTAATGATTTAGTTTTTAAAATAAAAATTGAAAGATAAATTATGAAATTAGTATAATAAAAAACCCTAGAAAAAGGTAATTTTATGGCAATTATTGACGATCCTATGGATTTGGAAAGTATGATAAATAATGTGTTAAAATAGAAGAATGAAAAAGTTTTATTTAATACATGGGTTTGAAGCTATGCCTAATGGTGGTTGGAGGCCTTGGCTTATGAGACAGCTTTATAAAGTTAAGGTTTTTGCTTTGGCTTTAGAAATGCCTAATCCTCGGGCCCCTATAATGACAGATTGGGTTTCTAAAATAAAACAAGAGATTGGAGAAGTTAATGAAAATAAATATTTAGTTGGGCATAGTTTAGGGGTACCAGCAATTTTAAGATACTTGGAAAGTATTCCTGAAGATAAAAAATTTAGTGGGTGTTTTTTAGTATCTGGTCCTTTTGAAAAACTTGATGTAGAAAATAAAGATTCTAGGATACGACCGATTGATAACTTTTTTGAAAAGCCTTTTGATCTTGATCATATTAAAAAAGTTTGTGATAAGTTTTATATAATTCACGGAGATAATGATCCTGCTGTGCCGTTTTCTCATGCAGAAATTTTTAGTAAAGAATTAAATGCACCTATAACTAAAATTCCAAATGGTGGGCACTTAGGAGATCATGATGGATTTGCAGAATTTCCACAACTTTTGGAATTAATTTTGAAAGAAATTTAATTAATCTAATGCACCATATTTATCACACAGAGGCTTTAATATTGGGAAGTAAAAGTTTCGGTGAAGCGGGAAAATATTATTCTATTTTTACTCGTGATTTAGGAATGATATATGCTTCTGCGCAGGGGATAAGAAAAATATCTTCTAAACTTCGTTTTGTTTTGCAGGATTTTTCTTATGTAAAAATTGATTTGGTGCGTGGCAAAGATTTTTGGCGTATAACTAGCGCTTCTAAAACAAATGAACTTGAAAATATTTCTAAAAGAATAGAAACTCTGGAAGTTTTTGCTAATATTTCACAATTATTAAAACGACTTCTTGCTGGAGAAGATGCAAATGAGACTTTGTTTTTGGATTTATTAAATGGTTTATCTGCTTTAGAAAAATCTGAAACTATAGAAGAAATTCGAAATATTGAAGCAATTGTCGTTTTACGAATGCTTAGTAATTTGGGATATATAGGTGGAAGTGATGTTTTGAAAACATTTATTAAATCACCATTTGAAGAGAATTTGATATTTGAAGTGGGCAAAAGCCGTGCGAAGATTCTTTTTGAAATAAATAAGGCTTTAAAAGAAAGTCATTTATAGCTTGTAGTTATGATATAATCATAAGATGCCGATAGGTGATAGAGAAAAATTAAATAGACTGGAAGAGCTAAAAAGCAAACTTTTTAGTAAAAATTACAAAATGTCAGATATAACTCACGGTGGATTTTCGCGTCAGCCAAAAAAAGATGTGCCAGATTCTTGGACTAAAAAAGAAGATGAAGTAAAATTAGAGGAAAAATTTTATATGAAAACATCTATGTTTAAGAAATTTTTTATTTTTTCAATTGTTTTTTTTGTTTTAGCACTTGGATTTGCTTTATATATGTTTTTAGGAGGAGGTAATACTGTTTCAAATGAAAATATTGATATTTCTGTACTTGGTAATGCATTTACTGCAGGGGGAGAAGAATTGCCACTTCAAATTGAAATAATAAATAAAAATAATTCTCCTCTTGAACTTGCTGATTTATTAATAGAATATCCAAAAGGTTCTTCTATTGATTTATCACAAGATGCAGAACGCTTGCGTAGTTCTTTGGGAACTATACCAGCAGGTGGGGTGCGAAATGAAAATGTAAAAATTACATTATTTGGAGAACAAGGCAGTATTAAGCCAATAAAGATTTCTCTTGAATATAGAATACAAGGTTCAAATGCTATTTTTGTTAAAGAAAAATCATATGAAGTTTCTATAAGTTCTGCCCCTATAAATCTTTTGGTTGATGCGCCTATTGAAGCAAGCCCAAATCAAGATTTTGTTTTAAATATTAAATCTACTTTGAATGCTACAAAAACTGCGTCAAAAATACTCGTTAAGCTTGATTATCCAGTTGGATTTCAATTTGTTTCCGCAAAACCAGCACCATCTTTTGGAGATAATGTTTGGAGTCTGGGAGATCTTTCTTTAGGAGCGGAACGTGATATTTCTATTGTTGGTAAAATGGTTGATGTTTACGATGGAGAAGAAAAAACATTTCATGTCTTTTGTGGATCACAAAGTGATTCTGATAAATCATCAATCGGTGTTGTTTTTAATTCTTTAGGACATACAGTTATGATAAAAAGACCTTTCATTGAAGCAAAGCTTTATGTAAACGGAGTATATCAAAGAGAATATGCTGTAAATACAAAAACTCCAATACAAGGTGAGATTCGTTGGGCAAATAATTTAGAAACAAAAATAAATGATTTAGAAATTCGTGCAAAAATTTTAGGTAATGCGGTCAATAGACAAACTATTTCTGCGCCACGAGGATTTTATAATTCTTCTTTAAATACAATAATTTGGGATAAAAATTCTTTAAGTCAATTTGAAGAAATAAGTCCTGGTGATTCTGGGTCTGTTACTTTTTCTTTGTCTCCAATTTCTTTATTTTCGGGAACTGGTGGAATATTATCTGATCCAGTAGTAACAATAGAAGTTTCTATTGCTGGAAAGCAACCACTTGAAGGTAATGCTGTAAAAGTATTAAACAATTCAGAATCAAAAATAATAAGAATTACTTCTGATGTCGGACTTGCTGGAAAAGCTATTTACTATTCTGGACCTTTTACTAATACTGGTTCTATCCCTCCAAAAGTGGAGCAAGAAACGACATATACAGTTGTTTGGGCGCTTTCCAACACTGCAAATAATATTTCAAAAGCAAAGGTAAATTCTTCGCTTCCTCCATGGGTAAATTTTGTTGGCGCAATATCACCTTCTAATGAGGATTTGACTTATAATGCTTCTACTAAAGAAATAGTTTGGAATATAGGAGGAATTCCTAAGGGAACTGGTATTTCTGATGGAGATCGAGAAGTTTCTTTTCAAATTGTTTTAACGCCTTCACTTTCACAAGTTGGAACTGCTCCAGTGATAATAAATGACGCAGTTTTGACTGGTCATGATGATTTTGCTAATGTTGATATACGAGTAAATAAAGCGTCTCTCAATACTCGTCTTTCAAATGATTCTCTTTTCCCAACTAATGGAGATAGAGTTATTGAATAAAAAAATGTCAGATAAAAAAGAAAAAAAAATAGAAAATGATTTAATGGAAAAAATAGTTTCTCTTTGCAAGAGAAGAGGTTTTATTTTCCCCGGTTCTGAAATTTATGGGGGATTAGCGGGGACTTATGACTGGGGACATTTTGGTTTAGCTTTAAAAAATAATATAAAAAATTCTTGGTGGAAAAAATTTGTTGATTCAAGACGTGATATGTACGGACTAGACGCAGCTATTTTGATGCGACAAGAAGTTTGGCAGAAAGCTGGACATGTGGAGAATTTCGCTGATCCTATGGTTGAATGCGGTGTTTGTAAAAATAGATGGCGACTGGATGTCTTAGACCAAATTGGAGCTAAGAATAATGATGGTACATATAGGTGTCCAACTATGATTGCTTCAAAAATAAAAGATGGTAAGAATGAGAATTGCCCTGGTAAATTAAGTGAACCTAGACAATTTAATATGATGTTCCAAACTAAGATCGGAGCTTCGGAAGATTCAAGTTCTGTTTCATACTTGCGACCAGAAACGGCACAGGGAATTTTTGTTAATTTTAAAAATACAGTAGATGCTTTTCATCCAAAATTGCCTTTTGGTATTGCGCAAATTGGCAAAGCTTTTAGAAACGAAATAACTCCAAGAGATTTTATTTTCCGTGTTCGTGAATTTGAACAAATGGAAATAGAATATTTTGTGCGTGCAGAAGATTGGGAAAAGTATTTTGAATATTGGAAAGATGAAATGGAAGAATGGATGGAAGAAGTGGGTATCGATATGAATAAAGTTCATGATATTAATATTGCGAAAGAAGATCTCGCGCATTATTCAAAAAGAACAACAGATTTTGAATTTGAATATCCATTTGGACAAAAAGAACTTTGTGGTTTGGCATATAGAACAGATTTTGATTTAAAAAATCATGGTCTTGAGTATGTGGATGAAGAAAATAAAGAAAAAATGACACCACACGTTATTGAGCCGTCTTTTGGTTTGGGTAGAGCAGTTTTGGCAGTTTTGCTTTCTGCTTATACAAAAGATGAAAAAGATGGAGAAATTAGAGCTTATTTAAAATTAAGACCGAACGTTGCACCAGTGATTTGCGCAGTTTCACCTTTACTTAAAAATAAGCCTGAGCTTGTGGAGTATGCTAATACAAAAGTTTTTGCTCCACTTAAAACAGAATTTGGAAGAGTTATTTGGGATGACAATGGAAATATCGGAAAGCGTTATCGCCGACAAGATGAAATCGGTACGCCGTTTTGCATCGTAGTTGATTTTGATACTTTGGAAGATAATACAGTAACAGTTCGCGATCGTGATACAGGTGCTCAAGAAAGAGTGAAAGTAGAAGAACTAAAAAATTATCTAAAAAATAAAATAAATTAGTAAAGTTTATTTATCTTGACTATGTTTGGTTTGTTTGTTACTTTCTAAGTAAGTACTTAGATCTTTTAAATATATTTTGCTACAGCAGAAAGCTATTTTCATAGATGGTTTTCTGCTGCGGCAAAATCAAAGTGATTAGTCCAACGGCAATAACTAAAAAAGGAGGTTTACCATGAGTAAAAAAACTTTTTTATCGAACCTTGAGTTGCAAATAACTCAAAAAATTCAATTGCATTTTCCAAGGGGTGTGATCTCACCTAAAGTATTAAATTATTGGGACAATTGTAAACCCAATATTTTTACAGAAATACTTTTAAAAATTTTTGGGAATATTCCAAAAGACAAGGAGGATGATAATACTATTATGGTTGATAGAACGATTCAACCAAATTTTCCTCATGGAGAAGGCCACTTTTTATATCATTGTGTTACGCCTCCATACTCAAGATATCACATTGATATTTTTTATGTTCATAGATGGTCAGTAACTGATAATAAACATTATTCCACTAAGGAGCTTCTGGAATTTGTCGAAAAAAATAAGGGGAAAAATCAAATGGTATATCAATTCGATTATTATGATCTGTATGCAATTCTTCTTAAAGGAAAAGATTTTTTTCTAAAACAATTTAGTGTGCCTGTTCTGTATGGTTTAAGGGGAACTGCTAAAAGTAATAATGATTTATATGTTCCTGCTCTTAGGATTGGAGAGAACGGAGAACTTGAATTAACTTGGTATAGTTCTTGGAATAATCTTAGCTATAGTGATCAGTTTGGAGCTTTTGCTGAAGAATTTTAATTTTTAAAGCCTGATTAATAATTATTAATCAGGCTTTTTATGTTATTATATTTGTAATATGAAATACACAAAAAAGGTTTTACATAATGGACTTCGGGTTATAACTGTCCCAATGAAAGACAATCCTACCGCTACGGTTTTGGTGCTTGTGGAAGCGGGTTCTAAATATGAAACAAAAAAGATAAATGGTTTGTCTCATTTCCTTGAACATATGTGTTTTAAGGGCACAGTTAAAAGACCTAAGGCAATTGATATTTCTAAGGAATTAGATGCAATAGGAAGCCAATATAACGCTTTTACAGCCCAAGAATACACAGGTTATTATGCGAAATCAGACGCTAAACACTTTAAACAAATTTTTGATATTGTTTCTGATATTTATTTGAATTCAACCTTCCCAGAAGCTGAAATGCAAAAGGAAAAAGGAGTGATTATTGAAGAAATAAATATGTATGAAGACTTGCCAAATCGTCATGTGCAAGATTTGATGATGGAGCTTTTGTATGGCGATCAGCCAGCAGGATGGAATATAGCAGGAGACAAGAAAAATATTTTGAATATGAAGCGTGATGATTTTGTGAATTATAAAAAGGCGCATTATCTTCCAGAAGCTACTGTGATCATAGTAGCAGGGCAGGTAACAGAAAAAGAAGTTTTGAATGAAGTGAAAAAAGTTTTTGGGAAAGTTTCTCGCGGTAAAAAATCTCCAAAAGTTAAAGTAAAAGAAAAACAAAATAAGCCAGAAGTATTATTGAAATTTAAAAAGACAGATCAAACGCATTTTGTTTTAGCGAGTCGCACTTATGATTTATTTAATAAGAAAAATGCGGAGCTTGCTGTGTTAGGTGGAGTGCTCGGAGGTGGAATGAGTTCAAGATTGTTTCAAAAATTAAGAGAAGAAATGGGAGTAGGATATTATGTTCGCGCATACAATGACGCTTATACTGACCACGGATTTTTTCAAATTTCCGCTGGAGTGGATAATAAAAGAATTGAAGAAGTTATCAATGCTGTTCTTTTTGAATGCGAGAAATTAAAAAAAGAATTAGTGGGCGAGGAAGAATTAAATAAAGTAAAAGAATGCTTAATAGGAAATATGAAGCTTTCTCTTGAATCAAGTGATGACATTGCAAATTTTTATGGGGGACAGGAACTTTTGAAGAAGGAAATAAAAAATTCAGAAGAAAAAGCGCTTGAAGTCAGGAAAATTACAGCAAATCAAATACAAGATTTAGCTAGAGATATTTTTAACGACAAAAAGCTTAATTTGGCTCTTATTGGACCTTTTAAGGATAAAGCAAAATTTGCAAAAATATTAAAATTTTAGAATTGCATATTTTTGTGATATTATATTTTTATGAACGAAAAGGATAATGTTACACCTACTTCAATATCCACCGGAACAATAATTCGATTGTTTTTGGTCGCTTTGGGTTTTTTCTTAATTTATTTTTTGCGAGACATGGTGCTTGTTATTTTAACTTCCATAGTTATTGCTTCTTTTGTTGAATCAGCAGTTCCTTATTTCAGAAAAATAAAAATTGGCAGAGTTTTAGGAGTGGCAATTTTATATATTATATCAATTTCTTTTTTAGCTGGAATATTTTATATTTTTGCACCTCTTTTAATAACCGAAATTTATAATTTTTCCGTTTTTATATCTTCCTATGCGCCTGGTGTTGATTTCTTAAATTATTTCCAAAATGATGTATTTTCTGGCGCAAAAGATATTGTTGCTAATTTATCAAATAATTTTTCGCTTGATACATTGCTTTCAGCATCAAAGGCTTTTATTGCAAATCTTTCCGGAGGATTTTTTACAACAGTTTCTGTAGCTTTCGGTAGTATTTTTAATTTTATATTAATTATTATTATTTCTTTTTATCTTTCAATTCAAGAAAAAGGAATAGAAAACTTTCTACGAATTATTTTACCAATTAAACATGAAGATTACATTGTTAATTTATGGGAACGTTCTAGTAGAAAAATTGGTCTTTGGATGAAAGGACAAATGCTTCTTGGTGTTCTTGTAGGTGTTTTAATTTATTTAGTTCTTTCACTTTTGGGAATAGACTATGCGCTTCTTTTGGCTATTATTGCGGGAATAATGGAAATGGTGCCTTATGGTATTTTAGTTGCGCTTGTGCCAGCAATTTCTTTTTCTTTTCTTTCAGGAGGAATATCTAGCGCGCTTATGGTTACAGGAGCATATTTAATAATTCATCAATTTGAAGTTTTTCTTTTAAATCCTCTTATAGTAAAAAGAGTTGTAGGACTTTCTCCGCTTGTTGTAATACTTTCTATTTTAATAGGTTTTGAACTGGCTGGACTTTGGGGAATAATTCTCGCTATACCAACCGCAGTAGTGTTTATGGAATTTATGAATGATATAGAAAAAAATAAGATTTTTAGTAGAACAAAAAATGAAAAATAGTTTCTATATTACAACGACTCTTCCGTATGTTAATTCAGATCCGCATATTGGGTTTGCTATGGAAATTATCCGCGCAGATGTGATTGCGCGTTACAAAAAGCTTTTAGGTTTTGATGTTTTTTTTAATACTGGCACAGACGAACACGGACAAAAACTTTTTGATTCTGCAAAAAAAGAAGGAATTAATGTAGAAGAATATGTAGGCAAAAATGCTCAAAAATTTAAAGATCTTATAAATTTATTAAATATTTCTGAAGATATTCATTTTGTTAGAACGACAGACGAGCATCATATTAAATCAGCGCAGGAGTTTTGGAAAATTTGTAAAGAAAATGGTTTTATTTACAAAAAACAATATCAGACGAAGTATTGTGTTGGTTGTGAATTGGAAAAAACAGATTCTGAATTAAATGAAATAGGTGAGTGCTATACTCATCCAAATAATAAAATAGAAATTAGAGAAGAAGAAAATTATTTTTTCAAATTTTCAGAATTTCAAAAACCTCTTCTTGATTTTTATGAAAAGAATCCTGATTTTGTTATTCCTGATTTTAGATTTAATGAAATTAAAACTTTTGTAAAAAATGGAATTGAAGATTTTTCTATTTCAAGATTAAAATCAAAAATGTCTTGGG
>Ga0172380_10004173_pt1 | contig 18888 bp, 17 predicted proteins | sample Leawe162metaG_FD_119747 | JGI IMG/M metagenome (GOLD analysis project Ga0172380, IMG submission 119747) | Leachate microbial communities from a municipal landfill in Southern Ontario, Canada - Leachate well 162 metaG | ecosystem: Engineered > Solid waste > Landfill > Unclassified | place... | reverse complement strand
GCGACGAAACTACTTTGCAAATCGTGTATTCGATTCCTTGGATGCCGCAACTGAACAGGCAGAGCACGGCTTGAATCAAATGGCATCAGATAAACCGAGCATGAAGAGCCTCTCGAATTGGCCCTGGATTAATGCCATCTTGAAAGCTTAATGGAATAACTTGGGCAAAGATGTGCTGTTTGGTGCATTGTACGCCAGCACAGCTATTTTTCAAGCACACAAAAGCCCTGCCAGCCAAAAGGCCAGCAGGGCTTTGTTATGCATATGCCAGATGGTATGGATTACTTCAGAACAAACGCCACTCGGGCATCGGCCATGAATCCGGAGGTCTGGTTGGCGGAAAAAATCTGCACAGCAGTATTATCGGCGACCTGCAGATCTGACGGGCTGACCGTTCCCGAAGCTTTGACCACCAACGGGTTCTTTACGCCTCGCTTGCCAAGGGCGGCCCTGGCCTTATCCACGCTGTTGGTATACTCGCCGCACCCCTGCTCAACCAGGACTTTCTGGCTGATCTTGGCGGGATCATAAAGCACTTCACCCTTGGGATTGAAGATGCGGTTGATCAGAGCCGGCCGGAAGCTGTAATCGGTTGCATCGATGATCAAACCGTCAAACGCCTGCTCTGCAGCAGGCACCGGAGCCGCAACATCGACCGGAGGGATAAAGACCGGCTTTTCCAGCTCTTTCTTGATCTTAGGCTCGGTCAGGATCTTGTCGTACATAACCGCGGCAAAGCTCCTGGGCCCGTTGACGCCGACCTTGAGGATCACCAGGGCGGTTTCTTCCTGGGGGTTCCACTCCTGCATTACCGGCTGGGCACCTTTGATGAAGCCGGTTACAGCAGTCTTGATCACATCCGAGTCCAGCTCGGAATCCTTGACAGTGGTCTCGCTGACAATGGCCACCCCCTCCAGCAACTCGGCCAAGCGGCGCTGGGCCACGACCTTGGCGGCAGTGATGGCTGTCAAACGTTTCTGTCCTGCGGATGCCCCTTTCTTGGGCGACCCTTCGCCCATCACCAGAATCGCATCCTGGGCATAGGCCTGATCAACTGTAGTGGTGATGGTCAAGTGGTTGTCATCAAGATATTTGCGGGCCTTATGGAACCGGTTGTCTATTTCGTCGCCGAAAGCAAGGCTTGAAACACTCAACAGGGCGATTATTGCGAACAAGATTCTGATTTTCATGTCTGATGCCCTCCTGTTATCGTTAAGTTAGTGAATATTTATGCGTTGCTGCAGCATCCGCACTGCCAGGATCGCCTCGGCGCCATCCACTGGATCGTTGATGCGGAAATCACCGGACAATTCGCCTTCCATGATGCCGCGCGTAGTCATATTGAGTACTGCATTGTAGAACGGGGAGGTCGGCTTGACATCCGGGAAGGGGGAACGGTCCTGTCCGAAAAAGGCAGTGGCCAGCTTTTCGTCGCCAGTCAGCTTAATCAGTACGTCCTCCAGGATAAAGGCCATCTCGCCACGGGTAACCTTTTCGCCGGGTTTATAGAGATACGCCTTGGTAGCTTGGTCATACTTGGGTTCCAGTCCGCGCACTTTCCACTTCATGACCGTCAGCACCTCATCCTTGAAAGGGTAATTCAGGACATCGGCCGGGGTGAATTCGGCCTGCATCTTATCCAGTTGGGACTTGGCAGGGATGCGGCCGGCAAAAAGTTTGTCCAGCTTCAGTTCATCGATCAGAAGGGCAGCCAGGTCGCCACGTCCTACGCTTGCCATGACCGCGATCTTCTTGCCCACATCTCCCACGGTGATGCCACCCATGGCGCGCACAATTTTGTCGGTCTTTTTCCAGGCCTGATCGGCCGGCTCGTTCCACTTGCCATCCTTTCGGGCGTCCAGGGTCTCGCGGAATTTGTCCTCTGCCTTGCGGAACTCGTAGGCGTCCAGGTATGCCAAGCCCATAAAATAGGTGGCAGCCTCTTTACCCTGGTAGTAATCCAGCAGTTTCTCGTCGATCTTCTGGTTCATGGCTTCCCGGTAGGCATCCTCGGCCGCATCCAGCCACTTGTTGCCCCTGATCAGGTTGTTCACACGGATGGCAGCTACCAGATTCTCGAAACGATCATTATCGGTCTCGGCCAGCTTGCGGCCTTTTTCCAGGCTTTCCATGGCCCGGTCAACCTCGACCCCTTTATATCCGGCATCACCCTGCAAGCGGGCCTTGATCGCAAATGCAATAGCCCGGCCGGAATAGGCAGCCGAAAATTGGTCTTCGCAGTAGACTGCGTGATCGAATTTTTCCAGGGCCACGTCCACCTTTAGTACTTCCAGCGCCTCCATTCCCCGCAAATAGTGGTGACGCGGGTTGTCCTCCGGAGATGTGCAGCGGGCAGGTGGGGTAGCGCAGCCGGCCAGAGCCGTGACTGCCGCTAACATGACCAATAACCAGAACTTCTTCATAAGCCTCTCCTTTGCAGGTCAGATTCATTCTGCTGAAATTGCACGTGATCAGTTTAGCGAACAGCAAAAACCGCTCTATAATAATCAGTAATTAAGTTTTTGTAAACAACCTACTCCGCACGTCAACCAGTTACATTATCAAACAAATAATCGGGCAGCAGCCAATGCGGCTCCCCCCAGAAGGCCGGCATCGTCACCAAGTTCGCTCTGTACGATCGCACATCCGCCGCTGATTTGTGTAAAGGAACGCTGTGCAATCTCGTCTATAAGTTCGGGCAGAAGCAGGTCGAAGCTGGCTGAGACCCCTCCTCCGATGATGATTGCCTCCAGATTGAGCGTATTGATCAAGGAAGCGAGCGCTACGCCCAGCCAGCGGCCCATTCGTGCAAAAGCAGCCGCTGCTCCGGCTTTGCCCTGGAAAGCCAGGTCAGCCACCTTTTGTGCATCAAGGGAATTGCCCAAGTCCTCGACCAGCTCCGGCGGAAGCAGTTCCCGGGCATAGCGGACCAGTGCCCCTGCAGAAACATAGCGTTCGAGGCACCCCCTGTTGCCGCAGGGGCAGGGGGCCCCTTCCGGGTCAACGGTAACGTGGCCAAATTCGGCTGCAAATCCCCCTGCCCCGGTCCAAAGAGTGTTGTTCAGGATAAGTCCGCTCCCAAGGCCGGTTCCGATGGTGATTGCCATTAAAGATGCATATTGCCGACCGGCACCATAAACATGTTCGCCCAAGGCGATCAGATTGGCATCGTTGCCGCAGACAGCAGGCAGTCCAGCCTGCTCTTGCAAAAAGGCCGACAGATTCAACCCCTCCAATGGTCTCATGTTCACGGATGAATGAATGACCCCGTCCCTGCCGATCAGCCCTGGTACGCCAACGCCAATAGCTGCAATGCCGGTTCCCCCGGAATCCGCAAACGAGCGCATCTCGTTGATTCCGGCAAGCAGGCGTGCGCAAAACTTGGCACGCCCCCCGTCGATGCTGCTGGACGCGCGGCTGCGATGAAGGATAGCACCCTTGGCATCAACCAGAGCGAAGCGAATATTTGTACCGCCGATGTCGATACCGATGTTCAACTGTTTCTTGTCTTTCCGGTTCACGGTTTGCCGCCCCCCAGCATCGAGGCCAAGCGATCGTATGACTCCAGCAACCCTTCCGGGATAACCCGCACAGCACCTGTCACCGTCATGAAATTGGTATCGCCATTCCAGCGAGGTACCACATGTATATGAAGATGCTCCTCAACTCCGGCCCCGGCTGCCTTGCCCAGATTCATTCCTATGTTGAGCCCCCCGGGATGCGCAACCTTCCGCAGCAGGTCGCATGCCTGGCGCACCCCCTTGATCAGGTCTAACAATTCGTCATCGTTCAAATCGTTCATCTCGGCCGTATGGCGAACGGGGGCCACCATCAGATGCCCGCAAGTGTAAGGATAACGGTTCAGCATGACCAGGGAATGTTGGCGCCTGATAAGCACCAATTTCTCGCGGTCATCGCTCGTTTCCCAGGCAAGACAGAAAATGCAACCATCCTCAGGCTCGGTATTGCTGATATAACTCATACGCCATGGTGCCCAGATCCGCTCCATATATGCCCTCCTTGTTCCGGCTGGCAAACGATTGTAACAGCACGACCGAAAGAGGCAAGTCCTTAGTTTGAAATCAAATGTATTTTTACTGTTTCAGATTAACTGCTTGACAAACCTGCAGCGCGAGGTCTATTGTTTTTCAGTTTTAATAAAAGAATTGACAATATAGCGGGAAATAAACCCGTGTTTTTTAACCTAACTAAATCAGGAGGGGGATATGGCCAAGATTAAAGGGGCACTTGAGTACCATTCAAGCGGCAGGAAGGGAAAAATTGAGGTTATATCATCTAAACCATGCCTGACTTCACGCGATTTGTCGCTGGCTTACTCACCAGGCGTTGCCGAACCTTGCCTGGAAATCGAAAAAAATCCGGATGACGCTTATCAATATACAGCCAAGGGAAATCTCGTGGGGGTGATTTCCAACGGTACAGCCGTCCTCGGACTGGGGAACATCGGGGCATTGGCAGGCAAACCGGTCATGGAGGGAAAAGGGGTTCTGTTCAAGCGCTTTGCCGATATAGATGTATTCGATATCGAAGTCAACAGTGAAAACCCCGATGAAGTCATCAAGTTTTGCCAGCTTATCGAGCCAACTTTCGGCGGCATCAATCTGGAGGACATCAAGGCGCCTGAGTGTTTCTACATCGAGGAAGAGTTGAAAAAGACCATGAACATCCCGGTGTTTCACGATGACCAGCATGGAACCGCCATCATATCCTCGGCTGCTCTCATCAATGCCCTGCACCTGATTAAAAAAGACATCGGCGAAATCAGGCTAGTGGTCAACGGCGCCGGCGCTTCTGCCATTGCCTGCGCTAATCTTGCCGTTTCGCTCGGTCTGAAAAAAGAAAATCTCATCATGTGCGACACCAAAGGGGTCATCTACCTAGGGCGCACCGAGGGGATGAACAAATATAAGGAACGTTTCGCAGTCGATACACCGTTGCGTACCCTCGAAGAAGCGGCCAATGGGGCCGACGTTTTACTGGGGCTATCCTCCAAGGGTGCGTTCACCCCCGAGATGGTGCGCAAGATGGCCACCAATCCCGTCATCTTCGCCATGGCCAATCCCGACCCGGAAATAACCCCTGAAGAGGCTCATGCAGTACGCGGCGATGTGTTGATCGCTACCGGTCGCTCCGACTACCCCAATCAGGTCAACAATGTGCTCGGCTTTCCGTTCATCTTCCGCGGGGCGTTGGATGTTCGCGCCAGTTCGATCAATGAAGACATGAAGAAGGCCGCGGTTTTCGCACTGGCGCAGTTGGCTCGCGAAGAGTGCCCGGACTCGGTCTGCCGTGCCTACGGCAATGAAAAGTTTTCCTTCGGCCCACGCTACATCATACCAAAGCCGTTCGATCCGCGCGCCCTGTTGCGTGTTGCCCCTGCCGTGGCCAAAGCAGCCATGGAGTCTGGTGTGGCCCGGCAACCTATAGTTGATATGGAAAAATACACCGAGCACCTGGAGGCGTTACAAGGCAAGGCCAAGGAGACCATGCGCCTCATAATCAACAAGGCCAAGGCAGATCCCAAACGAATTGTTTTTCCCGAAGGGGACAACGAAAAAATTCTGCGAGCCGCCCAGATACTGGTGGAAGAAGAGATCGCAAAACCAATCCTGATCGGCAATGGCGACAAGATCAGAGCCAAGATCGAAGAGTTGGGCATCGAGTTGCCTGGAGTCCCGATAATAGACACCGAAACATCACCTTTGTCAGAGGGTTATGCCCAGGAATTATATCGCTTGAGGCAGCGTAAAGGCGTCACCGAAAACGAGGCGCGCCGCGTTATGCGCCGTAAATCCCGCAACCACTTTGGTTCAATGATGGTCCGTATGGGTGATGCCGATACGATGCTTTCTGGCATCGACGCCCATTATCCCGACACCATTCGTCCTGCACTGGAGGTGGTGGGCAAGCAGCCTCAACTCACATCGGTCCACGGCATGTACATGATGGTTTTCAAGAAAGGCATCTATTTCCTGGCTGACACAACCGTCGAAATCGACCCTACCCCGGAGGAGCTTGCCGAAACAGCCATCCTGGCCGCCGAAAAAGTGCGCTTGCTGGACATCGAACCACGCATTGCCATGCTTTCCTTCTCCAACTTCGGTTCAGTCGTCCACCCACAAGCACTCAAGGTCAAGCGTGCCGTCGAGATCGTCAAGGAACGCGAGCCGGACCTGATAATCGAGGGTGAAATGCATGCCGACACCGCGGTTGAACAAGAACTGCTGGAACACTTCTCATTCTCAAAACTGAAGCAACCGGCCAATGTTCTGATCTTCCCGGATCTCAATTCAGGCAATATCTGCTACAAACTGCTTCACCACCTGGGAGGCGCCGAAGCCATCGGACCTATCCTGCTTGGCATGAAAAAACCAGTCCACGTCCTGCAGCGTGGTGACGATGTGAATGATATCATCAACATGGCTGCCATTGCAGTAGTGGATGCCCAGACCAGCTGAGCCCAAGTACGGCAAGAATCATTTTATTAAAATCAAATTGACTAAAAAGGCATTTGGTATCAGCTTGATTGCTGGATCACTTGCCTTTTTTATTGCTCTAATTAATTTTGTATCCTGTTGCACTATCGACTGATTTATTTTGACATATTCTTATAATTGTTTTAGTTTTAGCCCGTTCCACGCAGATGCAATCACTGTTTTATCCCGCTCCAGGAGGTGCAGATGTTCCTTCTTCCCAGAGGCAATCCCCTGTTTGAAAACTTGGCTGCCAGCAAACTCAAGTTGCCAGAAGTCATGTCAAAACTGAGTACTGGCAGTTTTACCGGTTATGCCAGTTTCAACTTTCAGTCCACAACCGTTATCCTGGTTTTTGAATCAGGCAAGCTGGTCAGCGCCCTGCTTGAAGAAGATAACGGCAATCGCCAGACCGGGTTTGAGGCCATGTCCGCCCTGGTTGAACTGATGATCACCTCGGGAAGCGGTGCCCTGAACGTCTACAAACTCTCCAAAGACTTGACCATGTGCATTCACGCCCTGCTCCAGGGCGAGATCCTTTATAAGGCCCAAGAGCTCAAGCTGATCGACATCAAGACCTTGCTGGAAAAAATCAGGACAGACCATATGAACGGTTGCCTGCGGATATATACCCAAGACCGCTCGGCAATGATCTTTTACAAAGATGGCAATCCTCTGGGCTTCTTCCACGACGGTTCGCACGACATCGAAACATCCTCAACCGAATCCCAGAAAATCGCCGGCCTGCCAGGGGCGAAAATCGATCTTTATTCTACTCAAGGAGTGGAAGAGCTTATGGGCATGGATCTACTGGAATTGGTCAATCTCCAGAAGATCTGGGATTCTGCAAGTACCCGCCACCAAGTGGAGTTGGACAAGATCAGTATGGAAAGCAAAGAACGCGATATTAAGGCAACCGAACGCAAGCTTTCAGAACTGGAAGAGCAGATCAAGATCATCGTCACGGAATATGTCGGTAAAATCGGGCGCGGGATTGTGGACAAAGAACTAGCCAACCAGGGCGGCAATGCCTGCCTCAGGGACGATACCGCATCGGCAAAACTTATTGCAGATATCGAGCGATCCGCCAAACTGCTTATCAGCTCCACCAAGACCAAGATAATGCTTGAGAAGCTTTCGGCTGCCATTGCCGCTGCCATGTCTGAATTCTAATTATTTGGGATGTACCGGAGGGTCTATGGAACAATTTATTGAACTGCTCAACCAACTGCAGCCGCTCAATCTCATTCAGGTTCTTTTGTGGGGATTCGCAGGCGCCATGAGCTTTTATTTCAGTTTAGGGAATGCTCGGGTTTGGACAAGTATCTCCATCGGTTTTTTTCTGGTTTTCCTCAGCCAGGCATATCAGTTAAACCCGTTGGCGGAAAGCTATTACAAACTGTCAGCATTCCACTATATTATCGGCACAGTGGCGATCATGGTCATTACGCACGGTTTTCTGGAATATTACGTCTTCTGTCGCACTTTCGAGATATCCGGTAAAAAAGCTGTCGTCTACCTGGTCACTTTCTTGATTCTGGTCGCCTCAGGGATTTTTCTGATCGTCAATCCCGCACCCAGCCCCAACACCATCAGAAACATAAAGATGGTGGAAAACGCCATCTGGGTCTTTCTTTCCTTCATGAATATCGAACTTATCCGCAAGATCTACTCATCCATCAAAGACTCTGCCATTTCCAAAGGCTTCATTGCCTTCGGCATCGTCTTCCTCTGTATTTTCCTCTGGAAGGGGTCGGAACTCTATCTGCAGGTTTTTCAATGGGATAAGGAATGGATGGAAATCGTCACACTTACCGGTGAAGACAGCGATATCGCTCTGTATCCCGGTCGTGTCCAGTTCTCACAGATGGTCAGCCAATATGCCGGTCTTTTATCATCGATCTCGGTCAGCGGAACATTTGTCTACCTTTATCGCCTGCTCAAATAGACGCTTTTCCATTACCTGCCGAACTTACAATCAAGTTCTGTGAAGGAGCTTATAATGAGTAAAATTTTTGCCATAGCATTACTTCTTACCCTGGTGATTTTTTCCAGCGCTGATGCCCGCATCAAAGTCAGGGGTCAGGGTAGCAGTCTAAATTTCGATCCGGCCAGCATTGCTCCGGAATTCAGGGCATCATACGATCTGATGAACCGAAAATGCACAAAATGCCATACCATGGAAATGGTGGTGACAGCGGTACAGACCGGCAGGGCTCCGGTTACCGGGCAGCGGTTTGGCAAGCAGGCGGTAAAGGCCTATGGCATCAAGATGTTACGCAGGTCGAACACCGATATGAACAAACAGGAGATCAGAAACGTCGTCCTGCTCCTCAATTACTTTTTGGACGAAAATGCAAAATAAGGTCATACCGGCAGGTTAATAGCAAGCATATCCTCAAGAAAACAGCCCGACTTGCGGCTGTTTTTTTATTCACAACGCTGCAGCAGGTCAACCTAATTGAGGTTTATCCGCAGGCCATTGTCCGTTGTAACGATGCTGTATTTGGGAAGCACGGATTTGGCCGAATCCAGAACAATGCGCACAAAACCCGGGTTGATGCCCACACGGACCTTTGAAACCCCAAACCTGTTGATCATAATAACCTTAGCTGTCATAATGACCTTGGCTCCCTTGATATCGATCGCCAGGCGCGATGGCTGTTTAAGTTCCATGGTTCTGAAACCTTGAATGGGACCGGCAGCTTGCACATCGATGAATCCGGCTCCAGTCGTTATATCCCGAATAATCGGGATTGCGGCCGTAGTTAGCGGAAGGGGCGGTTCTGGTTTGCGGCTAACCGGCGCCATGGTAACAGGATCAGGCATAACGGTGGGCTGAGGAGAGTTTTCTTTGAGTTTGGAAACGGTAGGTGTTTGGAGAGGTGCATTTTTTTGTTCAGTAACAACTGCGGTCTTGACAAGGGGTTGATCTTTAATCTTTGCCGGTGGCGGTGAGTCGGCAGTGTGTGAGTACAGCGATGCGGAATCGGCAACCGACGAGACAGCCATTGGCTTGCGTCCAATTATCGGTGATGTTCCGGGACCGTTCTTGAAGGTAACGAGCAGTTTCTTTCTGTCCGGGGATGCGATCACTTTTGCTTCCGCTTCAGATGTGAGACTGAAGGCTATCCTACTGACCATGACCCCCGAAACTTGGACCCTGGCCACGCTGATTTTCGCTACTGGGCCTTTATTGACAACGATGAGCGGTTCAACCTTTTCCGGGTTCACATTGGCTATATCCACTACAAACCCTGCCTGACCAGGCATGCTGCCATACATATAGATCATAGGCATATTGGCGGTGATCTCCACGGACAGGGTGGCGTCCAGGAAGAAGGCCCTTACGTCAAGGAGTTCAGAACCAAGTGCCGTTTGCGCACAAAACGCGCCATATACACCCATCACGAGCAGAGACAACATCAATGTTATGCGCTTTTTCATGCCAGCCCCCAATATACGCAATCCGCTGTACAAGCACATGGCAACACGGCAACCTAGCACATCTTAAGGATATTCTCAAAAATTTATGCCATTGACCACATTACAATATTCAAATCCAACAGCCCCAACCCAACCAACCAGACCATTCAGTATTGCTTTAGGCATATGCCTGCTGGGTTCGTTGATAATCCATGTCGCGCCGCTTTCATTGATTATCCTGACTGCTCCTCCCGTTAAAAACACCTCCACGACAAACTTTGTAGACCTCAACAGCTTCAACATGCCGCCGGTTCTTGCAACGCCGGTAATTTCCGCTCCAAAGCAGGTTCTTCCGCGGGATGAAACGCAAAAACAGGAATCACCAACCGATCAACCTGTCTTGGACAAAAAGGTGGTAACAAATCCCGTCGAAGCAACTCCCCCTGCTGTCATGTCGAGCCCCCTCGGCCTCGGCATGGCTAACGGCTACTTCAGCACACTTGCGGATGGCAAAAGTCTGCGAGAAGACATCCGCGCCTACTATTTCGACTTGTTGGATAAAATCAACGAGAGGTGGTGGCAAAAGGCTGGCACTCTTAAAGAAGTGGCACTGCATGATGGCGTTGTGGAAATACTGATCGGGCATGACGGTAAACTTCAAGATGCGAGGCTGACCTGGAACACCGGATCTCCAGAGGCGGATCGGGCCATCATCGAAATACTCGCCGCCGCCTCCCCCTTTCCTCCGCTTCCGGCCAGTTACGAACCGGAGCTGTTCAGGGCACCGCTCAGGATAACCGCCCCTTCGCATCTGCTTAGCATGAGAAACGGCCCTTAAGCCTATTTGAGGTCGAACCCTTTAAGGTCTTCCTCGGAAAAATCAAGGGAATTGTCAATCCCGGCAGCATCCAGCCGCGAGCGGACGTCGCGGAAACCTGGATTGGCAACATCTATCTCCGCTAATAGTGAGGCAGCGTCTTCGTTTTTTCCAAGTGCCTCGCAGGTCAGAACGAGTTCATACTTGACCGCGCTGGTATCTTCAAGGCTCAACCCCGGCTTCAACAGCGAACGCAGGAAACTCTCGGCCGAACCAGGGTCACCCTTCTCACGCAGACAGGCTCCCTGAAGGACAAGGCATTCAACCTTCCGGGCAGGATCAGCCGTAGCCTGACGAAACTCGTTGATAGCGTCGTCAAAAAGCCCCATCTCCTTGAAGGCTACTCCCAGATCATAGTGTGATTGGGCATCGGACATGTCAAGATCACTGCCGAACCTGACTCCACTCGGGGAAACGGCAATGGTGTCAAAAATTGCTCCGACCGAGTCAAGCCAATTATCTCCCGAAACCTCGATATCCCCTTCGGCACCAACGTCATCAAACTCCATGTCGTCATCGATCTCGATTTCAATCTCGATATCGTCTTCAGCCTGAAGATCTTCGCCGACAATTGCTTCCAGTTGGGTAAGAGCGGAAATATCATCCACCCCCGTGTCTGTTTCTTCGTATTGCAGCATCGACGAAGCATCGGTAACGGCTTCGTATTCGAGCGCTGTTTCTGTAAGTTCGGGAGACACCGCCTCGATGGTTCCAAGATCATTGTGCTCGACAACAGCCTTAGGCTCATCTTTCAGTGACGTTTTTTTGCCTTTTTTAATTGAAAGCACATTCAATGAGTCCAATTTGTGATCAAGCTCTTCAGAGCTATCCACATCGCCAGAAGCCACATAGGAGCGCTTGAGCCCCTCCAGCAGACTTACATTGATAGGATCGATATCGGCAAGGCGCTTATAGATCTGCACCAAATCGGCTGCAGCACCGGCATGCATAAAGTCCTGTTCATAGAGTTCCAACAGAGACAAGGCGCCCTTTACGTCTCTTTCCGCAACGAGACAGTCTATGAGCCCTTGTTTTGCAGTCAGTTCATCCGGAAAAAACTTCAGGTAATGCTGGTAGGCCACCTTAACGCGCGGCGCTTGGTCAAGCTTGCGGTAGGCTGAAACGATCAGGTTCCAAATCCGCTTATCATTGGGATTGCTTCGTAATAACGACTGAATGCCCGTTATTGCATTGGCAGCATTGCCACTACTCACCTGCTCGGCCAGCACCTCTAGCATAAACTCGGCTTTATCCGGGAAAAGCTGCTGAATACGTGCATTCAACCGTGAAAACGCCGTATTGTCACCACGTTCTTGCAGAAGTGCTGCCAATCTGCCAAAAACGGCATATGACTCGTCTTTTTTGCCGGCATGAAAATAGGATTCTGCCAGCTTGAACTTTATATTTACATTCTGGGGATCAACTGCCTGCATCTTGTCCAGAATCTTGAGGGCCTCTTCCGTATCCGAGGCTTTTTCATAATAATCATAAACCTGCTTATACTCCGCAAGGGCATTGCCCACTAGGCCATGTTTTTCATTGAGTCCGGCGAGTACCAGAGCTATGGTAATATCGGTTGGGAAAAGTTTCTGTACCTGCTTGTAAACTGCAATTGCTTTCAGATAAAAACCATTGGAAGAATAGTGCTTGCCAATCTTTTCCAACTCGGCACGGGCCTCATCGTAACGACCGGCCTTTACCAAAAGGTCGGCAAGTTTTTGACGCAAATTCAGTGCAGAAGCATCGATTGTGAGGATTTGTTCATACGCTTTAATGGCCTTATCCAACTGGCCGCGCAAAATCAGCCGTTGCGCCTCTTCTATGAGTTTATCCTTCTTCGAGCTCACTTAACGCCTTGTCCTTTCGAGAAAACGGGACCGTTTGACGACAACGAAAATAGTTGTTAATTTGAGCAAAACTACTGCAACCGCACCACCATGTCAAGCATAATAACCTGGTTATATTACGATTTTAGTCGTTACGCCACTAAAAAACCCAAGCAAATTGCTTTGACACCCAACTTGAATTACAGTATTGTATAATGTTTTATAATTCCAAGTAATTTGTAAAAAAATCCGCAACAATCCGTGCCGGTATCAATAGTCTATGGAGGCTATGGCAATGCATTTCCTGCCCAAGGCGAACCCGCTTTACGAACATATCCCAGCACAAAAAATCAATGTGCCGGACATCCTGACCAAACTCGGCAAAGGGGGCTTCACCGGCTACCTAAACCATTCTTTACCGTCGTTCGAATCCTGCTGCATCTTTGCCAAAGGAAAACTGATTTGCGTGTTCAGCACCGAAGATGGCCGAGATAAAACAGGGTTTGAGGCAATTTCCATGCTCTTTGACAAAATCGTCAACAGCGGCGGTGAAATCAACGTCTACCGGATGACAGCCGAGCTTGCCATGTGCGTCCACGCCCTGGTCCTTGGCGTGCCGTTGTTCGATGGCGATGAAGTACGTCAGGTTGATATCAAAGCCATGCTGACACGCCTGAAGATCCAGCAGTTCAATGGGGTTGTTCATTTTTATACGGCTGAGCGCAATGCGATGATTTTTTACAGAAATGGCCAACCTGTGGGTTTCTACCATGATGGCGCCAAAGCCATAGAATCGTCACCCGAAGAGTCCCGCAAGGTAGCCGCCCTTCCAGGTGCCCGTCTCAAGGTGCTGAGTACTAAGCCGATAGAAGAGCTCATGCAATATGATCTGTTGCAAATGGTAAACATCGGCAAACTTTGGGAAGCAGCTGTAGCTCGCCGTTCCCAGTCGCGCGAAACCGGGGACAAGGTTGCTGAAACCGTTAAGACGGAAAATGACAATAAGCGCCTGGCCGATCTTGTGGAGGACCTTGTGGATGTGGCCGTGGCATATCTCTCGCGCCAAGGACGAGAGGTTATCGAAAAACGCCTCGCTGAAGCAGGGGGCAGTAAAATCCTTTATGACAGAGCTAAGACCGATACTTTTCTCGAACAGGTGGAACGCGACGCAAAGTCCATTGACGATCAAGCCCGCATAGATGAGATGATTGACCTGATGAAATCAGAGATAGCCGGCCGACTGGCGGTATAGCACCGCCCAGTGTCCCGGACCGATCCGCCGATAGGGGCGCATGATGCCAGTTCAGCAACTGCTCAGGGAATACCTCGAACTGCATGGATACTGGGTCCTTTTCATCGGCACCTTCCTGGAGGGCGAGGCGATCCTGATCATGGCAGGTTTTTTGGCCTTCGAAGGTTATCTGCATATAGCCGGCGTCATTCTTACAGCCTTTGCCGGTTCATTTCTAGGCGACCAGTTTTACTTTTACCTTGGTTATTTCAAGGGCAAAGGCCTATTGCATCGCTTCCACTCCATAGCCCGCAAGTTTCGCGAGGCGCTGCGGCTGATTGAGAAATACGGCATCTTTGTGGCCTTTATCTCCCGTTTCACCTATGGATTCCGGATTGTGCTTCCCGTCATTCTCGGCATCACCAGCCTCCCTGCGAAAACCTTCCTGTGGATAAATCTGGTAAGCGCCTTTTGCTGGGCAGCCATATTTTCATTGGCCGGTTACCTGTTCGGCAAAAGCGCCTCGCTCTTCCTGGATGACGTTGGCAAATACGAGCAATATCTGATGCTGGCACTGCTCGGCTTCATCGTGGCAGTCTGGCTGTTACACCTTTATCATGCCTGGAAATTGAAAAAACCCTCTCGGGAACGACTCGCCAGAATGCGTGCCCTGAAGAGAGCACGGAATGGAAAACCATGAACTCTGTATCTGAAAATATCGCCATTGTCTTGGTGGAACCGCAGTCTCCGGGTAACATCGGAATGGTCTGCCGCGCCATGAAGAACATGGGCTTATCAAAATTGAGACTGGTCAAGGGTTGCGACCGTTTTAATCCCGAGTCGCTCAAATTTGCCGTGGCAGCCAGGGATTTGCTGGAACAGGCCGAGATCTTCCCTGACCTGGCTTCGGCTCTGGCCGACCGCACACTAACCATAGGCACCACCAGGCGACATGGGAAATACCGCCAGGAGATCCTGTCTCCAGTGGAGGTGGCAACCCGTCTCCGGGACCAGGCCGGGCCTGATTGCCGGGCCGCCCTAGTCTTCGGGCGCGAGGACAACGGACTGACAACCGATGAACTCTCCCTCTGCCGCTGGCACGCCACCATCCCCTCGGCCGAGGCCTATGGTTCGCTGAACCTGGCGCAATCGGTGCTGCTGTTCTGTTACGAACTGGGCAAAGCCGGCGATCCCCCGGGAGGGGGCCGGGCGATACAGATGGCCACCTCGGCGGAGATGGAATCGTTGTTCAGCCAGATGGGGGCCTGCCTGTTCAAGATCGGGTTTCTGAACGAACAGAACCCGGAACATATCATGCGTTCGCTGCGCCGGATCTTTTTCCGGTCCGAACTGGACAACCGGGAAATCTCCATTTTGCGCGGGATGCTGACCCAGATCGACTGGGCCAGCAGTGGCTTCGACGGCAGAAAGCGCCCATGAACGCCACCCATCTCGGACTCTTGGCAGGCACCCTGACCAGCATCGCCGCCATCCCCCAGGTTGTAAAAACCGTGCGCACCCGCCACGCCAGGGACATCTCCATCTGGCAACCGCTATTGCTGGCAATCGGTGTGGCGCTTTGGCTAGCCTATGGCATCGTGCTGCGCGACCAGCCGCTTATCCTCTCGAACATTATCCCCCTTGTCTGTAATGCCTGGCTTGTCATGCTGAAGATGCGCTGGAAAGAAGTGTAATGACTTTCTGGGCTCAAATATTTACAGACGCACAGGTAAAACAGTTGTTAGGACAGGACCGGTCTTTCAGGATGACGTCTTTTTCTTAGCGATTTGACTAATATCCAAAGGGAATCTACTGAGTTGACATATATTAATTTGAGATTAAAATTAAGACTTATATTATCGTGTGCCACAAGTCGAGCTAAGGTGATTTATCCATGCGATCTTTCTTGATGATAATTTTTGTGGTGGTTCTCGTCATGTCCCGCAATCAGCCATGCATGGCGGCAAATCCCGATCATGTGGGAATCGTAAAAGCCATGGCTGGTGATGTCGGGATTTTGAGAAACAGCATCCCGCTAAAGGCACAGGCGAACATGAGACTCCTGAAGGGGGATCAAATAAAGACAGGTAAAAATGGCAAGGTGGGATTAATATTTGAGGACGATACCGTCATCTCAATTGGCCCAAACAGCAATATTGTTATAGAAGATTTTATGTTCCAGCCGAATGAAAAAAAACTCTCGTTCGTTGCCAGGATAATCCAAGGCACCATGTCCTATCTATCGGGCCAAATCGCAAAACTTGCCCCGAGTCTTGTGCGGATTGAGACACCACATGCAACAGTTGGGATGAGAGGAACCCATATTCTGGTCAAAGTCGATTGAATACGTTCCCCCTGAATGTGACTGGCACATATCAGCCAGATGATAGTAAAACAGAGGAGGATCTAATCGGTGCCCAACAGGTTACGTGTTGCCATGCTATTTGTCCTGATTCTCGTTATCAGCGGGTGTGCTGGTGGAACGATGGTGGTCCTGACACCGAACCCGGATGGCAAGACCGGCTCAATAACGGTGTCCAACCAGGCTGGCGCAGTAGATATAAAAACTCCATACCAGGCGGCAACCATCAAGAGCAGCACCGAATCGCCAAATCCTCCGACCACCTTGAACAGGGAGACCGTTAATACCATCTTTTCCGATGCGCTCTCCATTGAGCCGAAACCCCCGGTCCACTATATCCTTTATTTTGAAAAAGACCTTTTACTTACCACAGATTCTGTCAAACTTCTGCCAGAGATCCTTACGTCCATCAAGGAGCGCAGTTCAACCGATATCTCTGTTATCGGACATACCGACACCGTAGGGAGCAGGGAGTATAACATGGCCCTTTCGATCAACAGGGCCAACTCCGTCAGAGACCTGCTGGTCACGAAGGGGGTGGATATCAATCACATCAAGACCACTTCCCACGGAAAAGAAAATCCCCTAATAAAGACTGAAGACAATGTAAATGAGCCAAGAAACAGAAGGGTGGAAGTTGTCGTTAGATAGCGGCCATAATGTGAACAACAAATCCCCCGACCATAACTTTAAGAGGCTGATAAGAACGATCCTTATCTATGGCTTTGTTTTGAACCTTGCTGTAATTGCAGCCTATCTTATCCACCCTTCCTTTGTCAGAGCGTTAAACAGCAAAGCTACCGACGCCATCCTTTCTCTTTCCAGGGCAAAAACGGCATCCGGCTCCGTGATGATTGTCGATATCGACGACAAGAGCCTGGCTAAATATGGGCAATGGCCATGGCCAAGGTACCGCTTGGCAAAGTTGCTGCAAGAAATTTCAGACCAGGGGGCACGGAGTATCGGTCTTGACTTGATCCTGGCGGAACCGGACCGCACCTCCCCTGGCAACATACAATCTACCATTGCCAAAGATCTCGGTTACAAGATTGACATTTCCGGAATCCCCCCCGAAATCGCCGACCATGATCGCTACCTTGCAAACACACTCGCAAAAGGACCATTCGTACTGGGCTATGAATTTCTGTTCAATGGTGGAGAAACTGGACCATGCGGGCTGCAGCCACTTAACACCCTGTGGATCAATAGTAAAAATGCGGCCCTGGAATCAGCGGCGTTATTTGCGGCCCAAGGCGTTGTCTGCAATCGCAAATTATTTTCTGATTCCGTATCCTACTCCGGATTTCTGAATGCCGCCCCGGACTCGGACGGGATTCTCAGGCGCATTCCCCTTCTGATGCGGTATAGGGAACAATTGTTCCCATCTCTTGCCCTCGCGACAATCATGCAAGCGGGAAAAACGAATCAGGTCCGTATAGAACCGCGGGGAAACGGACTTATGAACCTTATTGTCGGCGGGACAGTGATCCCGGTCGACAAACAAGGCAACGTGACCATCAATTTCAACAGCATCTCCAGCGCTGTGCAGAGTATCTCTGCCGCGGACCTATTGGATACCAAGGCTTCGAAAACCCTTTTTAAAGATAAAATTGTCCTTGTCGGCTCATCGGCATCCGGATTAGGAAAGATCTACCGAACCTCGGCTCTGTTAGTTAATTCGGATGTGAAGCTCCAAGCACTTTTGCTTGAGAACCTGCTGACAGGCAAGGTTGCTGTCCGTTCCGGCAACTTTGTCTTTGTGGAAGCCCTGGCAGGTCTCCTGGCTGCAATCCTGATCTGTATCTCAATCGTCAAAATGGAAATTCTCGCTAGCGGCTTGATCGCTGCTATTTCCATCTTTAGCTTCTGGGCTGTGGCAGGCGTTGTTTCCCAGAGAACCGGGATGTTGTTCTCGCCATTATTGCCCTCCTTTCTGGTAGTACTCAATTATATGGTTTTTACCATCCTGAAGAGTCGGCAAAACCAGCAGTATGCAAGAGAACAGACCAATGATGCCTTTGTTATGCTCATGTCCAGTGAAAACACCCTTAACTCCATCATCAAGTCAGTTCCTGACATCATCTTCCGCCTGGACCCAAGCGGCCGCATAACATTCATCAGCCCCGCGATAGCCAGGTATACTGATTCTCCCGACAGGCTTATCGGTCAACCGATCTTTGATCTGGTTGCCCCGGAGGATCTGGACAAGGCCAAATTCAGGCTTAACGAAAAACGGACTGGAGAAAGGGCTACGCGCGGCTTGGAAATCAGATTTAAGCTGCCGTCAAATCAAGATGGAGATGCCAACGATGTCAGTTATTTTAGCGTTTCCGCCGAGGGTATATACCACAGCGACACTCCCACCACGGCTGATTTTGTCGGAACCCAAGGGATAATAAGGGACATCACGGAGCAAAAGAAACTGGAAGGCAAGTTACTACATGCCCAAAAGATGGAGGCAGTGGGAAACCTTGCCGCAGGTGTTGCCCATGATTTGAACAACATCCTTTGCGGCATGGTCGCATACCCCGAACTTCTGCTGCTTGAATTGCCTAAAGACAGCCCGTTGCGGGAAAAGATAACAACCATACAGAAGACGGGGCAGAAAGCTGCTGCCATTGTTGAAGACCTGCTAACTCTTGCCCGTCGCGGAGTCAAGGTTTCCGAAATTG
>Ga0172380_10004172_pt1 | contig 18892 bp, 16 predicted proteins | sample Leawe162metaG_FD_119747 | JGI IMG/M metagenome (GOLD analysis project Ga0172380, IMG submission 119747) | Leachate microbial communities from a municipal landfill in Southern Ontario, Canada - Leachate well 162 metaG | ecosystem: Engineered > Solid waste > Landfill > Unclassified | place... | reverse complement strand
TTTTGCTCTTGCCGCCAAAGAGGCACACGGCATGCGCCTCAAAGTGCAGCGCAACCCGCAGCGAGCTCTGGATGGTTTTTATACCGGCATGTTTGCTGAAGAGGAGCTTGAAGGACTTTCCGACGCTTCTGAAATCAGGGAACTCGTTTCAACGATAACGTTTCCGGATACCGCAGCCGTGCTTGAAGCTCTTGATGCGCTTGCTCAGGCAGACATGCGCTCCTTATTGGCTGCCATCTTGACCCGAACTTTGATTATGAATGGCGAATTGGATAGGATCTGTCTCCCTCAGGCCTCACGGTATTTGAACGAACACATTGCAGGCTCTCAGCAAATTCCTTTCAAGAACTGTGGGCATGTACCTTTTTTGTCGCAGAGTATTCAATTCAATTCCGAACTATTACAGTTTGCCAGGAGCGTCTGTGAACAGGGTGTCTGAAACCGGCAGGATTGCCGCCGCATTTCATCAAAAAGCAGTCGAGTATGACCAGCACGTTCTTGTCCAGAAGCGCGTTGTGGCACAGCTTGCAGATGCTGTCGAACTGCATCTGCGGCAAAGGCCTGTCCAAGTTCTTGACGTTGGAACAGGTACTGGAGCCCTGCTGGAACGACTGCGCACGCGTTATCCGGATGCCCGCATGATAGGCGTTGATATAGCTCTTAACATGTGTCTGCGTGCACGCCAAAAACTGGGGCCGGCCTGCCCGATTGTTAATGGAACGGCTGAACGTCTCCCGTTCAGAAGCAGGACGTTTGATCTGGTTGTGTCAGCGTCTGTATTGCAGTGGGTTGATGATTTATCTGCTGCTCTGCTGGAGATGCGCCGAGTCGTACGGCCGGGAGGGGAGATCAATCTGGCATTTTTTTGTGATGGCACCCTCGGTGAGTTGCAGCGCTGTTTTCGGGATGCCGTCAGGTGGCGCAGTGACGGCTCAAGTCAGGGGGTATCCCGATTGCATGGGTTCCGGTCGCTAGACGACGTGACATCTATTGTGAGCAGGATGGACTTTGAAAAAGTTGTTGTCACAGTTGAATCGGAAGTTGACTGGTATGACGACCTGAACGCTCTTTTGCGGTCGATTAAAAGCATCGGGGCCGGAACGGTATCCGGGGGGAGTGAAATCGGTTTGGGGTGGAGGGGGATCTTGCAGGAAGCATCCCGGCTTTACCGGGAGCGATACGGGAGGGATGGCAAGATTCCCGCCACATATAACGTCCTCTATCTCTCTGCTCTTGTCAGGCCGTAATCAAACATCCGGTAAAATTGCGGCGTTATAACGAACTGATGATCTTTTTTGCAAAATCGTTGATGACGCTGTAGTGGACTTCGACCCCTTCGCGCTTGCCATCAATAATTCCTTTGTTCTTAAGCAGCGCCAGGTGCTGTGATACCGTTGCCTGGGGCAGCCCGAGGCATTCCCAGATATGTTTTACGTTGCACTCATGAGTACAGAGCCCGGCAACGATCTTTAAGCGGATCGGGTGGCCAAGCACCTTTAACACCTCAGCTTCTGCGTTAAATTTCTTCTGTTTATCAAATGCCATTGTTTCGGCCCCCGTCAATATTTTTGAATATCATATATATGGAATTTATGCTCGTCAATCGAAATATAAAGCCGTACACCTTCAGCTGTATAACTGGCTGCTCAGGTGGCAGGCAGCAGCATGGCCGCTCGCATATTCAATCAATTTCGGAACTTCGTGGCGGCAGAGGTCAACTGCATGACGACAGCGTGGATGAAATCTGCATCCGGGAGGAATTGACAGGGCGGATGGCAGGTCATCGTGTAACAATTCGTCCTTAGAGGCGGTTGCTGCATGTGAACCTGGGATTGCGGCAATGAGGGCCTCGGTGTACGGATGCCGGCATCGGCGAAATATCTCTGAAGCCGGTCCACACTCAACAATCACTCCAAGATACATGATAATAATCCGGTCACAGATATGACGTAATACCAGCAGGTTGTGCGAGACAATCATCATGGATAAGGTGAAGTCACGTTTCATCTGCATCAGAATATTGATGATCTGGGCCTGGATTGAAATATCGAGTGATGAAACCGGTTCATCGGCAATCAGAATCTCCGGAAAGGCAGCCAGGGCGCGCGCAATGCCGATGCGCTGGCGCTGTCCACCCGAAAATTCGTCTGGGAAACGATTGACGACTTCACTTGGCAAGCCAACCGCCGCCATGATGCGGTCACGCTCTATACGTCGGAGCGTATCAGGTATTCCGGCAATTATGAGCGGCTCCGATATGCTGTCGCCAACACGCATGCGAGGGTTCAGGGATGAAAAAGGATCCTGGAAAATCATCTGCGTTTTACGCCGAAACTGGGTTAAATCATTCTGCCCGAGTTGAGCAAGTTCCGTACCCTTGTAAAGCACTTTCCCTGCATCGGGTGTCAGCAGACCAGCAATGACTTTTGCCAGGGTTGACTTGCCGCATCCTGATTCCCCGGCAATCCCGAGCGTTTCACCGGATAACAAATCCAGAAAAATTCCGTCAAGTGCAGTCAAAAAACGGCCTGTATGACTCTTTGATGAGGTTCTGAACGTTTTATGGAGGTCGACTGCGCTGAGGATGGGAGACTTGATCATGAGCATTTCCAACAACGGAGAAAATGTGATGGAGCGATTTCCACAAGTTGCTGCGATTCTGTGCGGCATTGCGCTGTGGTGAGAGGGCAGCGCTCAGCGAAACAACACCCTTCGCCTGACGCGGTCCTGGCGTTAAGCTGTCCTGCTACGGTAGGTAACGGTTTGCCAGGTTCGGCAAACTGAGGTAGTGAGGCCAACAGAGCCTGAGTGTACGGATGTCGAGGAGCAGCAAGCAGAATATCTGTTGGTGCGGACTCAACAATTTGACCGGCATACATGACGGCGGTACGGTCGGCGCGCTCGGCTACTATACCCAGATCATGGGTAATAAGCAGCATTGAAAGTCCGCTGGACCTTCTCCGGGCGTCCAGTAGTTCCAGGATCTGTGCCTGGATGGTCACATCGAGTGCGGTTGTGGGCTCATCGGCAATCAGCAATGAGGGGCGACATGCCAGGGCCATGGCAATCATGACACGCTGTCGCATACCGCCGCTCAGTTGATGCGGGTAGTCGCGCATTCGATCACCGGCGGACGGAATACCAACGTTTGTAAGGAGTTCGATCCCCTGTTCCTGAGCGGCTTGTCGCGTAAAACCCATATGCAGAATCAACGGTTCGCAGAGTTGGTCTGCAATTCTAAGAACGGGATTCAGGGAGGTCATAGGTTCCTGAAATACCATTGAAATCCGTCGTCCCCGGATTTTTCGCAGTGCCTCTTCCGAGAGAGTCAAGAGGTTTTGACCCTCAAAAAAGATTTCACCAGTACTGATAAATCCGGGTGAAGGAACAAGTCGCATAATCGAGAGTGCCGTCATGCTCTTGCCGGAGCCGGATTCCCCAACCAGGGCCACTACGGATCCTGTCTCAAGGTGCAGGGACACCCCTCGGACAGCATGAATCGGATTTTTTTCTGTCGGGAAGGTGACGTGCAGGTTTTGTATTGCGAGCAGTTCTGTCACGGGAAACTCAACAAGTAAAGTGGGCTTATGTCAGACACGTGAAGTTGATTGGACGGCGACCTGAGAATTATCAAAGCGGGAACTGAAAAAGGCGCCTTCTTCAAGAATCGAAGTAAAAATCTCGACGACAGCCGGATCAAACTGGGTACCTGCGTTTTCCGACAGTTCGGTGATAGCAACATCCAGTGTGAGTGCTTTACGATAGGGACGATCGGAGGTCATGGCATCAAAAGCATCCGCTACGCCGATGATCCGTGATTCGAGGAGTTGGTCGCCATGTTTGATGCGGTTTGGATATCCCATGCCGTCATAGCGTTCGTGGTGTTGACCGATGCAGGTTCGGACATCTTTGAGAAATTCAATCGGCTCTAAAATCTTCATGCCGATAACCGGGTGTAATTGCAGTTCGTTGACATCGTGTGCTGAAAGTTTGCCTTCTTTATGCAACAGGCTCAGATCAATACCAATTTTCCCGATATCGTGCAAAATTGCCGCTCGTTCCAGAATTTGCAGTCGATCACTGGAAAGGTCAAAGCGACGCCCGATTTCAACACTATAACGAGTGACCCTTTCGGAATGCCCCTTGGTGTAGCTGTCACTGGCTTCGATAGCTGTTACGAGCGCCTGAATCGTGTTTAGATAGGTTTGTTGTTGTTCATCATAAAGGGTCGCATTTTTTATGGCGATAGCTGCCTGGGCGGCTATGGTGGTAAGCATTTCCAGTTCGTATGAGTAAAATTGCGAATTGTCGATCTTGTTAACGACACTGATGGTGCCGATAATCTCATCCATGACCATGAGGGGGGCGCAAATCAATGTTTTACGCTCATAGCCTAATTCGCTGAAGCGGTCAAACTGCTGAGCCTGATTAATGTCAGCAATCAGAAGTGGCTGGCGGTTATTGATCACCCACGATGAAACGCTGGTCTCCTTCATCTTTAAAGGCTTTTGTGGAGCGATCAGTTTGCCGCTGGCAATGAGATTGGTTACCTGGAGCTCTCGTTGATCCTTGTCATATAGAATGATGTAGCCGATTTGAGCTTCCAATGTTGCTGTTGTGCTGCGGACAATCAAATTGAACAGCCGGTCAATGTCCATGGTTGAGTTGATTGCCAGGCCTATTTTGTAGATGGTGGAGAGTCTGTCAAAGGCATGTTCGAGGTTTGAGTTCTTTTGTTCAAGTTCCGCAGCAAGATCGGCAATGGTAAAGCTTGCCTGCTCAATCTCTTCGATTCGTTCCTCAAGCGAAACATTCAGATTTTCAATTTCTCTGAGTTGTTCCTCAAGTTTTTGGTTCATCAACTGAGTGTCATGATGGTGTGCCAGTTTTTCTTCGGCCCGGGCCAATTCACGTTCATTTATAACCGTAGTGTGCATCAAATCTTTTAGTTTGGTCGTCATGGAGTTTAGATGAAGTGAGAGAACGCTCATTTCGTTGGAACTCTGGATAGAGCTGTTTACATCGAAATTGCCAAGTTCTATCTGACGCATGGCCGCGATCAAGGAACGGACTGGTCGGTCAACATAGAGAGTCAGAAAGGTGAAGATGGTGCCGACGATCAACATGATCATCAAGGCAGCGGAGGCTATGGCATTTTTCTTCTCAAGACGTATGTAGCTGACTAAATCATCAAGAGAAATTTCTGTCTCGATAATGGCAATGAAAGGTTTGCTAGCATCATGACACCCATGGCAGTCAGGGGTGTTAAGGATGCGGGTATATGAGTCGAGATTGTTTTGCTTGTTGGTGAAATAAAAATGGTTCTGTTTTGAACTGAGGATTTTCTCGCGTTCTTCTGCTGTAAGTTCTTTGCCAATATCATTTTTATCGGCTGAATGAATGATTGTGCCTTCTTTGTCGATAATACGCAGTTCCTTAATGTGTTCGTGAACTTTTGCCTCATGTAAAATCGTATTTATTGCGGTAGTGTGGCCTGCTTTCATGGAGTTTTGAATATTCGAAACAACACTTTCGATCAATATGACAGAACTTTTTTCAACAATCTTTTCAATCACGTCTTTTTGGTCGCGATAATGGTTCCATGACACGAAAGAAATTACCGCGATGACGATTATCGACACCATGCCGACTATTTTGATTTTGAGAGAATTAAAAATCACAGTTTTCTTTCTGAAAAAATTGTTTTGTGTCTTTTACCGCACATGACTGGCGATTTAACGAAAAACGGAAAAATTATAATGCATATATCTTTGCTGTAGCCGTTTTGGACTGAAAGAACCATAAAATGCAGTAGCTACGGGCAGTTAATCCCAATTATACCAGTAAAGAATGGTGGCTTTTGTTTGTGTAAAAGTCATTATATTAGTAATTCTTATTAGTTAGGTGTCGTGCAAGGGTAAACATACAGTATGTGTGCCAAATTGTGCAATAGTGTTCTTAAGGCTACAATGCTTGAAAAACACCAATCAAAAAAATTGACACGATGTAGTGTTATGTGTTTCTATCCTCAGGTTTTGCAACCATTGTATCGTATGAGCATAATTATCCTTCTGACACTGGCAACGACTGTATTGTCGTGGTCGGGGAGGGACCGGATAAGTGCAGCAGTCCTGGATGAAACTATCCGTGTTGCTATTGTTAAGTCAGCGTCTGAAGTCACGGTGGCTGGTGAAGGAATCCTTGTGACGAATGAGGTCGGCGATGCGCTTGTTCTATCACTCCCTGCTACTGTAAAGCCTGGCAAGGATTGTTTGCTGGTTGATGGGAGGCGGTTCAGGCGGCTCACTTTTTCTGCTTCATCCGCAGTGTTCGTGAATAATAAGCCGTATCGGGGGCTTGCTGAACTGACCGTAACAGACAAGGGCATTTTGGTGGTAAACCAGTTGCCCCTTGAGGAATATCTTGTTGGGCTGATCAACTGCGAAATATCTTCTGCGTGGCCGATTGAGGCGGTAAAAGCCCAGGCAATTATTGCCAGAACATATGCGTTGAACAGAAAAATGGCCCGTACTGGCTCACCGTATCACTTGGAGTCATCGGTTGTTGATCAGGTGTATGAAGGGTGCTTGATTGAAGACAGTCGCGCTTCCCGTGCGGTTCTTGAGACCAAAGGGGAGGTATTGACGTTTGGTGGCAGTATAATTCAGGCTTTTTATCACTCCAGTTGTGGGGGGAGGACCGAGGCCTCCGAGAACGTGTGGGGAACTTCGCTGCCGTATCTGCAAGGAGTTGAATGTCAGTATTGCCTGACTTCGCCGACTGGCACCACTTGGGAATACAAGCTCTCTCTCTCCGAGATTGAAGATCGGTTACGGGCGGCCGGGTATAAAGTGTCAGGCCTGTATGATATAAAGCCGGGTGCGGTTAATTCGCGTGGTCGGTTGAAGCAGGTTGTTCTTCTTGCGGCAAAGGGTGGTACTGCGATAACTGGTGAACAGTTTCGCAAGGCTGTCGGCTATGGCTTGATAAAGAGTACCCGCTTTACCCTGAAAAATTCGAAGAATGAAATAAGTTTCTCTGGAAGCGGCAACGGTCATGGAGTCGGGTTGTGCCAATGGGGAGCCAAGCAGCGGGCGCTTGACGGTTTTGGATGTGGAGAAATACTTGCCTATTATTACCCCGGTACGGAGTTGCAAAAGCTCTCTGAGATTCGTTGAATGTGAATTGAATGCTCGTTAAGGATTTCAGCTATAGTCTGCCACAGGACTTGATTGCACGTCATCCGTCTGCAAAGCGGGATGGATCGCGGTTAATGCTGCTTGACCGTACGACCGGATCAATTGCTGAGGACACGTTTTGCAACCTGCAGCAGTATCTGCGTCCGGGTGATCTGCTGGTTATGAACGACACACGAGTCATTCCGGCCCGGCTGTTTGGCCGCAAACCATCCGGCGGTCGAGTGGAAATTTTTTTGCTGCGCCGATTGCCGGGACAGGAAGAACGGTGGGAATGTTTGCTCAGGTCGTCAAAGAGATTTCGAGAAGGGCAAAACATTATTCTTGAGTCGGGTATGACTGCTGTTGTACTGTCTCGCTGCGCTTCAGAAAACTGGCTGGTTGAATTCGATGGGAACGAGCCGTTTGACCTCTGGCTGGACCGGGAAGGCCACATCCCCTTACCCCCCTACTTGCAGCGTGATGACTGTTCGGGAGACCGTGAACGGTATCAAACTGTTGTTGCCCGGGAACCGGGTGCGGTTGCGGCACCAACCGCCGGTCTTCACTTTACACGCGAGATGTTGGACAATCTGGCAACGACCGGTATTAAAACAGCCTTTCTAACGTTGCATACCGGGTTGGGTACTTTTCAGCCTGTGCGTGTTGAACGTGTTGTGGAACATCAGATACATACGGAGCGTTTTGTGGTTCCTCCTGATACGGCTGAGGCGGTCAACAGGACCAAGGCGGCAGGTGGACGGGTCATTGCAGTTGGCACTACGTCTGCCAGAACGCTGGAATATTCAGCTCAGCAATCGGGGGCTGTTGTTTCCGGCAGCGGAGAGGCGGATATTTATATCTACCCCGGCTATCATTTCAAAGTTGTCGACGCTCTGATCACCAATTTTCACCTGCCGGAATCGACGCTCCTGATGCTGGTTTCTGCTCTTGCCGGGCGGGAAAATGTGCTTGGAGCCTATCGGGAGGCGGTCTCCCGGGGCTTCAGATTTTACAGTTACGGCGATGCGATGTTCATCTCTTAAGGGGGCGTGTGTCAGAAACATTCTCTGTAATTCATCGTGATTTTTCCAGTAAGGCGCGGCTCGGTACATTGAAGACTCCTCATGGTGAGGTTGAAACTCCAATTTTTATGCCGGTGGGTACCAACGCGACCGTTAAAGCGATGACTCCGGAAGATCTTTACGCCGTCAAGGCGCAAATTATTCTGGCTAACACCTATCATCTTTACTTGAGGCCCGGGCATCGCTTGGTTGAGCAAATGGGTGGTCTCCATCGTTTCATGAACTGGGACAAGCCTATATTGACTGATAGTGGTGGTTTTCAGGTTTTCAGTCTCGGGGAACTACGCAAAATCAGCGAAGAAGGTGTCAAATTCCAGTCACATCTTGATGGTTCCTACCATATGTTGACGCCGGAACTGGCCATTCAGGTTCAGGAGTCGCTGGGCGCCGATGTCATTATGTGCTTTGACGAGTGCCCTCCCGCTACAGCGGATTACCAGTATGTCAGCCGCTCACTTGAGCTTACGGCCCGTTGGGCCGGACGGTGCAAAGAGGCTCATACCCGTGCCGGACAGCAGCTCTTCGGAATTATTCAAGGCGGCATGCATTACGACCTGAGGGCTCGCAGTGTTAATGATATCTGTTCTATCGGTTTTGACGGTTATGCTTTGGGTGGCTTGTCGGTCGGAGAAGAAAAAGAGCAGATGTACGGGGTAATGGAATGTTGTTCGACTCTGTTGCCGCAAGATTCGCCACGATACATCATGGGGATCGGGTCACCCGAAGATCTGGTAGAGGCGGTCTGGCATGGGTATGACATGTTCGATTGTGTTATGCCAACCAGAAATGCCCGTAATGGCATGCTTTTTACCAGCCAAGGCCGGGTTAATATCAAGGCAAAAATATATGAAGAAGATGCAGGGCCACTTGACCCGGCTTGCAGCTGCATGGTCTGCAAAAATTACTCTCGAGCCTATCTGAGGCACCTGTATCGGGCGGGTGAAATCTTGTCATCACAGTTGAACACCTATCACAATCTGCACTTTTATCTTGACCTCATGCGGAGAGTCCGGGAGGCGATTAAGGATAATAGTTTTGACGAGTTTCGCAGACAATTTAAAGCGATGATGTTACAGAAGCAATAAACTGAAAAGGGAGGATATCAATATGTTTGGGTTGGCTTTTGCGATGGGAGGTGCTCCTGGAGGAGCGGCAGGTGGGGCAGGTGGAATGGCGGCGTTTCAACAGATAATTCCGTTGGTTTTCATGTTTGCTATTTTTTATTTTTTGCTTATTCGCCCGCAGCAGAAAAAGGCCAAAGAGCATAAAGCCTTACTGGAGTCTATGAAAAAAGGTGATAATGTCATTACTGCCGGTGGAGTTCATGGTAAAGTAACCGCTGTAGAAAACGATCTTGTGACTCTTGAAGTTGCGAACAACGTAAATATAAAAATTACCAAGAGTTACATTGCTGCAATCAAGAAGGACTAGCTCAAAATCCGGAAGGGAGAACAAGCCTTATGCCAAAAGGAATTGGCTGGCGTATTAGCCTTATAGCTGCATTTGTCGTGCTTTCATTTCTGTACCTTACTCCGACTTTGGCGAGCAAGTTGCCATCATGGTGGGGAAAACTTTTACCTAAGGACAAGATTCACCTCGGGCTTGACCTGCAGGGAGGGACTCACCTGGTAATGGAGGTCGACACTCAGAAGGCGGTTGAGGGATCACTGGATCTCGTAGCCACAGACCTGGAAGATACGCTTAACAGCAAAAGTCTTCGCTTCAAACGTATTACCAGAAATGGGTCAGATAAGGTTTCCGTGGTTCTGTACGAAAAAGGGACTGCTGATGCCGTACAAAAGCTGATCAAGGATAAATATCCATCGTATGAGCAGAGTCCGACCTTTGATGAGGGCGGTTTTGTTGCCATGACCTTGCGGGTGAGCGAGAAGGATGCGCAGGATCGCAAAGACAAGGCTGTTCAACAGGCTCTTGAAACGATCCGCAACAGGATTGATCAGTTTGGCGTCTCGGAACCTACCATCCAGCGCGAAGGTATCAATCATATTGTTGTGCAGTTGCCCGGAATCAAGGATCCGCAACGGGCAATTGATCTGATAGGACGTACCGCGCGACTGGATTTTAAAATGGTACGCGAGGACGTTTCGCCGTCCGGCACGATTCCTGATGATGCTGAGTTGCTCAAAGAAAAAAACGTTGATGCAACAACCGGTGCAGTCACAGAAATACCGATAGTCGTTCAGAAGAAATCGATGATCACTGGCGATCTGTTGACTGATGCTCAGGTCAGAATTGATTCTCAGTTCAATCAGCCCTATGTAGGAATTGAGTTCAATTCTCTTGGTGCCAAGTTGTTTGACCAAGTCACGGCAGCAAATGTCGGTAAACGTTTTGCCATCGTTCTTGATAACAATATTCACTCAGCTCCTGTCATACGTGAGCGGATATCCGGCGGCAGTGCCCAGATATCGGGTAATTTTACGGAAAAAACCGCCGCAGACCTTGCGATTGTGCTTCGGGCCGGGGCATTGCCGGCACCTGTCAAGATTATCCAGAATGTGACCGTAGGTCCCTCATTGGGACAAGACTCCATCAATAAAGGTTTGTATTCCGGCCTGATCGGTGTGCTGCTGGTTGTTGTTTTCATGGCGGTTTATTACAAGCTGTCGGGAATGATTGCCAATCTGGGGATGGTGCTCAACATCGTGTATCTGATGGGCGCATTGGCTGCATTGGGCGCCACCCTGACACTGCCCGGTATCGCTGCTATCGTATTGTTGGTTGGTATGTCGGTTGACTCGAACGTAATTATATTTGAGCGCATCCGTGAAGAACTAAAGTTGGGCAAATCCCCCAAAGCGGCTCTGGATGCCGGCTATGACAAGGCTTTCCTGACGATCATGGACTCCCATATCACCACCTTGATTACTGCAGCTGTTCTGTTCCAGTTCGGCACAGGCCCGGTAAAAGGCTTTGCGGTTTCCTTGAGTCTGGGGGTTATTATCAATCTGTTTACCTCCCTGATCGGAACCAAGGTGACCTTTGACCTGTTTCTGCACAAGGGCAGAGTTAAAAAAATGAGCATATAAGGAGGGAACACCGTTCATGGAACTTCTTGGAAAAACAAGAATAGATTTTATCGGGATGCGCAATATTTCATTCATCATATCGGCGATAATTTCGATTGCCGGCATCATCGGAGTCATTCAGGTCGGTCGTGGTGCAGCCAATATGGGCATCGATTTTTCCGGCGGCACCGCCATGCAGCTGAAGTTCAGCAAGCCGATCTCGATTGCCGATGCCAGGGTCGCACTGCATAAAAACGGTATTGCCAAGGCCGATCTACAGGAAATCAAGGACGGCAACAAGCTGCTGGTCAAGATGGCTGGTGCTGCGGTCGGTAAACCGTCCGAAATGGTGCAGACCGCCTTCAAAAAAGAGTTTGCGGATAATGCCTTTACCGTGGAAAGTTCAACGGAAATTGGTCCTTCGATTGGTGACAAGTTGCGTAAAGACACCATGATAGCAGCACTGCTTTCAATGCTGGGGATTATCATGTATATAGCCTGGCGTTTTGACTTCAAGTTCGGAGTCGGGGCAACTCTCGCGACCACGCATGATTGTCTTGCGATGTTTGCCGCTTTTTATTTGATGAACAAAGAGATTAACCTGTTGTTCATCACAGCCGTACTGACGATTGCCGGTTATTCATTGACGGATACGGTTGTTGTTTTTGACCGAATTCGTGAGAACCTGCATAAAAATTTGAAAGGTGCGATGAAAACTATTTTCAACGATAGCATCAATGAGGTATTGTCACGTACGATTGTTACGTCCCTGACAGTTTTTCTAGCTGCAGCTTCACTCTACCTTTTCGGGGGCGAAGTAATTCATGATTTTGCATTTGCCCTTTTGGTTGGTGTGATTGTCGGTACGTATTCATCAGTGTTTGTGGCAAGTCCGATCGTGGTCATTCTCGAAGATCGTGCCTTGGCAAAGTTGGCTAAAACCGCGTAATCCGGTATATTATTTGATACGGAGAGGTGTCCAGTGAACAAAGATTCAATCCTCATAGCAGCTGTTGCCCTGGTAGTTGGATTGTTGGGGGGATATTTGATCTTCAGCATCAGCAATTCCGGAAGCGTTCAACAGTCGAATGCTGTTATCCCGGTCGGTGCGGGGTCTCCAACCGATTACACACAGCGAATTGCCCAGGCCGAGAAAGTTGTCGCTCAGGATCCCAAAAATCTTAATGCCTGGATATCGCTTGGTAATGATTATTTTGACACTGAGCAATCCCAGAAGGCGATCAACGCGTATGGAAAAGCGCTGGAGATTGAACCGAATAACCCGAATGTTCTGACTGACCAGGGAGTCATGTTCAGAAAGGTTGGGTGGTATGACAAGGCACTTGCAAACTTTGAAAAAGCAACCAAGTTGGATCCTAATCATCTGCAAAGCTTATTCAATGCCGGAATCGTATATGCTGTAGATTTGAAGCAACCGGAAAAAGCAACTCAATATTGGAACAGATATCTAAAACTTGATTCAAACAGTCCGACCGCCATCCAGATAAAAAGCATGATGGAACAACCGGACAAGGCTATGGCGCCGGCAATGAAGTAACAGCAGCGAATCCCCCGCCAGTCGGGGGATTTTTTTTTGCAAAAGGTGCATAAGTGATGCTTAAAAAATGGTGCTTAAATCCTGTAACCGATGTAAAAGCGAAGGAACTGTCGGAATCTCTGGGAGTGCACTCAATAACCGCACGGATCCTGATCAGCAGGAATATCGACTCGTCTGAGGCCGGCAAGCAGTTCTTTTTACCTGCTCTTTCATCCATGTTCGACCCGTTTTTGCTGAAAGGAATGCAGGAAGCAGCGGAGAGAGTGCTCCAGGCTATCAAGACTGGTGAAACGGTTTGCATCTATGGCGATTATGATGTTGACGGCATAAGTGGCACTGCACTGCTGGTATCATTCCTTCGGCGTGTGGGGATGACCTGCACCTATTTTATTCCCAATCGCTTTGATGATGGGTATGGTCTTAACGAGGAGGCTCTTCAACGCATCATTGCAATGGGCGCCACTCTGATTATGTCCGTGGATTGCGGCATTTCATCGCTAAAGGAGGCTGCGTTTTGCAGACAGGCTTGTGTTGATCTGATAATACTGGATCATCATGCTCCCAAGGAAACTCTTCCGGAAGCTACCGCAGTTGTAAACCCTTTGCAGCTTGGGTGTAACTACCCGTTTAAAATGCTGGCCGGGGTTGGTGTCGCCTTTAATCTCTTGATTGCGTTGCGTAGTCGTATGAGGCGTGAGGGTATGTTTTGTTCAGGTGTTGAACCCGATCTTCGGGAGTGGCTTGATCTGGTTGCTCTCGGAACGATTGCCGATGTGGTGCCGCTCATTGGTCAAAACCGTATGTATGCCCATTATGGTTTACAACAGCTTGAAAACCCCCGCAGGCCAGGCATCGTCGCACTAAAAAAGGTCGCCGGAATCATGGAGACAGTTACCTGCGGCCAGGTCGGATTTCGATTGGCGCCCCGTTTGAATGCCGCCGGTCGCATGGAAAGCGCTGTGCCGGGGGTTGAGTTGCTGCTCAGTGAGAATATTGAGGAGTGTGCAAAAATTGCTGATGAACTGGATACGGCAAACAGTGAACGCCAGGCAGTTGAGCGAAGCATGCTCGAGCAGGCATCTGCAATTGTTGATGGTGGCGGCGACTATCCGGCCTGCAGGAGCATCGTACTCGCTTCTTCCGACTGGCATCAGGGGGTTGTCGGTATTGTTGCCTCCAGGCTTGTTGAGCGGTATCATCGTCCTACCATCCTTATTGCCATTGATGAGGATGGGGGGGCAAAAGGTTCCGGTCGGAGTATCCCTGGTTTTCATCTGCTTGAAGCGCTGAACGCCTGTTCCGATTATCTTGATCGATTCGGCGGGCATAGATACGCGGTCGGCGTCGGATTGAAAGCTGAAAGTGTCGCTAAATTTGCCGCAGCTTTTGAAGCCACAGCAGGAGAGATTCTCGGGGAGAGTGAGCTTATACCGCTGCTTGATATTGATGCTGATGTTTGCCCTGCCGAGGTAAATCTTGCTTTGGTAGATGAGTTGCGTCGTATGGAGCCATTCGGCGCCGGTAATCCGGAACCTACCCTGATGATGCGTGGTGTAACGGTAGTGGAGCGCCGGATCGTCGGTGATGGCCATCTTAAATTGCGTGTATCTGCCCAGGGGCAGGTTTTCGATGCAATTGCTTTCCGGCAGGCAGAGAGTCAGACGGATGGGATGCTGGACATTGCCTTTTACCCGGAAGCGAACCGATGGCAAAATGCAACTACGCTGCAGTTACGAATTAAAGCGATCCGAAATGCGGAGGGCTGATGCAACGGAATGAACGTTTTGACAGTGCCGACCGGATCATAAAAATAGGTTTTTGGGTCAATGCCGTATTGATGGCTTTGAAGCTGTCAGCCGGTCACTGGGGTCGCTCGGATGCCGTTTTTGCTGATGGTATCGAGAGTGCATGCGATTTTGTGGCAATATTTGCAACCATGATGGCCCTGAAGCTGGGACGCCAGCCTTTTGACGCCAATCACCCCTACGGCCATGGTCGTGCGGAAAGCCTGGCGGCACTTCTTGTCTCCATGGTCATCGCTGCCACTGGCGGCTGGATCCTGTACGATTCGGTTGGCTCCATTATTGCGGGAGATTTCAAATCCCCCGGTTGGATTGCGGTAGCAGCCGCTGCCGTGACGATTATCATCAAAGAGTGGCTCTACCGTTTTTCGACGCGTACGGGTAAAAAACTTGAAAGCCCGGCGTTGCTGGCAATTGCCAAGGATCACCGTAAAGATGCCGTCACTTCCGTATCTACACTGATCGGAGTAATCGGCGCCTTTTTCGGGTGGGGTATCATGGATCCGCTGGCGGCAGGCCTGACTTCATTCTTTATTCTGCATATCGGGTATCAGACATTTCGTGAGGCTGCCCATGATCTGATGGACGGGACTGCTCCGGCAGATTTTATTGAGGCTCTGCAAGCTCTGGCGGAGAGTGTTGAGCAGGTAGAGCATGTGCATGAAATGCGTGCCCGCCGTTCAGGACAGTATATGATCGTTGACCTGAAACTCGAAATGGATCCGAACATGACTGTCAAGCAATCACATGATGTTGCGACCCGCGTCAAAAAACTTATCTTTGATCGCTATCCCGGTGTCGGAGATGTCATGATTCATATCAACCCGCATGATGAAGAGCACGAGGACCTGATCAGGCTATGAGACTGTGGCGCCTGTTGATTTCTCTTGAACTCTCTCTGGGCTTGCTGGTTCTGCTTTGTGTCGGCATGGCCGCTGGTTCCTTCTCTCTTTCCGGAGAGTATGCCGCTTCAATTAACGGTATGCCTCTTTTTACATGGTTGCGAGAGACCCCTCCCTCAATTTCGTGGTGGCTCTGGTTAACGATAGTTCTTCTTGCTTTGCTGGCTCTGAATACTGTTCTCTGCTCTTCCGAGACGCTCTGGTCTCGCTGGGGAAAGAGCGGGATGACTGCACTTTTGGCGCCCCAGTTGATGCACGCAGGCTTCCTGCTGATAGTCATCGCACATCTGCTGAGCGCCGTGGGATCGTCTCTGGACAGGGTGGAGGTCGGGGAGATGAATCTCGCTGCCCTTCCTGATGGAAGCACGTTCGGCATCGCCTCAATTTCAGTACAGACCTCTCCGGAAGGCATGCCGATCGGTTTCAGTGGCGAGCTGGTGGCTGATCTGAACAAACCAGACGAACGGGTCATCATCTCGCCAAATCATCCCTGGTTCTCCAAGGGCTTCGGTGTGTATATCAAGCAGGCTGAAGCATACCCGGTCAAACGGGCGCTTCTGGAAATTCATCGTGAACCTGGGGCCTCAATGGCGTTGGCCGGGTCCCTGCTCTTCATGGCAGGGAATGTTCTTCTGGTAGCGATACGGTCGAAGCGGCAGGACTCTCAAATAGATTCTTGACAGTTTGAGAAAAGTTAGTCATCATTCCCAAACTACTCATGCGAAAACTAATCCCTCTAAAATTCTTTTCCCGACTTCTCCTCGTTGTTCTTCTGACCGCGACGATTAATTGTGTGCACGAAAGCGCCCATGCCATGCAGAGTAACGTCAAGATGGCGAACGACCAATCACTTTCGGAAATTTCATCACCTCACCACTGTCCCTGTTCTCCTCTTGAACAGCACAAGGATAACGATGGCTGCGACAACTGCATCAACTGCGCCTGTCATGCGCCTCTGACCGTCCAGCATTTTAAATTCAGCTACAATCCATCCATTCTTGATCTTCAAACTTCCGATCCTTTCAAGTTTTTACCCGAAGTCTATCTTTCCAAGTTTATCCCCCCTCAAATACAAGCCTAAAACACTACGCCGGGAGTAGTACGTCCTGATTAAGAGACAGCTGTACTTCTCTTTGCATCGTGGTGTGTCCGCAACCGTTTTACATCTCATCACTCAAAACTGAATAAGGAGGTTATTCCTTTGGGAACAACTGCATTTACGCGAGGAGCTTTGCTCCTGGTGCCAGGAATCATTTGTATTTTATCGTCATCCCCCGTGTCAGCAGATGCACAAAAGCTGGCACTGCCGCAGGTTGTTGAGGTTGCGCTACGGAATAACGGCGACCTCACCTCATTTCGTGAAGAAAAAGGCATCCGTGATGCTGGCAAGGCCAGGGCGGGACTCCTGCCGAACCCAACCCTTGATTTCGAAGCCGGCACGGGGGCATTGACCGGCAACAGTGCGGAAAACAGCCTGGCACTGGGGGTGTCACAAGAGTTCTTTCTGGCGGGAAAGCGGGGGAAACGGCTCGCAATCGCTGAACAGGAATTGGAGATGTACCGCTGGCAGTTATCTGACAGGGAGAGATTGCTGCGTGGAGAGGTAAAGACGGCTTTTTACGATGTCATTCTGACCGAGCAGCGGATCGCCCTGTCAGATCGTTTGATTGTACTTAATCGCCAGCTCCTTGATGTAACGCAAGAACGCCTGGCGGCTGGAGATATCCCTGAACTGGAAATGAACCTGGTTAAAGTGGAATTGGCACGGAGTGAGGGCGCAAAAATCGAAATTGAAAAAGCGCTTAACCAGAATCAGGCGAAACTATGGACGCTCATGGGGCTTTCATTTGGCGAATATCCGGCAATTGACGGGGCCTTTGAAACTGAAATTGCCATGCCGAAAACACTGGTCGAACTAAAACAGCTGTCACACGCTAATCGTCCGGACCTCAAGGCTCTTGAAGCCGAAAAAAACAGGGGCGAAGCGGATATCTCTCTTGCCCGGGCCGATGGGGTACCCAATATTACGGCTGGCCTGGCTTTTAAGCGCGATACGACAACCAGTGAGAATGGCGGTGTTGAAAGCAAAGATACTGCCTATTCCATAGGTATTAAATTGTCGATGCCCATTCCCCTGTTCGACAGGAATCAGGCCGGGGTTCAGGAAGCCAGAGCCAAGCGGAGCAGCACCGAAAGCCGCCTGACTGCTGCCGTCAAAATCGCTGAACGGGAGGTCGAGACGGCCTATGCAAGTTTGTTGAATGCTGAAAAAGCCCATTCACTCTACAAAACAAGCATCATTCCCCAGCTTGATGAAAACCTGAAACTGACCCAGGAGGCCTATCGGCTTGGTGAAGTCGGTATTCTATCGGTCATCCAGGAACAAAAGAAATTCTTCGAGGTAAGCGATGGTTATCTGACGGCGATGTATGATCGTCAGGCTGCCCTCGTGAAGCTCGAATCAGCAGTGGCAACAGAACTTTCCGGAGGTGTTAAGTGAGCAAAAAAGTAATCATCATAGGAGTTGTTCTGGCCGTAGCTGTGGGTGGTGGGTTTTTCTATCGTTCAATCAACCTCAAAAGCAGCGGCGGAGAGCAAAAGAAGGACGCCGGCTCAAAGGTTGAAAATGCAGGCGGCAAGGATGAAAGCAAGGAGCAGAATGATAAGAAGGAGCCAAGCAGTGTCAAGATGACCGCCGAGGTGCAGAAACAGAACGGCGTGGTTGTCGCTCCGGCCAAAACACAGCGTATGGGCGGTGTGATCAGCGCTACCGGCAAGGTGGAGGCCAACGCCGACCGCACTGCCCACGTATCGCCGCGCATCTCAGGAAAGATCGTTGCCGTCAGTGCCTCCCTCGGTGACAGCGTTTCCGCCGGACAAGCCCTGGCAACCCTTGACAGTGTCGAATTGGGTGAAGCCTTGGGGCGCTACCACCAGTCAAGGACAAAGCTGGCCCTTGCCCAGTCGAACATGGAGCGAATCAAGAATCTGGTGGAGAAAAAGATTGCGGCCCGCAAGGATATCCTCCAGGCGGAGACCGACTTCAAAACCGCCCAGACTGAACTGCACACTGACGAAGAGCGCTTGTCCCTGTATGGTCTCTCACCATCCGCCCTGAAAGGTGAAGACCATAAAAAGCCGTTTTTGCCGGTCCGTTCACCCATCTCTGGCATCATCACCGAGAAGCACGCCATCGTCGGCGAACTTTCCGACCCTTCAAAAAGCCTCTATACCGTGGCCGATCTTTCCACAGTCTGGGTACTGGTGGACATCCATGAAAAGGATCTGGTCAAGGTGCACAAGGGGCAAGCGGCAATTGTTTCCGTGAGCGCCTTTCCCGA
>Ga0172380_10004171_pt1 | contig 18898 bp, 19 predicted proteins | sample Leawe162metaG_FD_119747 | JGI IMG/M metagenome (GOLD analysis project Ga0172380, IMG submission 119747) | Leachate microbial communities from a municipal landfill in Southern Ontario, Canada - Leachate well 162 metaG | ecosystem: Engineered > Solid waste > Landfill > Unclassified | place... | reverse complement strand
CAATCTAAGGAAGATTATTTCAAAACCTGGCAACACTATTCTTTTGGCCGAGTTCTTTGGTATTGTTTTGGGTGATGGCACAATAAGCAATAACCAGGTTAGTATATCTTTACACAGAGAGAGCGACCGCTTTTATATTCCCAAAGTATGCGGTATAATCGAAAAACTATTTTCTATAGGCCCTGCCGTTTATTACGCCGATAGCGGATGTTGCAAGAATGTTGCCATCATAACAATTTCAAGCACTTCAGTAGTCGAATTTTTAGTGTCCAAGGGGTTAAAAAGAGGGGGCAAAGTCAGGCAACAGGTAGACGTCCCCGATTGGATTAAGGAAAACAGTGATTTTTCCAAATACTGCCTAAGGGGATTGATTGACACCGACGGTTGTGTTTATATGCACAAACACCGAGTTGGTGGTCGCGATTATTGTAATATCGGGCTTAATTTTTCCAATAGGTCAACCCCACTTTTAAAATTCGCTCATAAAGCATTAACAGATTTAAACTATCATCCCAAAATTTTTTCAAAAGGTGTAAATATTTACCGAAAGGAAGAAGTCCTAAGGTATGCCAAAAAGATAAAATTTGATAATATACACCATCGGTTAAGAGTAGAAGAGTTTCAAAATATCATTAGTAGCTGAGTCATGGAGAGATGCTCCGAATGGCAAGGAACACGCTTGGAAAGCGTGCGCCCGCAAGGGCTTGTGGGTTCGAGTCCCGCTCTCTCCGCCAAGTTTTAAAGAGACGGCATGGGCCAGAAAAATCAGTTCTGTGAAAGACATTTAAAATGTGCCATAATATTATAACGGGAGCGTGCCCTCGGGCGGGCTCTATGTAGTATTAAAATAACGGCCTCTTTAAATTATGCAAAATTCAAAGGTAAGGTTTTTGGTACTTGTCTCGATTCTCGCACTCGCATCTTTCTCGTTTATCTTTATCTCGCGCTACGCGGACAGCTTGGCGGCTTTGTCTTTTAAAAGTAAACAAGAGAATAAGCAATCCAGCGTAAGGCCCGCCCCCGCATCCATTCCTGCAACTGAGTGCGGCGTTCTTGATCAAGGAGACTCGACCTACATTCTTGGAAGCGATCTTTCCGTGGGATTTGGGGACATCTGCTTTAGAGTAACAGCTAATAACATTACACTCGATTTAAATGGGCACACAATAAGCGGTGCGGGTTTGGGCAGCGGCATATTGGTATCCGGGAAAGACGGGTTTGTTTTAAAGAATGGAACGCTTTCCAAATTAAAATACGGGCTCTCTCTTTCTTTAAGCAAGGATAATAATATAAGTAACATAACCACGGCCGAGAACACCTACGGGATAACTCTTACGACAACAACATCCAGTAATTTCTCAAGTATAAAATCATACTCTGATGCTTTCTCTTTGTATTTTTCAGGCAGGGGTATAACTGGCAATACGTTTAATAATATAACGGCAGACGAGAGCAGGGAGCCGGTTTTTTGCAGCCTCTACGGGTATTGCGCTGGAAATACCTTCAGCAACTTTACAATAAATCATAATCTAATAACAAAGATAGCTACTTTGGCTACAGTTAACAGAATATATCCAAAGGATCAGCAAGTCAGCCTTAATTTTAAAATAACAAATATTATCGGGGAGTCTTCGCCGAACTTTAATTACAATGTCTCAATCTTCCCCGACACTCCATTTCAAGCAACTCCGACTTCGGGGAACCTTGCCGTTAGCTTTACGCCAGTGAAAGACGGCGTCTATACAGCCTCCGTAAGCGCTACGCTTCCGGATGGGAATTCTGAGATCAGAAACTATGTGCTTCTTATCGGCGACGTGAGTGTCGCAGACACGGAAAGATGGTACTGGCATAAAGAGGAGCCGCTCCACGGGCAAACCGGGCTTGCCATTGATGATACGGGTTCAATGCTGACATACCCTACAATTGAAAGAGAAGAGAATCATTGCGCTGCGTGGGTGCAATTTTCTCCTGATACCATTACTAATCAGTATTTCATAATAAACCATGTCTCAGCCGGGGTATACTCCAGCGGTGGAGGGCTCCTAAGGCTTCAGAAGTTCGTAACGCCAAGTACGGATCGCGATTACACGGCATCGTATACTGGGACAACTGATTATTCTTTTAGTACAGTTGCCATTGATAATATGAGCATATTTTCAGACTATGCCTGGCAGTTCTATTGGCTCGGGGTGAAAATCGCAAATCTTAACTTTGGGCCACCTTCGGTCGTATCAGATAATGTTCATCAGTCTTATTCGGATTTTACGTATAAGTATGCTGGGCCAAAGATTCTTAACTTCGGACAGGCAGTCGGCAGCGACATAAGGAAGATAAGGTTGCTGTCTTCGACATTTGATTCTTCTGCAGAGGATGTCGCAAGCATGGTTATCGAGGGACAAGGCGGGGTAAACATAGTGGTAGATATGCCTGACAAGACAAAAACCTATGGGCTATTCTGCGACGGAGCATTTGCGCACGGCAGTAACATTTGCACAATAAACAGCAAGGACAATGGAATCGTAAACGCCACGGTCTCCCTTAGCGCAAGACACTTACTTAGGATTATGCCCGTGACGTACGACCCAGCAGATTTTAATGAGGACGGAATCGTTGACCAGACCGATTATACTATTTGGTATACCCACTATGGCATGAGCGGAGCTACTAAGGCAGACGGAGATGCAAACGGAAGCGGCGGCGTCGATCAGTCAGATTATACTATCTGGTATAACCACTACGGAAGGTCGCTTTAGAGATAAAATTAAAGGTTTTATTTATCTAATTAAAATAAACTATGCAAAAGCCAACAACAAGGTTTATCGTTCTCGTCTCGGTTCTGGCGATACTTTCAGTCATTTTAATATATAACTATTCGGGAGGGCTTGCAGCCCTGTCTTTTAGGGCCAATATCGCATCGGCAAGCTGCACGGAAAAGAATATTTCCCAAGCATATCTTAAGGCATATGCTAATCTTTCTGCGGAGCCAGACAAAACCCCCTTTACCCTGGAAGAGGTGAAGGAGCTAGAGAAATTCTATAGCTCATCAAAGGCCAAGGGGAAGTGGGACTGCAGCGCGAAGATATCTACGGCAGTGTTTTCTGGAACAGTAGATTCCGTCTTAAAAACTATCGACGCTTTGCCAAAGCAATCTGGCAAGGCCCTTTCTCCCTCAAGGTCTTTGACAGGTAATATACCCATAACTCATTGCGATGGGTATCCTTCCGTTTATCTTAATCAGCCTGACACCACCTATGTTCTTCAGTCAGATATTACCCAAGTTGAAGCCTACACCTGTTTATCTGTAGCGGGGAATAACATTACCCTGGATTTAAACGGGCATAAAATGATAGGTGGCGGAGTGAAAGGTTTTGGCTTGGATGTTTCTAGCTCTACTGGGTTTACATTAAAAAACGGGGAGCTAACAAGGTTTGAGGAGGCTGCGCGCATTGCGGGCAGTCAAAATAGTCTTATCCAAAATGTTAAATTTACCAATAACAATTACGGGTTAGCGTTTTATGCCGGTAGCTCAAACACTATTTCTGGCTGTGAGTTTTTCTCCAATATGTATGGCATGTGGACCCCCTCAAGTACCGGAATTAGCTTTGTAAATACGAAATTTGAGGAAAACATGCAGGGCATATTTAATGGGGAGGGAAATTCTTTTATCAATGTTCAGCAAAATCACAACTTAAAATCCAATATGATAAGCCTGACAAATACTGGCAGAGCATATCCGAAGGATCAGGCCGTTAACCTGAATTTTTCATTAAAGAACCCAGACGGCACCGTAGCATCAAACTTTACATATGATGTCGCGATTTATCCCCAAACGTCTTATCAAGCTACTCCAAGTGGCAGCAACCTGTCCGTTAATTTTGTTCCGGACAAAAACGGAGTTTATACAGTTGCTTTAGGTATAACCACTCCGAGTGGCAACTCTGTCGCGAGGAACTACATGTTGCTTATTGGAGATACAACCTTGGCTTCAGCTACTAGATACTACATGCATGGAGAAATTCCAGTTCATGGGCAGTTGCAGCTAAATGGCCCCGCAGACTCCGGTTCCATGTTCTCGTATCCGACTAGCACGTATGAGGAGAGGCATTGCGGTGCGTGGGTTGAATTTGTCCCAGATGAGATTGTAAACCAGTATTTTATTATAAAAGATGTAGCAATCGGCCTGTATCTTAAGGGAGGGGGAACATTTAGGGTATTGCAATACGCGGTGACTGACTCTTCTTCCGAGGAATACACGACAACCTTTCAGGCTCCGGCAGATTATTCTTTTGTCACTTTTAGCGTAAATAACATGAATATATTTGCAGATTACGCCTGGAGATCATATTGGGCTGGGCTAAAAATAGTAGGCGATAAGCCCAGCATAGTTTCAGATAGCGTCCATCAGTCGTACGCAGACTTTAGTTATCTTTACGCGGGCCCTAAGATTAATTTGTTTAGCAGCGCGCCGGGTAGCGATATAAGGAAGATAAGATTATTGTCTTCGACGTTTGATTCCCCTACAAACGACAGCGCAAGCCTGGTCATGGAGGGCGAAGGCTCGGCTGATGTCGTAATAGATATGCAAGATACCACCAAGACCTACGGCGTGTTTTGCGATGGGACATTCGCGCATGGAAACAGCATCTGTACAATAAATAATAAAGATAATGGAGTAATGAATGTCACAATAGCTCTCGGCTCAACGCACCTGCTTAGGATTATGCCCGTGACATATGATGCAGCAGATTTTAATGAGGACGGAATCGTTGACCAGACCGATTATACTATCTGGTATGGCCATTATGGAATGAATGGGGCCGATAAGGCAGATGGGGATGCAAATGATGACAATATTGTAGACCAGAGAGATTTTACAACCTGGTATAATCATTACGGGCAGGCACTCTAGATATGAAGAAATTAAAAATAGCGCTTTTAATATTAGCTATCATCGTCGTGGGATTATTTAGCTACGATAAGCTTATCGGCCAGAAAGCCGATCCAAAATTCTATGAGGGCTGTCCCAGTGAGTTTCTTTCCAGATTATTTACTGGCGTGCCCAGCGCCCCGATAGGAATAAATCTCCCGCCCCTAGGTATTTGGCTTTGTCCGGAATATTATAACGATCAGGCTTTAAGGGTGCACGAACTGGCGCATTGGGATCAGTACAAGAGGATGAGCACTCTTGGGTTTTACCTTAGATATTTTGGATCGTATGTTCTTTCCGGTTTTAATTATGAAAAGAATTGGATGGAAATGGAGGCGGAGGAAAAAGAAGCCGCCTGGCTTTCGCAGTAAGATGTCAGAATTCTTAGTGGCGTGGTAAAATAGGAAAACTATATTTTTATGAAAGCAAAAAGCGGGTTTACAATTATTGAGCTTTTGGTGGTTATTGCCATAATCGCTGTTTTAGCCGGCATTGTATTGGTCAGCGTGACACAATATACGGCAAGGGCGAAGCTTACTAGGGTGGGAGTGGACGCCGAGAATATATACAAAGCCCTAACGTTGTTTAAGATAGAATACGGGGATTATCCTTCTCGCTCCGGAGTCGCTGATGATTTAAACGAAGGGATATATGGTTCCAACTGCCTTTCTGGTTACGATAATCCATATCTGACGGATTCCAATGGGGACCACTATCTCTCGGAATTTTACAAAGGGGATTACAATGTCAGTTATTTCCTCCCGGGCGTATGTTTCGACATCAGGGGCGCGTTTGATCCATGGGGTGCGCTGTGCATTCAGATTGGATTGAATTCAGAGCATTATTGGTACGGCGCAAACTATTTTCCAGAAGGATGCGGGGGCGGACAGCCATATAGGTTTGAGCATTATTAGAAACGCGGAAATTATATAAAAAATGATATATAAGCTATTGGGAGTGCTGGGGGTCATAATAATTATTACCGGCTTTGTTTTTTCTTTTAACATATTTATGCATTCTGCTGTTGTTATTGCCCTTGGGTGGCTTTTTTTAATGCTTTTTTTAAATAAGCAGTACTTTAATGTCTCAAACTATGGGGGAGTAAGGAAGAAGCTGTTTTTCCCTGCGTTAATAATTGTAGGCGCGCTAGCAGCTGTGGTGATAGAGTATGTTGGCCTTTATATTTCTCCTGCCTGGGTATATGCTTACAACTTTTTTGATCCGACATACCATTTTTGGCTTGCCATTGCTCTTTATGTGACATACCCCTTTGCCGCTTATGAGACATTCGTTTTAGTTAGGAATATTCTGGGGGATTATAAACGGGAAGACAAGACAGATAAAACTGGCCTCGCTTTATCTCTAGCTTGCCTTGTTTTTATTATCTTTCCTTTTGTTTTTGAAAGCGTTAAATATCCTGGATTGCCTTTTGAATTTTTCATAGCTGGACTTTTCGCATTATCGGATATAATAAACTATAGGGTGACTGGAAGATCAGTGATTACAAGGTCTTTGGCAGATTATAGGTATTTGGTAGCGTTTTTACTTACTACCCTTACGATGGCCGTTATCTCGGAATATGCTAATATTATCTCGTACGCGTGGAGATATATTAATATTCCCTGGCTTGAGACGGCGTTGCTGGGAGTCCCCGTAATAATCCTAGTTGGGTGGATTCCTCTAGTCGGTATGTGGGTTAACTTTTTTGAAGCAATAAAGAAATCGGTTTCTAAAAAGGTCGGTTTATAATTAAAAGTAAATTAAAAAACATGGAAACAAAACAATTAGAGTTATCAAATCGTTTATTCTACGTCGTAGCGGTTTTAGTCGGAGTCATAGTCCTTTCCCTGCTGGTAAGCATTTGCATCGGCTGGAAGAACCTGCCAGGAAACGAGGCGCAATATCTAACGGTAAACGGGGCTGGCAAGGCCTTTGTGACTCCGGATATAGCAATAGTGAGCTTTGGAATTACTAACTCAGGGGCAGATACGGCGACATTGATCACAAGGACAACGACTACGATGAATAACGTTATCTCTGCCGTAAAGGGCAAGGGAGTAGAAGAGAAAGATATCCAAACCACTCAATACAACCTAGCCCCTCGCTATGAATATCAGCAAGATACGGGCAAGAGGGTTTTTGCCGGTTATGATATGGTCCAGACGATAGAGGTTAAGATAAGGGACTTTGCAAAGATCGGTGAGATATTTAACTCGGCTACCGATAACGGCGCCAACGCAGTTGGCGACCTATACTTCTCTGTCGACAATCCAGAGGCTGCCAATAAGATAGCAAGAGACCAAGCCGTAGCTAACGCAAAACTTAAGGCAATTGATATGGCAAATTCGTCGGGGATTAAACTAGGCAAGCTAGTTAATGTCAGCGAGGGTTACTATTATTCGCCAGTTGCCAGAAAAGAAAGCTTTGGAATGGGCGGCTCAGATACCGTTGCTCCAGCCCCTCAAATACAGGCGGGGCAGCAAGAGGTGGATATTACAATGACACTAACATACAGGATCCGCTAACTATGGATAATTGTATCTTTTGTAGAATTGCAAAAGGAGATATTGATTCGGCAAAGATCTGGGAAGATAAGGATTTTATAGCAATTTTGGACGCAAATCCAAACACCAAAGGCATGGCATTGGTTATGCCCAAGGCGCACTTTGTTTCATACATCTTCGACGTTCCCGAAGCCATATATTTTGGTTTGATGGAAGCGTCTAGAAAGGTTGCTAAAATTCTTGGAAAAGGGCTTAAAGCTAAAAGAGTGGCCATGGTTATGGAGGGCATGGGAGTTGATCATAGCCATATAAAGCTCTATCCGATGTACGGCTTGGAAGAAAAATTCAAAGAGATGTGGGCAAAAGACAAAGTTTTCTTCAAAGACTACCAGGGATACATTTCTACCCAATTGGGGCCGAAAGCAGACATTGAGGATCTCAAGAAGTTAGCCGAAGAGATAAAAGGCAGGAATTAAGAGCTCTATTAAAGGCCAGCCAGAGTGGCTGGCTTTTAAGTTGAAATCAAAGGGTATTTATGACATAATCATCTTAGAATTTAATTATTATGGCTCTCAATTCCCAGGTAGAGGAAATAAAAAATAGGCTAGATATAGTCGAAGTCGTCGGAAGCTATATCAAGCTTAAAAAAACAGGAGCAAATTATAGGGGACCATGTCCCTTCCATTCCGAAAAATCTCCATCATTCTTCGTCTCGCCTGCGCGTCAGATGTGGCATTGTTTTGGCTGCGGGGAAGGATCTTCCATATTTGATTTTGTAATGAAGATAGAAGGAGTCGAATTCGGAGACGCCTTAAGGATTTTGGCTCAAAAGGCAGGAGTTGAATTAAAAAGAGAAGACCCGAAGCTAACTACTCAGCGAGCGCGCCTATATGAGATATGCGACCTTGCGTGCTTATTCTTTCAGAAACAATTAGAGGCCGGTGTGAAAGGGAAAGAAGCCAACGCCTATCTTTTAGGAAGAGGAATCAAACAAGAAACAATAAAGAAGTGGAGACTGGGATATAGCCCCAACACCTGGCAGTCGTTATCAGACTTTTTAGTCGGCAAGGGTTATCATCGAGAAGAGATTGAAAAAGCAGGACTGGCTATAAAATCAGAAAAGAGCAATCAGGGATTTTATGACAGGTTTCGCGGCCGTATCATGTTTCCTGTTTTTGATTTAAATTCCCAGGTTGTGGGATTTGGAGCAAGAGTTTTCGAAAAGGCAGAAGGGGAAAAAGAAGTGGCAAAATATATAAACACTCCTCAGACTTTGCTTTACGACAAGAGCCACCTTATGTACGGCTTAAATTTTGCAAAACTTTCAATAAGAAAATCAAACTATTGCTCAATAACCGAAGGGTACACAGACGCCATAATGGCGCACCAGGCAGGGTTTGAAAATACGGTTGCCTGCTCTGGCACAGCCCTAACGTCCCAGCATTTAGTTCTTTTGAAAAGATATACGGAGAATCTTATTCTCGCGTTCGATATGGACGTTGCCGGAGACTCAGCGACAAAGAGAGGCATTGATTCTGCCCAAGAGGCCGGGTTTAACATTAAGATAATAAAACAGACGGAAAAGGATTCAGACCCTGCAGACGTTATTAAGAATAATCCAAAAGATTGGCAAAAATCATTAGAAGGGGCCCGTTCAATATTGGATTTCTATATTGATTCTTCAACCGAGAAATATGATAAATCCACTCCAGAAGGAAAGAAAGCTATTGGCAAACTAGTACTACCTATAGTAAAAAGAATACCTAACAAGATAGAGCAGTCCTTCTGGACCCAGAAGCTAGCCACTGTTTTGGGCGTTAGACAGGAGGATATTATAGCGGAGCTGCAAAAATTAAAAGTTGAAACAACCTTCAAGCCCGAGGTGACTGTCCAGCCCGAAGCAGAGAAGGCTATCTTTGCAGATTCAGGAGCGCAGGGAAGAAAGAAAATATTGGAAGAAAAGATAATCGCTTTAATATTTAAGGACCCGGATAACCTAAATTTAATAAACATCGACAACGTTCCATTTTTCTCCGATAAGATAAAGAAGCTCTTGGGAAATATTAAGGAAGATAACCAGGAGCAGGGAGGAGGAAAGAGAGATTTTAAGAGGATGATAGAGAATCTATCGTCAAAATACAACAAAGAAACCGACGAAGAGCTAAAGAACTTCATCGCAACCCTTTCTTTAAGAGCTGAAATTGACTATGATGAGGATGCTGAAGAGGAGATGCTTCTCTGTCTGTCGGAGTTAAAGGCGCTTGAGACGAGGAACAAGCTAAAGGAAATCGCAGAACAGATAAAAAGCGCAGAGGCAGAAAAGGATAACGAGAAAGTAGCCGCATTAATGAGCCAATTTAATAATCTAACAAAAGAGCTTTAATAAATAAGCTATGGCAAAAAAAGTTATTAAAAAGAAGAAAGCAGTAAAGGCGGCAAAAAAGCCTGCCAAAGTTAAAGCTGTAAAAAGGCACAGAAAAGAGCAGAGGATAATAGCCAGAGCCAAAAAGGTTGTTATCAAGCCCGAGCAGATGGAGAATATAATGCGCAAGGGCCATGAAAGAGGGTTTGTCACAACCTCAGAGATTTTGTATGCCTTTCCGAATATAGAGCACGATATTACGGAGCTTGAAAAGATCTACGAAACTTTAAATGAAAGAGGGGTTGAAATAAAAGAATCTCAGGAATTTTTAGAAGTTAAGTCAAAGACCACGGAGAAGAAAGGCAAGAAGAAAAAGGCGGTCATCTCCGGAAAGATCGACCCTATACAGATGTATTTAAAGGAAATCGGAAGGGTAGGATTTTTGTCCGCAAAAGAAGAGAAAGAATTAGCAAAGAGAATTGAGAAAGGAGATGAAGAGGCAAAAAATAGATTAGCGCTGGCCAATTTAAGGCTAGTTGTTTCTATTGCAAAAAAATACGTTGGCAGATCTCCTAACCTGACTTTGCTTGATTTGATTCAGGAAGGGAACCTCGGCCTTTTTAAGGCCGTAAAGAAGTTTGATTGGAGAAAGGGGTATAAGTTCTCAACCTATGCAACTTGGTGGATTAGACAAGCCATTACTCGCGCCCTAGCGGATCAGGCAAGGACAATCAGAATCCCAGTACACATGATTGAAACAATTTCAAAATATACCAAGGTAAGAAAAAATCTTCTTCAAGAGTTGGGGAGAGAGCCGTTAGCAGAGGAAATAGCAGCTGAGATGGGCCTTGAGGTTGATAAAGTGCACCACATAAGAAAGATCGCTCAAAAGGCAGTTTCCCTAGAGACTCCTGTTGGCGAAGACAAAGACAAGCAAGAAAGCGTTCTTGCCGAGTTTATCAAAGACGAAAAAACTATTCCGCCTTCAGTCGATGCGGCAAGAAAACTCTTAAAGAGCAGGTTGAAAGAATTGTCAGAGGATTTAAGTCCAAGAGAGCTAAAGATCCTTGCAATGCGTTTCGGCCTAGAAGATGGAGTGATGCATACGCTTGAGGAAACGGGAGAGGAATTCGGAGTAACAAGGGAAAGAATCCGTCAGATTCAAGCAAAAGCCCTCGAGAAATTGCGAGGCCACGAAGAATTAAAGAAGATAAAAGATTATTATTAGAAATTTGTTCCGCCCTTATTTTTAAAGTATAATTAAAAATAATCGACTGGCACCGCGCTATCGGGCAATCGAAAAGGTCGGAGTAATTAATAAAGAAAAAGATATGGAAGATTTAAATAACCAAAACGTTCCAAGCACGCCTAATGTACCCACTACGCCTAATGTGCCGAATATGACTCCAGCGCCAGCTAAGAAAAGTATGGTTGGATTGTTAGTAATCATCTTGATCATTATAATCGTTGCCGGCGGAGGTTACTTTGTGTATACAAACTATTTTTCGGGACAGGGAGTTCAAACGAACGATAGCCAAGAACAACCAGTGGTAACAAAGGGGCCAAAAGCTGCTTTTGTTGAGTGTCTCACTAAATCCATGCAGGCTACTACCCTAGAAGAAGCTTTTAATGCAACAGTAGGGTGCGAGTATTTTGCCACAGTCGAGGATAGGGAGGAATTAGTAACAGAAACTATAGCCCAAATCCAAAAGCTTACTGACGAGGAGAAGGCCCAGCAGTTTAGCACCATGAAGACTGCAGTTTTCCAGCCGCTGATCGACGAAGCTCCAGGCCTTGTCGAGACTATCAATGGTCAAGACGCGACCTTGGAGAAAATAGAAGCTGATGGAACAAGAACAAGGGTGGCAACAATGAAAAATGATGGTGGCGTGTGGAAAATAGTTCCGTAAGAAGCATACAACTAAAAGAGCCCCTCTCGGGGCTCTTTTTTATTTAATCACGCTTCCTGGGGGCACATCTTCTGTCGGGCTCATGAGCACGGGTTTGCCGTCTGCGCTTACTGCCAGGATCATTCCTTGGCTTTCCACGCCCTTTAGCGTTCTGGGCTCGAGGTTGGTGACAAAGGGGAATTCTTTGCCGATTATGGAATCGGGCTGATAAAATTCTGCTATTCCGGCTACGATCTGTCTTTGCTCTGAGGCAAAGTCAACCATTAACTTTAACAGCTTGTCGCTTCCCTCGATCCTTTCGGCAGACAGGATTTTGCCTATTCTTAGGTCTATTTTTTTGAAATCTTCGAAGTTTATCATGTTCATCATTATCAGGATATCTCGAATTTAATTTGCTTTCAAGCCTTGAAAATGTTATTGGAATTGAGTATTATGATAACCAAGCATTCCGGTGTAGCTCAACGGTAGAGCAATTCGCTGTGAGTTATTGCAGCTTCCTCGAGCAATCGAGGTTGAAAAACAGGGTGAAATCGGGGAAACCCATGGTGGGCAATCCCGAGCCAAGACCGCCTAGGCGGTAAGGCGTAGAGACTATCTCGCAAGAGAGTAGGGTAATATTATTTATTATTCGAAGCGCCCTGCACCCCACGCGGGTGATGATATAGTCCACTCCTAGAAGTAATTTTAGGGTTAGTGTAACGAAGAGGTTCCTGGTTCGAATCCAGGCACCGGAGCTGATAAAAGTCGCCCTTTCGGCGATTTTTTGTTAGTATGAAAATATGAAAGAAGAGAATATAAAAAAGATTGTTAAGGCAAAATATAAAGAGATAGCTAAGGGTGGATCACTATGTGGCTGCGGGTGCAGCAGTGCAAACAATATTTCCAAAAGCATTGGCTATTCCGAAAAAGAATTAGAAATAGTGGGTAAGGCTAATCTTGGATTGGGCTGTGGCAATCCCCTGGCTTTCGGAAGGATAAAAAAAGGCGACGTCGTTCTTGATCTCGGGTCGGGTGCTGGTATAGATGCTATTTTGGCTGCTAAGAAAGTTGGGGCTATGGGAAGAGTCATTGGCGTAGATATGACAGAGGAGATGATTAAAAAGGCAAGAGAGAATGCTAAGGATCAGAATATAAGTAATGTGGAATTTATCTTGGGAGAAATAGAAAATCTTCCTTTGGACGATAACTCCGTAGACACAATAGTTACTAATTGCGTTATAAATCTTACGCCCGACAAAGCAAAAACTTTTAGCGAGGCGTATAGGGTTCTTAAACCAGGAGGCAAGATCTACCTTTCAGACATTGTCTTATTAGAAGAACTTTCAGAAGAACAAAGGGATAATAAAGAATTATTATCAGGGTGTGTGGCGGGAGCTTTGTTGAGAGATGATTATTTAAACAAAATAATTGGTGCCGGGTTTAAAGTAAAGGTTTTATACGAAAATACCGGAATTAGTAAAACTCAATATAACGGGATTCCTTTAGAGAGTATAATGGTTGAACTAACAAAATAGCATCCTAGTTAGAAATTGATAGGAAGGCGCTATTGTTTTCTTTTATCCTGGTTCCAACAACCTTTACGATGCGGAGCAAAATTTCCACCTTTTAATTAAGGTGGTTTTTTGATATAATGAGGCCATATTTTAAAGATCCAAACTTATGAATAAGATAATCATAACCATAGGCATAGTTTTGATTGTTTTGGCTACCATATTAGTAGTGCAAAACACAGGATTTTTTCCGTTAATCGGGAATTCTAATAATAATGACGATAGCGACAACGTATTGGTGCCGAATACCAAAAATCTCAATTTAAGTAATCAAGGGCTAACAAGCATACCTTCTTATGTCTTTAACCAAAGAAGCCTAGAGGAGCTTAACGTCTCTAACAATTCTTTAACTGGAGCAATCCAATCTCAGATAGGACAATTGGTAAATCTAAAGGTTCTTAACGCCAGTAATAATTTAATGACTGGCGTCCCCGCAGAAGTTGGGAAATTGCAAAAGTTAGAGGTTCTTGATCTATCGAATAACCAACTTACCGGTTTGCCCAATGAATTGGGAAACCTTAAAAATTTAAAAACCTTAAATTTGTCAGGAAATTTGTATTCTCAGCAAGACTTAGACCAGATTAAAGCAAATCTTCCAAACACAATTTTTATACTAAAGTAGGGTTTTTATAAGGCAAAGCTTGATTTATTCGCCGCTATCTTCATCAGCTCCCAGTTTAAGGCTCTAAGCGTATCCGCCAATGTGAGCCTTTGACTCGAGATTTTTCTCGGGTTTCTGTTTGAAGGATGTTTGACTCTTATGCGGTGGGGAGTAAAATAAAGGTGTATTAAAAAGATATGGAGAGTGATAAAAAGGTCGCCTTACATTATTTACAAACATTCTCGGATACGGCAAGGGAACCGTTTTTAATTCTTGACGTGGATTTTAGGGTAGTCGGAGCGAACGAGTCTTTCTACAGAAACTTTCAGGTGGATAAAAAAGACACAGAAAACAAGCTCGTTTACGATTTAGGCAATGGACAATGGGACATCCCCGAGCTCAAAGAATTATTAGAAAGAATTTTACCAAACAGGAACCCTTTTAACGATTTTGAGGTTTCTCACGAATTTCCCAAGATTGGGCTGAGAATAATGTTGCTCAACGCCCGGCAGCTAGATAGCACTAAGCAGATTTTGTTAGCCATCGAAGATATCACTGTTCGAAGATCAACTGAACTTAAGCTGGCTAGCTATACTAGGGAATTGGAAAAAGCCGTGGGAGAAAAAACAGTAGAACTGAAAGTTCGTATTGACGAGTTGGAAAAAATTAATAAATTAATGGTTGGCAGAGAATTAAAAATGGCTGAGCTAAAGGAGACGATCGTCGATTTAAGGAAAAAACAAATCTAGCCTCTTTATTTTAAGAAAGTCGCCATTTCGGCGATTTTTTTGCTAGAATGATGTAATAGCTAAATAGAATAATGCACAAGCAAAAAGGTTTTACGATTATAGAGCTGTTAGTGGTCATTGCCATCATCGCGGTTTTGGCCGGCATAGTTTTAATTAATGTGGCGTCGTATATTAATAAAGGCAAAGATGCCGCTATAAAAGGGAATATGAACTCAGCCCTGACCGCCGGAGCGAGCGCATTTGAGATAGACGGGAACTATTACAATTTTATAACCGGCCCCTCAACATCCCAATTCAATAGAATTCTGGCTGCGATCTCTAGCGCCGGCGGGTCCACTGTTTGGGGTCTGACCGGCTTTTATACCGCCTATTGTTTGTGTTCGACATTAAAATCCAGCACCAACACTTATTGCGTTGATTCTACGGGATACAAAAAAGAAACTGCAGGCACTTGTGCCAGTCGCTGCACAATGGCGACGGGAGCGTGCACTAATTAATTTAAACGAAAAAACATGAAAAAGCAGATCACAATTTTACTCGCGGTTATCGTTTTTGTTGTGGTGTGCGTGGGCGGGCTGGCTTTTTACAAATTTTGGCGGAATAACGTTTTTTATCCTAGCGGCGAGCGGACATTCTCCTTAGCCAGGTTTACCTTTCAGGTTCCTGATGGCTGGCAGCTTTTAACTTCAGGCAGTGAAAAGGCAACCCTTTTGACTACAAAAAGAAATACAACGGCGGATATTAAAATTAGTCTGGTTGAGGACTCAGAAGATTTTGGTTCCGGGTGCCGTCCATGGGGTACCACTTCATATGGGAGTATCTGTTCGGGAGTAGGAACTGATTCGGTGATCCCTATCGGAGTCAGCATTAGCAGTATTAATGCAATGCAAGACTATGCTTTCACGGCAGATTTTGGCCGCAGCATATCAGATAAAGATTGTGGAAACTGCTTTGACCAGATCTTCGATATGGTGAAGAACGCCAAAATTGTAAGGAAAAGTGATACAAAAATAACAACTGGTGGAAATGTAGATTCCACTGCTAGCTACGTACACGACAGCGAGCATGTATATCCAGAAAAAACGGTAGTTGAAGGAACAGACGATTACGGCCCGTTCACTAAAACAATAATTTTGCCAAAAGTTAAAAACATAAACAATGACGCTATTGTAGGCAAGATAAACCAAATATTAAGTTTTAAGAATATAACAAGCATTAAGGACGTTCCGGATTCGGGGTACGAAGATTTTAATGACGATGATATCTCGGGAGGAGCCTGGGGTCTAACGGACGTTGATTATTATATCAATTACGACGAAAATAATTTATTAAATATTTCTGTTTGGATGGAGTGGCTCGGTGCGTATCCGGTGGACGTAGTGAAAGATTATTCAATAAATCTTACCAGCGGAGAGGCTGTTAAGCTTTCCGATATTTTCTATCAAGATAAGATAGCAGATCTGCTCAATCTTCTAAACGGCATGCTTCAGGCCAATATAGATGAAGCCCTGACATATGGGGGCGATGAAACATATTCAAAAGAAGATATTATTATGGAATTTGATTCCCATAAGGATGTTTACCAAAATTACGGCAAATTTACAGAAGCAGACATCGCTGATTTTAAAGTGGATCCAACGGGAATGAGATTTATATATGATTTCAGGTTTTCTCATGCAACGCGAGCGTTTGAACCAGACGGGTATATAGACTTAGACTATGCTCAGCTAAGAGACTATATCAGGCCGGATGGGTTGCTGGGAAGGAAAATTTTAGTAAAATAAAAATATGAATAAAAAATTTAAATTCTTGACGATCGTCGCCTTCGTATTAGCGATTGCCGTAGTTGGAGGAGTCGTCCTCTATAATATTATGAAAAACCAGAAATCAGAATTTAAAACAACAAAAACGCACACTGCGGAGATTTTGGGAAAACTTTGCCAGGACGGCGCAATGCCGGGGGTCAAGGTCTATAAAGACGGGGAAGGGAATATCGGAGCCTACTCTTATCAGGTTCCTCCGCCGCCAGTAATGGATGGAACAGCGGTATTTTTGGATATCTATGGAGAGCAAATTGCCTCTTTTAGTCTTTTCGGGTCCACCGGGGATGCAGAGAAAGAAAAAAATTCCAAGATTATCAATGATGTCGCAGAACAATTCCCTATCGTCGTTGATTTTGAATGCCCTTAATTAAAAGGAGCCGAAATGTTAGTAAGCTGATGAAGCCACCTTTTAGGCGAGGTGGTTTTTTGGTAGGATTAAGCATATGAAAAGGAAAAGGCAAAATAGGTTAACTATAGGCGCAAGCTTAAATGAGCAGGGGATCTCGAGCTTGTCGCTTTTAGCCATCATCGGAGCTTCTTTGGCCGTAATTCTTTTTTTAGCCGGGCTTATCTTGAGCGCGAGTCAAGACCGCAGCGAGAATTTGCTAGTTGGAGAAAGTGATAGCTACCTGAAACCATTTTCACGAGAGATTGTTTATGGACGATCTGTCCAAGACAAAGAGATTAAGGGGTATGAAATAGGCTATGGATCCAAGGCCGTCCTGCTTATTGGCTCCATTCATGGTAACGAGATGGGTTCACACGATCTTCTTGAGAGATTCGTGATAGAAATGAAACTATATCCAGAAAAAGTTTCTAAAGAGATAAAAATAATAGTTATCCCAGTGTTAAACCCAGATGGCCTATATGATCGAACCGACAAATTAAATGGTAGTGGCGTGAATCTCGACCTTAATTTTGAAACAAAAGACTGGAAAGAATATGGCCCAGAAGGGACTTATGCCGGACCAGAACCATTCTCAGAGCCGGAGAGTAGGATAATTAGGGGTATTGTCGAAAGCAATGATGTGGTCCAAATGATCTCCTTCCATTCAAGGGGCTCATTGGTGGTTCCTGATAATAACCAACCATCAATAGAGTTGGCTGAGTGGTATGCAGTAAAAACCGGCTATACATACGCCACCAGCGACCCGATAGAATTCTTTGGATTTACGTATTTTGGAACGCCGACAACTTGGTTCGCAGAAAAAACTGGGAACGCTGGGGTCACAGTCGAATTAACAGATCACTATAGTAGTGACTGGGGAAAGAATAAAGATGCATTGATCGAGCTAGTTTCTCCGGAAAAGTGGTAGGATGTTTACCAGCCAAGCTTAGTAGGCGCGTTTCTGGAGGGGAACTGATAAAAGTCGCCATTTCGGCGATTTTTTGTTAGGATTATTCAATGCAGATAATATCGTATACCGACCAGTACAAAGAATCCGTTATCGGGCTGATAACCGATATATTGGAGGAGGAACTTAAGCGCCATAGTAAAAGCGGTCGTCCTGATTTGTATAAAATTAGCGAAGTGTACCAAAAAGGCAGAGGCAATTTTTGGTTGGCGGTAGACAATAATAAGGTAGTTGGAACAATCGCCCTAAGCGATCACGGAGGGGGACGGGGTTGCCTAAGGCGATTTTACGTGGCCAAAGAATTTCGCAGGCGAGGCCTTGGAGGTAAATTGTTGTCCGCTCTGTTAGAGTTTGCGAGAGACAATAAATACAAGGAAATACTTTTATCAACGCAGGAAACTTGGGTCGCCGCTAATAACTTTTATAACAAGAATGGATTTAAGAAGGTGCGCTCCATACCCAAGGGTTTTACATCCGTTGAAGGCGAAATATTTTATAGGTTAAAGCTTTAGAGCTCCAATCGTACAATAAGCCTCTTTGTTTTGCCCTGGTTATAGCAACCAGCGCGATGTAATAAAATTAAAAAGTTCTTAGTGGAACTTTTCGCGCCGGCATGCTAGTATAAACGATATAAAAAATCATATATTCGGTATGAACGAACACGTATTTCATATTCATAATCTCATAACCGTGCGCGTTAATCCTGCGGTTCGTCCGTGGGTCCTAAAATCAATCAATAGGCAATTGGGGTCTTTTTTAAGCTCCAAGCAGGGCCATTCTAACCCCTCGGTAATATTGGTTAATCCCTTTGAGCTGTTTTCTTTTCCTCAAAATGGAGAGACATTCAAAAGTTCAGAAGGCGGAAATGATTTATGGTACGCGGATCGCGACTCTCGTTTGGCAATAGAAAAAACTCCCGCAGGATACACCGTATATACCGATGCGATGTTCTCTTTTACTGGTCTTATCCAGCAGCTTTTCATTAGCCGAGGCATTTCATTTGCACACGCGGCTGCTTTGCAAAATCCCGCTGGAGGAGTCACTGTTCTGGCAGGATGCGGAGGAGTCGGTAAGACGGCGCTCTCTGGCTTTCTTGTGAAGGAAAAAGGGTATAAAT
>Ga0172380_10004170_pt1 | contig 18899 bp, 30 predicted proteins | sample Leawe162metaG_FD_119747 | JGI IMG/M metagenome (GOLD analysis project Ga0172380, IMG submission 119747) | Leachate microbial communities from a municipal landfill in Southern Ontario, Canada - Leachate well 162 metaG | ecosystem: Engineered > Solid waste > Landfill > Unclassified | place... | reverse complement strand
TGCAAGGGCACGACGGTCAACGTCTCGGCCTATAACAACATCACCGACTGGACGCCGGACGAAGGCACGCAGGCATTCATCGACAATATTTCGCAGCTTTCGGGGATCATCGTTGCCGGCATCGGCGGCGAGCAAGGGGCCATCTTCCAGGAACGCGGCATCATTCGCGTCTCCTACAACGGCGGGGGTGTTCCTTTCATCTTCGATGAAGTGGAAGGCGGCCGCGGTGCGGTCAGCCCATCTGCCGTCAAGGCGTGGGGACGTGGCGGGTTCGCGGCGGCAGAGGACGGGCTGTACTACTTCGATGGCCTGGAAATGCAGCCGATTGGTGAGGGCAAGGTCGACAAGACGTTCGCCAACGATCTGAACTACACCTACAAGGCGCGGGTGATTTCCTGCGTCGACACGGCGAAGAAAGCCTGGATGGTGGCCTATCCGTCCGGTGCTTCGACGGTGTGCAACAAGGTGCTGATCTTCTCCATGACCGACGCCCGCTGGACGCGGGATGAGATCGACCTCGAAGCGCTGTTCGAAATGCCGCGTGAGGGCGTCACCGCCGATGACGAGGAAGGCATCATCGCTCTATTCGGCACCGCCAACGCTGACGCTCTGAACATCTCCGCCGATAGTCCGCTGTGGCGCGAGCTTCGCCGCCAGTGGGTGGGCGTGCAGGATCGCCGCGTCTATCTGTTTACCGGTCCCAACCGTCCAGCAACCATCGACACCGGAGAATTCGAGCCCAATCCTGGGGCGCAGAGCTACGTTTCAGAGCTTTACCCGCTCATCGATGCAGCACCGGGACAGGTCACGGCATCCGTATATGGCAAGCCATACCGGCTCGAAGAAACGCCGGTGCTCATGGATGCCTCGCAGATGAACGAATACGGTCAATGCGATGTGCGCTGCGAAGCGCGGTTCCTAAGGGCGCGATTCGAGATCGCCGAAGGCGCGTCGTGGTCGGAAGCCTCGGGCACGCATTGGGATGCGGAGGCCTCCGGTGGCAGGTGAGGTCATCCCGACGCCGCGCGGCAGCGATGCGGCGGCTTTATACACCTGGGCCACAGCGCTGGTCACCATCCTGACGCGGCGCTTTGCGCAAGGCGACAGGGATTCGACCGGAGGGTTGGCAGGCAAGGCGAGCGTCGATCAAATCGCCTCTGGGCATTGGCTGATACCGGAGCCGGAAGACAAGACCTATACGGTCATCCAGAAGGCGGCATCGGCGTTCACCATCACGGAAACAACGACGCGCTGCACCACGGGGACATGCACTGTGACGGTGCAGATCAACGGCACGCCTCTTGGTGGTACCGCCAATAGTGCATCGAGCACAGAGCAGAGCCAGGCGCACTCCAGCGCCAATGAGGTGGCAGCAGGCGACACGGTGTCCATTGTGGTGTCGAGCAATTCGAGCAGTGAGATGCTGACGGTGGACATTGCGGGAACGATGGTGCTGGCAGCGTGAACCTGGGGACCGGGATCATCGGGGCGGCGAAGCCGGCATCGATAACCTTCATCGACGACTATCACAATACCGGCAGCAGCTCGAGTTATACGTTCTCATCCATTGCCATTGGCGCTGCGAGCGCCAAGCGGTGGGTGATCGTCGATGTGAACGCCAGCACGGTTACGAGCGTCGTCATAGGCGGCGTAACGGCTACGGTCATCACTGCCAACCAAGTCTATATCGCCAACGTTCCGACCGGGACGTCCATCTCCATCACGGTCAACTTCGCTGTCACGGCTCAGCACTGCGGACTGATGGTGACCGTGATGGACAACCTGAAGTCCGGCACGCCGCTCGACTCCGTGGTGTTCACGCAGACGACCACGACGAACCCAAAGAGCGGCACGCTGTCGGTGCAGAAGGGTGGCGTTGTCGCGGCATTCGCCGCTGGCGGCGCGCTCGGCGCGTCGATGACGTACAGCTTTGGCGGGGCGCTCACCACGGACGTGTCTAACTCTCAATCGGAGAACCTGTGCCTTGGGGCCGGGCACGCGCTCGTGGCCGCAACCGATGCCGCCCTTGCCGTCAATGTAACGCGCTCGGGCACCAACAACAATTTCGGCTTCTACGCCTACAGCTTCAGATGACCGAACTCGAGCCGATCACCCACGCCGACCTCGATCTCTATTGGCCATCCGTTCTCCCATGGGTAGAGGCCGCAGCATCCGATATCGGCAGTCTGTCAGTTTCGGACTGGCACCGGCGCCTTGAAACGCAGCACGCCCAGTTGTGGCTCGTGCGCACGGAAGAGGTTTTGACCGGTGTCATCATCACGGAGATCTACGACACGGCAGCGGGGAAAACCTGCGCCCTTCCCATCGTAGGCGGCTCGCACCTGTCGCAGTCTCTATGTGTTCTCGATGAAATCGAATCCTGGGCCAAAGAGCAGGGCTGCACACGTCTTTCCGGGTTTGGCCGTGAGGGATGGGTCAAAGCGCTGAAGCACCTGGGGTGGCGTCCGGTGAGCGTAGAAATCGCGAAGGAGCTTGCCTGATGGGCGGATCGAAACAGACGCAGACCTCCAGCGCCACGCCGTACAAGGCGGCTCAACCGCTGCTTGATGCACAGGCGGGCGCGGCGACCAACTATATCAACAACCCCAACAGCCCCGAGCGCCAGGCGGCGCAGTCTTCGGCCGACTACTATCAGAACGTCGTCAACGGTGATTACCTCACCGAGGGCAACCCCTATACGCAGGCGGTGATCGACAGCGTCAAGTCGTCGGTGATGCCGAGCGTCAATGGGACGTTCTCATCGGCTGGGCTGGATGGCTCGACCCTGCATCAGGGATCGCTCACCAAGGCCCTCACACAGGGCATGGCGCAGCCGCTGTTCCAGAACTACCAGAACGAGCGCGGTATGCAGCAGAACGCCGCCGCTGCCCTTCCTGGTGCTGCGCTGAACGCTTCTGACACGGGCGCTGCACTCAACACGCTGCCGATTTCATCCTCGATGACGCCTTACGCCAGTCAGACGCAGACGAGCCAGACCCAACAGCCCTTGTGGCAGACGATTGCCGGCGGTGCATTGGCCGGCGCCGGGCTTCTTAGCTCTCCATGGGGAACGGCCGGGCAGAGTCTATTTGGCGCCACAAATTCCGCGATGGGCAACCCTGCAGGTACCAATCAAGCCCTGCATGATTTCAGCGCCAATACCTACGTAAACGGCGTGCGCGCGCCTTGGCAGCAGTATTATTGATGCTCACCCCAGAACGCCTTCGCGAAGTCCTATCCTATGACCAGGAGACGGGCATTTTCATTTGGCGCGCGCGCATCAGCATCCGCATCAAGGTTGGAAAACGTGCGGGTCGACCGAATTGGAAGGGCTATCGGATGATCGGCGTGGATGGCGCCTTGATCATGGAACACAAACTCGCGTGGCTCTACGTCTACGGCGAGTGGCCGAATGCCCAAATCGATCACATCAACCGGGACAAGGCTGACAACCGCATTGCGAACTTGCGGCTTGCTACCAACAGCCAGAACCACATTAACAAGGGCCTGCAGAAGAACAACACGTCGGGCTTCAAGGGCGTGATTTGGGAGCCATCGCTCGGCAAATGGCGCGCCCGTATCAAGGTCAACGGCCGAAACAAGTACGTCGGAGTGTTCGCCGACAAGGAAGATGCTGCAGCGGCCCGCAAGGAAGCCGAGCGCCGCTATTTTGGGGAGTTCGCCTCCTGATGCCGCCTCTGTTCTCCAAGCCAGAGGAAGACGGTCCAGGCCTGTTAAAGCGTGTGGGGGACAACGCTGCAGCCGTTCGCTATGCGCTGTTCGGATACCCAGGTACCGGACAGGTAGAGCAGGCGCTCAACCCCGATCCCCAGGTCACCAACAGAGCCTCGATGCTTCCCATCGGCAATTACAATGATGGTTCTGTCGGGCTTACCTGGCCGCAATCTCTCATCGATGCCAAGGAAGCCTTCGGACGCTTCCACCGTGGAGAAGCTCCACAGCCCCAGGATGCTGTCCTTGCAGGACTGGCGATGACGGGCGGTGCGTTCATACCCAAGCCGAGTAACACGGTCGGAATGTTCGGTGGCAGGATGGCGCGGACGGCCGATCATGCCGCGCCACGCAAAGCCCATATCGGGGAAGCGGGGATTGCTCGACCACCGAGTTCGGCGCCTCCACACGTGCCAGAGGCTACCCCTAATCTACCGATGGACACCGCCTCGCGAATGCAGCGCGCTAAGGAATTAGGGTTCGATACCGAGGGCACAGTATATCACGGATCGCCTAGGGATTTCGATGAATTCCGGCCCGGAAAGGGCGGCCACAATACCGCTCAAGTATGGCTGACACCTCAAGAGGCATACGCACAAACCTACGCTGAAAAGTACCGGACTGGGCGGCCCGCTAAGCCGTACTTCATGCGCCCCGGAAGACAGAAGGTCGTCACCAAGGACGATCTTCCCGACCTTGTTGGTCCAGATGGCTTGATGCGATTTCATGGTGATGAATTCACCAGGGTACTGAAGGACGCCGCGGATGACGGGTACGACAGCGTTCGATTCTCGCAGATGTCGCCTGACGACAACGCTCCAGAACTGTCGTACCCGGTTGACCAAATCGCCGTCTTCGACCCGAAGAATATCCGTTCGACCAACGCCGCATTCGACCCCGCTAAATCCGACAGCGCTAACATTCTTGCCGCGAATCCAAAAGAAGCTGCCCCGGCCGGTCTTCTCGCCACCTCAGGGTTTGAGCGCAACCAGCCCGTGACGGCGAGAGTGTACCGCGGCGCAGCTCGGGAAGAAGAGTGGCCCCCAGGATCTGGCACCAAACAGGGGCCGTTCTGGGCGTCCGACAACCCTGAGGTTGCCAACCACTACTCTGGCGCAAATTATGCCAACGATCCTGGCGTAAAGTCTCCGTCGATTACGCCAGCCGACGTGACGTTTCAAAACCCACTTGTCGTCGACGCCATGGGCCGAGATTGGAACATGCTGCCGGGGTATGCAACAACCGAACACGCGGCCCGTGAAGCGGCCAAACGTGGGCACGATGGCCTTATTGTTCGCAACGTGGCTGACGATGGGGAAATAGCCACGACCTACGCCGCGCTTCAACCCGGCACGGTGAAATCCGCCACGACCGGAGAAACCCTCTTCTCCAACCCCAAGGAAGCAGCTCCTGCCGGTGCCCTAGCTATGGACGCCGCCTCACGAATGGAGCGGGCTAAGGCTATGGGGTTCGATACGGATAAGACTTGGTATCACGGGACACCAAACCAGATTGAAGGCGACAGCCTAAGACCGTCAAGTGACGGAGGCGTTTACATCAGCAATCACCCGAATGTTGCTAACTATCATGCGATGAAAGATGGTGGCGACGGCGGCAGTGTAATGCCGATGTTCGTTCGCGGCGAGCCGGATATAACCAGTGTCGGGCAGTACGTGCAGGCGAGGGTGCAGCCGGATCAACTCCGCTCCGTCAACGCCGCATTCGACCCGGCTAAATCCGACAGCGCTAACATTCTTGCCGCGAACCCCAAGGAAGCAGCTCCCGCCGGCCTTCTCGCCGCCTCAGGCCTAGAGCGCATGAATGCCGCCGACAATATCCCGGCACGTCCTGGCATTCCTGACGCACCGCAAAGCCTCCCTGAACTCGAAGCCTACACGCGGAGTAAATTCCAACCAGGGCAGTCAGCAGCAGATGCAGCGTATCAATCAGACCCGCAGCGCTACATGGCCTATGCCAACGGGCTGCATGACGTTCTCAATCCTGAATCGAATTGGATCACGGGAAACCCGACGCTGCATACGGGCGGGGCAGCGGCAGGACTCGTACCGTTTGGAGGTCCAGCACCAGGACTGATGCAGCAACCGGCACAACCCGATGGTCCTGGATTGATGGCACAGCAAAGCCCGAGCGATCGGCTGCAAGGGCGCGGATATCTCGATAAGGTGCCGCCGTCGTCTGTGATGCAGGAAGCGTTGGGCCAGAAACAGGTCGACGCCTACGAAGCCTTCATGCGCCAGCGCATTGGGGCGCTTCAAGCGGTCGGGATTCCACCACAAGAGGCCAGAACGCTCATCGAGTCGATGCCGGATGTTCTGAGCTATCGGAAGCGCTTGTCTGACGAGGGGATGGCTGACCCACAGTTGCAGGACGAGATTCGTAAGCTGCTGGAGGATTCCCGCTAGCGTCGGTGCAGAACAGGTAGACCAGCTTTGGCTTCGCTCTGATCTGTTCGTCCATCACTTTGTTGGCCGGCTCGTCAATTCTGGCCCGCTCGCATGTGCGTCCGTTGAGCGGTTCTTTCAGCGCGATATGCGCCTCACCGCTGGCCATCCGTACGAGAATATAAAGCGTCAAAGCGTCCATGACTCGATATGCAACCTTACGATTGAGGCTAGATGATGCCGGCACTGTTCGATCTTGGAGCCAATCTCGGCGCTGTGCGCGGCGCGCATATGCTTCCCCCGCAAATGCCGATGGGCATGCCTCCTCAGATGCCCCAGCAGATGCCGCCACAGCCACCGCCTGGGCTGATGGCGCCAATGCCACCTGCACAGCCACGGCCGCAGCAGACGGGCGGCCCCGCAGGGCTGCTGGGCGGCCTGGAGGCCGGTATCTCATCGCCGCTGTTCCTCGCCGGCATCGGCTTGATGGGCAACGGGGCACAGGGCCTGCAGCAGGGTCTTCAGACGGGGGCCCGGCTGCGCGAGCTGCCGCTAGAACGGCAGATGAAAGAAGCGCAGCTGCGTTCTACCCTGGCCACGGCGGCGCTCGCCGGCCGGCCTAAGTTCCAACAGATCGGCGAAGGTGAACTTGGCGGCAAGCAGTATGGATTCGTCGATCCGGTATCGGGGAAGGTGTCACCCTATCAAGGGGATGGCACGGGAGATGCTGGAAAGGGCGCCATCGAAGGAATTGCTGATGCCATCAGAACGGGTCAACAGCCACCCGAATTGACCGGGCTATATCGGCACGGCGCCAAGGTCCGTGCCGCATTGGCGCGCGACGACGTCGACCTTACGCAGCTGCAGCTTGAATACCAGTCGGCCAAAAAGCAGGTCGCCTCACTTAACGGTCCGCAGATGGTCAGGTTCGCCGGTCTCGCGCACAGCGTCGTCAATACCATCGACCGTGTGCAAGATCTGAGCAAGCAAATGGATCAATCTGGCCTCACTGGCTACAACAGGGTCAAGCTCGCCGCATTGGTCAATGGCGCCGGCAACACTGAAAAGGGCCAGTTGGCATCGCAATATCTGGCGGCCGTGAATACCTTGAAGGAAGAATTCGCCAACCTGGCGCAAGGCGGCTACGCACCGACAGAAGCCGCGTGGCACTTGGCTGATCAGCAGATCAACGCCAATTTTGGCGTCAAACAGATGGGCGCGTCGCTTGCTGAGGTGCAGCGCCTGATCCGCTACCGCATTCAGGGCATTCCGAATTTCGAGACGCTCGGCCCAGGAGCCGCCAACCGATACGTTGGCGGCGGGGGTTCGTACGCTCCAGACCATGGAGACGGGTCAAACGCGGCTCCACAGCAGTCGCAGGGGCTGGAGCCTGGAGAATACGTGTTCGATCCATCGACCGGACAACTGAGGAAGAAGTAGAGCCATGCCTATCAGGGTGTCCACGCCTGGCGGCGCCACGATCGAATTCCCCGATGGCACGTCGCCGGATATCATTTCCAGAACGATGCAGCAGGCAAGCGGGCAGTCCAAACAAGCGCCGGCTGAGGCTAATACCGCTCCTGACGTGTCGATGCTGGAAAGTGCCGGCCGCGGCGCGCTTCAAGGTTCAAGCCTCGGGTTCTCCGATGAAATATGGGGTGGCCTGAAGGGCGGATACGACACCCTTGCCAAGGGCGGTAAATTCCCCGAAAACTATGCAAATGTCCGAGATGAAACCAGGGCCGCAAACGAGCGTGCCCGTAGTGCCAATCCAGGGTCGTACATCGCGGGAGAGATCGCGGGCGGCGTTGCGGGTCCAATGGGTGTTGGCGGTGCTGCTACGCGCCTCGGGTGGCGCGGTGCAGAAAGACTCGCCGCTGGATCGTTGGCTGAGCGCGTTGGGCGTGGATCTGCAGTTGGTGCAGGATATGGCGCGGCCTACGGTCTCGGAACGTCGGAAGGTGATGTCGCAGGTCAATTGACTGACACGGCTAAGGGAGCCGCAGGCGGCGCACTCTTTGGGGCCGCTCTTCCCCCAGTAGTCGACGCCGCCGCCGCGATCGGTTCGCGTATCGCGCTGCCATTTCGAGGCGCCCTCAACCCGACTGCTGTAGGCCGAGAGAAATTCGCCGAGGCGATGCTGCGCGATCGCACCCCAAAGGGTGAAGGCCGGCACCTGAACGAGCGTTTCCAGGCTCAAGTCGCAAAATTGGATCGCGCCCGCGAAACTCACCCCGACATGATGCTTGCCGACATGGGGGGTGAGAACACCCGCAATCTCATGCGCTCGGCAGCCAACATGGCCGGTTCTTCCGCACAACGTCTGAACCGCACTCTGGATCATCGACAGGCCAACCAATGGCGGCAGATCGAAAGATCCATGTCGCGCGGGATTGGAAACCCGTCCGACTACGCAGCCTCCATTGACCAGATCGTGGCCATGCGTGACGCCGCTTCGCGCCCCCTCTTCGAGCGTGCCTTCGCGATGCCGATTAAACCTGATGCGCAGCTTGTCAGCGTCCTGCAGAGACCTGGTATGCAGGAGATACTCAAGCGCACCGCAGCGAAGATGGAGAACGAGGGAACAAACCCGAACCAGGCGCCGCCTATGGCGTTGCTGCATCGTTCGAAGATGGAGATCGACAAGGCAATAGCCGAGGTCAAACGGGGTCAATCGAACACTGCTGGGTGGGACGTTAGAACGCTGGTGAGAATGAAGCACGACCTTCTCGATGCGATACCTAACCCGATCTACAAGCAGGCGTTGAAGATTTCAGCCGGGGAGAACGCGCTCAAAAGCGCTGCCGAGGACGGCTTTGACGAAGTGTTCAAACTGTCTACCGAGGATCTGGCGCGCAAGATGCGTTCGTTCACGAACGATAGCGAGCGAGAGATGTATCGCCTCGGTGCTTCGCGCGCCATGGCTGGAAAAATCCGCTCGGGCAATGTCATGCGCGACCGCACCGAGGGTATGTTCTCATCGCCAGATATTCAGTTGCGCCTCAAGGCAATTTTTCCCAGCCAGGGAGCTTTGCGACAGTTTCAGCGCGATTTGGTGCTGCAGGCGCGCAAAGCCGATCTGCGAAAGGCCGTGCAAGGAAACTCAACGACCGCCAAGCAGTTGATGAGCGCTAACGAGGCTGGACAACCGGTGGCGATGTTGTCGGCCGCCGCCAACGCGGGTGCTGGCCACATCGCCCCACTGCTCGCCCACTTAAGCCGCATGGCGCAGCGTTTTTCCGGCCTCACGCCGAGGTCCGCTACGTCGATCATTGATGCCGGCATGAGCCGGGACCCCATGATGCCATGGGTATTGTTGGAGGCCGAGCGCAAGGCGCGCAAATCTCCAGCGAGGCGGGACGAATTCGCACGCGGGCTCGTTCGCGGCGGCATCGCTGGAGGGCCGTTATTCGACGGCGATCAGTAGACGAGCCGCCAAAGGTAGCCGATTGCCAGCGTGGCTGCGGCCCCTGCAGCGTGCCATAGCAGTGATTCCCACAACGTCATCGGCAGTCGCGAACCCCCAGCCAAACTTCTGTGGCCGGGTGACAACCTAGCATTGTCCATCGACAGCAGGAAAGAACGGAATGGCTGAAGTCGTTGATCTGGAAGTTGTCGACGCCGACAACATCGCCCGCTTTCCAGAAGGGCAGAACGTCCCCACCATCAACAACGGGGCAAGGGCTCTAGAGGGCATTGTCGCCCGCTGGTTCGCCGACACCAACGGCAGCATTGTCTCAACGGGAACGGCCCCCAACTACGCCATTGCGACAAACCGGACGCTTCCGACATTGGCAGATGGCATGGAAGTTGTTTGGAAGGCGCATGCGGCGTTCGCCTCCGGGACGGCAACCCTCACCGTCAACGCTCTGACGCAGAAGAACCTCGTTCGCCAGGACGGTACGGCCTTGCAGGTGGGGGATATCGTTCTGAATCAGACGGTGATCTGCCGGTACAACGCCGACATGGATGCGTTCGAGTGCGCGGGGATCGACGCCAAGCCCTCGGACACAGACTTCGCGTCCTATTTCCCAGGGTCTCTGCTCGGCATCCTCGAATACCAGCTGTCTGCCGGCACGGATGAGGGCTCGGTTACCAGTTGGGGCACGCGCGGCATCAACACCGAGGTCTATGACCGTCTTGGCATCATCTCCATCACCTCGAACAAGTTCACGATCTCCGAGGCTGGTTCCTACGAGTTCGAGTGGGAGTGCCCGCACTTCGGCGGTGGGAGGTCACGGCTCTACAACACCACCGTGGCGGCTGTCGTGTCCTACGGCACGCAAGGGCGTTGGACCGGCGGCACCGGCAACACGATGATCTACTCCAAGGGCATCGCGCGGGTGACGATCGCCGAGAGCACGGAGTTCGAGATCCAGAACCAGGGCGGAACCGGCAAATACTACACCGATCTCAGCGTCAATGAAATCTACACCCGCGTCATCATCCGCAGAGGTTAGGCAGATGGAAAAGCACGACCATGATCCGACGCTAGACCCAATAACGTGCGCGCGTATCGATGCGCTGGAAGAAGCAATCCTCAACGGCAACGTCGTTCCACTGCAGATCGCAGCGGCATCCTCTCCCATTGCCCCCGACATGCAGGCGAAGCTCGCCGAGCACAACGCCCGTGTTGAAAACGTCATCAACGAGGCGGCCAAGACCTTCCAGGGCATCTCCCGTTCGGAGAACGAGAGAATTTCCGCCATGGAAGCACGGATGGAAACGATTGAATCCATCCTGAGGCGGTTTGGCGAGAAATACGACCAAGAGGCGGGGGACAAATAGCCATGACATTGAACGAGCGCAGCCGGCGCAACCTTGTCGGTGTGCACCCCCACCTGGTGCAGGTGGTGGAACGGGCGGCAGAGCTTTCCACGGTTCCGTTCGTCGTCACCGAGGGGCTGAGGACTCTAGACCGGCAACGGCAGTTGAAGGCGGCCGGAAAGTCGTGGACGCTCAATTCGAGGCACCTCACGGGGCACGCCGTCGACGTCGTGGATGCCGACGACTTCAAGTACGATATCCCAGACATGACCAAGATCAAGGTGGCGATGTTCGGCGCTGCAACCGAACTCGGCATTCCACTGGTTTGGGGCGGGGACTGGAAGCAGAGAGACACCCCGCACTTCGAGCTCGACAAGCGCAGCTATCCGGCATCCGGTGTCGGCGTCGGCACCAAGGTGCTCGAAGTTGCCGGCAAGGTGGTCGCCAACCGCGCGGTGCTCACGACCGCTGCCACAGGCGCCGCACTTGGCGCACAGGAGGCCGCGAAAGAGGTGGCCTCTACCCCAGTAGCCGCAACCGATCCATCGGCCTGGGCGACTCTGCCAGCCCCGCCTGCACCTGTCACCGATACGCTCGGCAAAGCCGGGGAGTGGAAGGGTGCTGGACAGACGGCCATGTCATTCTTCGACTTCGCTCAGACGCAGCCTTACCTGTTCGGTGCCATAGCTCTGACGGTGGCTGTTCTGATCTTCGGGCCGCGCATCGCAAAGAGGCTCGGATGGGAGGGATAATCGCCTATCTGGCAGGTCCGTTCGGAACCTTCGCCGTCATCGCCGGGGCACTCATCTTCGCTTTGGGCGTGTGGCAGTTCAACAATTTCGCTCAGCGTAGCAAGGGAGCAGAGCAGCAAATCGCAAGAACGGAGAAGGCCAATGCGGCTGTCATCGGGCGCGCTAACCGCGTGCGCTCTAAGTCTATTTCTCCCGGGGTGCGGGGCACAATTGACCCCAACTACATCGACTAGTCCGGCGGTCGCCCAGGCGTATCAGTACATCCCCAATTCAACGCAGTGCCCGATGCAGGTTCAGTCAGCGATCTCGGCACACAACTCGGTGCATGCATCGAACCTATTGGGAAGAGAGACGGTGTGGAAGACAAAGCCGGTACCGCTCAAGGATAAGGTGCCTCCGGTGCCGGTGGGTTAGCGGAGCGCCTTGATTTCCGCGTTCACAGCATCGCATTGGTCAGAGGTGCAGACGCGCGAAACAGCGTCGAGGATCAGTTCGCGTTCAGCTTCTCTCGCCCAGCGAAGGGCAGCAGACACCGCCTCAGCTGCGGCTTCTCCCACGTACATGATCTGCACTACTGGTATCATGTTTACCGGGAAGGGAAGGGGCGGCGTTACCATCACAAACCCCGGCGGGAGTTGGTTTAGATCTCCAGCCCAATTCGAGAACTCCCCGACAATAAAGTGTTCCGTTCTCAGCATCATCATCACCTCAGGAGAACCACCATGCGCATCATCGTAGCATTGCTTCTTGCTGTCTCAGTTGCCGCCTGCTCCCGCTCTCTCGGCATGGAGAAGGACATTGGTAACGCAGTATCAGAACTCGATAAAGCCATCTGGTCTGATGGGTTGAAGCCTATCGTAAAGCCGGAGAAGGCACCAGAACATCTGCCCCCGTTGAAGTAGTTCGACTACTTGCCGTCGCTGTCAGCATAGTAGTCGAACTTACCGAAATGAAGCGTAGCTGCCTCTCTATAAGCTGAAACGGCCTGCTCTTTCTCAGCGAACAGACCTAGGCTTTTCTTTCTCCTGGCAACAGTGATGTAGGCTTGCCACTTTTTAGTTTGCTTGTGCCAACTAACGCCCTTGTGGCCCGACGTATTTCTGTACGTTGGCGCCTTGTTGGCTTGGTTCTGGCTCGGCGAGGCAAGCCGAAGGTTGATAAGGCGATTGTCGTCCCGAACATGATTGATGTGGTCGATTTCGTGCGGCGGCCACTCACCATAGACGTACAGCCAAGCAAGGCGGTGGACGCGGTAGCAGCGGCCGCCGATCTCCACGCGTAAGTAACCGTCGGGAATTCTGGTCCCGATGACATTTCCTGCCCTCGCTCGTTTCCGCGAAATGCGCCAGCGCATCACGCCGGTATCCGGGTCGTATGCGACAAGTTCGCGTAGTCTCTCGGCGCTGATATCTGCCATCAGAGAATGATAGCAATCGGCTGAGAGAGCGAGGGCAATTAGCTAGTTGCGTCACCTGCTTTTCCACGTGTTTATGGCGAACAGAGGCTGGCGGAACATGGCATATGCAGCACCACTTCAACGGCTCCACCGCAACGATCCTATACAAACTCGGGCGATTGGAAGTGAAGGCGGAGAACACGGAACGAGCCGTTATGAGGATCGAAGCCGATACGCGGCGATCGACGAGGCGTTTGGACTTACTGGAGCGTCAAGCGTCCACTACGGATCGCCTCAAGGATCTATCCGGTTGGCTAACGGGGGCAATAATTCTGGTCCTGGCCCTGGCAGGAAGATGGTCAGAGCTTGGCGCCTTCCTCGGGGCAAGCGGGAAATAGGGTTACTGGTGTTCATGCCCGCTGCTATCGTTGTCTGCATGGTGAGCTGGCTGGTGTAGGCTCCTATCTCTCGATTATCGGGAGTGTCGCCCACATCAGCGCGGCTGCGCCGAGGGGCATCCCTCGAAGCATTGAAACGACGCCAGCGGCTTCTTTTGGCAGAAGCGCGCCAGCGATGGCGGCAATCATCAGGCACCCGGTCACGACGCCCACGAGCGCAGCTGCGGATCGAATGAGTAGGTTCATCGGTCGCTCCACTAGTTCGGCTTGGGTGTTTCGTAATCCACACAGAACATCGTCGGCTTGCGTGCGTTGAAGTAACCATGAGCCTGCGGCGGAATGCACTCGATGTTCAAGAGAGGCTGCGTGCTGCCGATCAACTTGCGGAACCCGTGCTCGTCGTCATAAATCACGACATCGCATGCGAAGGTCGCGCGGCAGCACCACGTCTCAAATAGCTCGTCGGGCACTTCGTCGCCCTTGTTGAACCGCCAGTGCGCCATGTAGATGCTCCTATGTGGACTCGGGGTTGTTCTGCAAATCTCTAATCCCGCTCACCATGCGCGGCACAACTATCCACCAGCCGTCGCCTAGCTCGTTCTGTTCGGCTGCTACGTGCGCAGCGGCATCGGAGGCATCCCAGAACATTATCGTGTCGTCCGCGTCCGCCAGAAACTCCATAGCAAGCGACGTGCCGAGGTCAGTGAAAACGCTCACCCGCGCGATGGTGTAGACAGGTCTGTTTTCCACGCGGGCCTCCTATGTGGACTCGGGTTTATTCTGCAAATCCAGTGGCGCGTAATGCGTCTTGCGCCGGTATTCGCGTCGCTCTGGCGTTTCGGTTTCGTCCAGCGCATCGCCGTAATCAATCATGGTCTGCCGAAGGTCCATCGCCTCAACGTATGGCCGTGCGCCGAACGCGCAGCGGATCAATATCCAGAGAGCGTGCAGCACAAGCGTCTCGAACATTCTGCGCCGGTATGGGTCATTCTGCACGTTGGCGTGCCACAAGCTCTCGGCCACTTGTCTCTCCTTATATGAGGTCGGGGTCGGTGATCGCGGCTTCGATCATCCGTACCGCGACGTTCCTATTTCTATACTGCGAGCGGCAGAAGCCGACGACAGCCGTGATGCCGGTTGGAAGGTGTGTCACCTTCACATCGCAGATCGTAACGCCGACGTGCTGGCCGCCTTCGAGTGCGGGCTGATCGTCTCAACCTTGAGGTCTTCGGGCGGGATCACGGTTGCCTCCATCGTTGACTCGGGTTAGTTCTGCAAATGTGCGTACAGCGCGGCGTCTACGTCGCTGCTAACTTCGACATCTTCGCCGCCCCACTGCTTCAGCTTGTGCTGCGCAATCGCGTTCTCAAGCAGAGCGATGCGCTCAGCCATCACGTCCAGCGTCTTTTCCAGTTCTTTCAGTAGCAGGCTCACGGTCGGCTCCTATTTGTGGGTACCGAAGCGTTCGGCTAATCCGAGTTCGTCGAAGCGTTCCGCCGCACGACGCGCATCTTCTAACAGCCAGCCGGGCTTAGGTTGCCAAGTCGGCGTCCGTTCTGGTGGCGGAACGAACTTCTCGCACTGTAGCTCCGGCGAGACCGGGTGCGAAAGCTCCGGCTGTCCGCAGAGGTCGCAAATGCGTTCGGCCATCGGGGCCTCCTATTTTTAGAACGGGTCGCCGGGATGGGGCAGGTCTTCAAGCATCCCCAACTCGACCCACGTCGGTTGCTTTTCAATGTAGCCGCACCGCTCGCAAGCGTACGGGCTCGACTGTTGTGTGCCGACACCGATATCAACCGACTCGGCTTCGCAATTCGGGTCGCCACACTCCGGGCACTTCTTAATCAGCCGGTCGCCGCTCACTTGCCTCTCCTATTCGTTTTCGTCTTCGCCGCGTAGCTCGGCCACCTTCTCAGCCGGGTAGCGGTTATAGATCGTCTGCCTACTCACCTTGAACTTCTCGGCGCACTCGGCCGGCGTCCAGCCTTCAGACAGCAGCTTCTCAACGCGCTCCCACTGCTTGGGGGTGAGCTTGCTTTCGCGCCCGGCCGGCCGGCCACGGGCCTTCGCCGCGGCCATCCCGCTCTTGGTGCGCTCGATGGTGACGTTGCGCTCGAACTCGGCCCACAGCGCGGCCATCCCGAACATCAGCTTGCCGGTAGCCGTGGAAAGATCGAAGTTTTCCGTCAGCGACACGAACCGAATGTTCCGCTGCTTCAGGTCTTCGACAAGCTCGTACACTTCCATGATCTTGCGTCCCACCCGGTCAAGCCTCCACACAACAAACGTGTCGCCGTCCCGCGCGTCCAACATCGCCAAGTCGCGCTGCGGTCGCTTTGACGCCGCGCCCGAGACTTTCTCTACCCAGAGATTGTCGTCGAGGACGCCGTATGCCTTGAGGGCGTCGATCTGCAAATCCAACGTCTGTTCGCGGGTCGATACGCGCGCGTAACCGATTAGCCGTGTCTGCGGCTGCGGAGGCGCTTTTCGTTTTTTCATCCTGACAAACGTTCATTTCTGCAAACCGATTTTGTGCATAATTTCTTGACAGGTTTCTTGACACTCGTCAAGAGATTTGCTAGGGATAAGTTCTCCCACCGGCAGACAGAGGGTCTGTGCACCGACTGAGGCCGGCTAAGGTGCACCACTAATTTTGATTGAAGTGAAAAAGGCCCGACATGGACGCTCAACTGATACTGGCCCGCTGCATCGGACACATTGAGTTTCGCAAGGTGGGCAACGGCGCCATCTACGAGGCGGGGCAAGGCACAGCGGCAAAGCAGCTGATCGAGCTGTTGGCTGCCGAGGGCATGACCATCGTACCAATCGGTAGCCAGGACCACCTTGCATCCATGCCGTATCGGAAAGACGATCCGCGCACGTACTAACCCTGAACAAAAGGCCCCGAGCCGTGAACGCCGCCGAGAACGAGCATCCGTACACTGAGCCGATTGGCCACGCCGAGATCGACGGCCGCTGGGTTCTTACGCATGTCATTTGGCACCCAACGCTGCCGTGGGGCGGCCATGGGAACCAGCCGGAAACCGGCGTGCGCGATAGGCAGGACGTAGACACTGCGACGGGCCGCGAGCGCTTCGACCTGATCCAGCATGGCTGGCGCGACTTCAAACGCGCAGAGGCGGTTATTGTAAAGGGTCTGCGTAAGGGGTGGTCGCCATTCCGAATTTCGGAGGCGATGGAGCGAGCTAAAAACTGGGGGCGCAAGCGCGCCACCGTACTCTGAGAAAAAGGCCGGGACATGAGCGAGCCGCTAATTACAGTCGAAGCACTGCTTGTAGCTCGCGAACGTGAAGCCGCTTGCGAGCGCGACGGCGGCCACGTTTACGAAGTCCGTCAGGGCGACATCCACCAATGCACGTTCTGCGGCAAGCGGTCTGAAGAAGACCCGAGACGCCCAGATCGCGAGAGCGGATTAGAGTTTGCAGAAGACTGACGGAAAGGCCGGACGCTTTCACCCGTTCAACCTGCTGAAGCAGAACTTCTCCCACGACAGCATAAGCTTGCGGCGGCGTTCCAAAGCATCGCTTCTCCGGTACGCCTGTTCGGCCTCATCGCCCACCAAATGCGATAGCGCAGCCTCGGCGATCTCACGGGGAAACGCCGTGCAGTCCCCAACCCAATCGCGGAATGTAGAACGGAAGCCATGTACCGTGGCGTCGACGTTCAATCCCCGCAGGCACTCTGCCATCGCCATGTTGGAAAGCTTCTTATTGGGGTTCCGCCCTGGGAACAGCCAATGACTCGGGTAAGCATCCATGCTGTCGAAGATCTCTATGCACCGGCCGGTGAGCGGTACGCGGTGCTCGCGATCTTCCTTCATTCGTTCGGGTGGGACGATCCACACCCGGCGTTCGCGGTCGACTTCCGACCTTTGCGCGCCTATCGTTTCCCCGGTGCGCGCGACCGTGAGGATTGTCCATTCCAAGGCCGATGCCGAGACGCTATCCAGCTTGCGAAGATCAACCATGAAAAACGGCGTCTGCTTGTATGGTAACGCGCGATGGTGACCTTTCTTGGCATGCTGCTTGCCGAGCAGGTGCTTGAGATGTCCACGCCAGCGGGCTGGGTTCTCTCCGTCCCGCAGCCCTCTAACCTTGGCCGCGTCCAGGACGGTTTCGATACGGGCGCGGATCTTCTTTGCCGTTACGGGCTTAGTTTGCCAGACGCGGGACAGAACTTCCATCACGTCGTCTGTTTCCACCTCGCCGATGAGGCGCCGGCGCAGCTTGGCGCAGTAACCGTCCCCCAACGAGCGCCGCCAGTTGGCGCGGGTGGTGTCGCTTTTGAAACCCTTCTCGATGGAGTCCATGTAGGCGTCAGCGACCTCCCCGAAGGTCATGCGGCTGAGCGTCTGTCCCTCCAGTGCGCGCTTGGGGTCTTCGCCGTTCGCCAGCGCCTCCCGGCAGCGGGCTGCCAGGAGGCGTGCCCCGGCCAGGGTGACGTCACGCGCCGGCCCCAGGCTCAGGGTGCGCTCCCTGGCGGCATCGCGAGCCCCCCGCTTGTAGCGGAAGAACCACAGGCGTTCAGCGCCCCCGTCGCGAACCCTGAGAAACAGCCCCCCTCCGTCAGAATACTTCCCATTCCGGCTCGCGCTCGCTACCGTGCGCGCTGTGAGCCGGTTGATCCCCTTCCCCATGAGGTCCCCCACCGAATGAGGACCACCACGAGGTCCCCCACCGTCGCTCCATTGGCATGCACTGAGAGTCGCATGCAGATGCAGTTGAGCGTCGAGAAGGCGGGAAATGCCAGAGGATTCTATCATCGCGGCGACAATGGGCTATGAGGGTTATACGCCCCTACGGGGCGCCAGTTTTATCTACTAACTACCGGAAAAAGCTGCACTTTTTTGATCGGCTTGGTTTTCAGGTCCACCACTAGGTCCCCCACAGTTGCGGGGGGAGACACGGGCTCAGCCAGGCGCTGCAGCTCCGACATGGGTACGAGCGTGCGCCCGCGGATTCGCGTGAAGCGGATCTCCTTATCCCTTTCCATGCGATAGAGCGTCTGCCGGCAAAGGCCGAGCATCACGCAGGCATCGTTGAGCGGGACCAGCAGGGGCTTGAGGTCACTCACGGGGTACCACCTCCCCTGACAGCTTCTTTTTCCACTTGGAGCGTTTTCCAAAGGGCATGGGCGTGCTCGAGCGCTTCACCCCGTGGTGCCGGTCGCAGACGCGCTTCATCTTGGCGATGGCAGGAATGTCCTTGGTGAAGGTCTTTTTGCGGTGGCACGGCAAGCAAAGAGGCCGATAATTTGGGGGGTCGTCTGAGCCGCCGAGCGCATGCGGAATTTCGTGGTCACCGTCCCAGACATCCAAGCCGAGGTCTATACGCGCATCGCAGATCCCGCAGTACATGACCTCCCGCTTGACGATGAAGGGGTGGGGTCGCTTCCAGTAGGCGACGCAGGCGCGGCGGAGCGCGTTAGAGTG
>Ga0172380_10004169_pt1 | contig 18902 bp, 18 predicted proteins | sample Leawe162metaG_FD_119747 | JGI IMG/M metagenome (GOLD analysis project Ga0172380, IMG submission 119747) | Leachate microbial communities from a municipal landfill in Southern Ontario, Canada - Leachate well 162 metaG | ecosystem: Engineered > Solid waste > Landfill > Unclassified | place... | reverse complement strand
TTCGGCGACTCCCACGGGCCCGCCCACCCCAGACGAAATCGGGGTCGGAAAGCTTGGGTGGGGCCGGGGGGGGGGGGAGGGGGGGACTGGATTTGGCCTTCCAAGCCAGCAGCGCATCCCCGAACCCCAGGTCGAACGTCGGCGCTAGGGGGCATCGTTCTCAAACAATTGCTAAAGCCCGGTGATTTTTAGCGCCGTGTAGATCGCCGGCCCAAATGTGGACCATGTTTGAGCAACATCGGCCACAACGCCAAGGGTTGATCGCAGCGTCAGCAGCGTGGCCTTGATCAACGTGGGCCGGGCGCGTTGATCTATTGGCTTTGCACACTGTTCCGCGATGAATGCCAAGTGCTCGCAGATTTCTTCTTTCTGGTCTGCGAGATCCCGGCTCGCTTTCACGGCGTCCGCAATCTCCTTGAGGGAAGATGCCACGTCCTTGTCAGTTTCCGCCGTCTGCGTAATCGCCGTATGGATGCGCTGTTCAACCGAGGATGATTCAGCCGCAGCTGTGACGACGGCGCCAGGTGAATTCGTTGCCGTGGCGACGGTCGAAGACCCTTTAGGATGTTGTACTGATCCCTCGCGGGCCTGGCCGACGACTGCTCCAACAGGGCCGTAGTTATTAATGGTAATGGCCGCCGCGGCCTGCTTTTCATGGCGGCTGAACGTCATGCCTTCGCCCAGGATCCCTCGCTGTTCGAGGTCCAGAGCCCAGTTCAGGATGCGATTACGCACGGCGTCCAGAAGATTGGCGACATCGCTCTTGTTAATGATCCGAACGGACTGCATGAGTCCGAAATTTTCGTTCAATTTGAGAAGGACTTTCAATTCGCTTGGGGACACCTCTGCCTGAATATGACCGTCGCCCTGAGACATTAGGTGGGCAATCTGCCCAACGGATTGTCTCATTTTGATGGACGAGAAATGCTTTGGGAGCCATCCATCATTGGCCCAGGTAACCGGCTGAAGGCCATGATACGGGTTCACCATCGATAGATGACAGCCGATGTTGCGATATTCAGGGACTTCAACTCCTGTGCCGTATCCGTTCATTTCGGATTCTATCCAAGCTGTGAAATCGGCTAGTTGCAGCTTCGTGGCGACGACCTTGGAGCGTCGCAGCAATTCACTAAGTTCCGTGCTGCCTGCTTGCGCGAGAGCCTGCAATTCTAGGATCAACGATGGCTCGGTCATAGGCGATAGGATGAGGATCTGGAGAAGGCAAACAAGGGTGTCTTAGAACCACGCGGCACGCTGGAGTCTAGCTAAGTGCCTGAGCGAGGGCCGGCGGGTGGAACTGGTGAGCCCGGATTTGGCCGGTAGAAGGCGAGCAACTAAGGGGTCCTCATGGCCAAGTCCTCCTCACTCGCCGGCCTCCTCAAAGAGCTGGACGCCAAGCAGGCCGAGATCCGCGATCTCATGGATCAGGTCCAGGGCTTGATCCAGCAGGAGAAGGCGAAGACCGCCACCAACTCCAAGCGGTTCATCAAGCAGGGCATGGCCGCGTACTTCGCCGGCATCCGCAAGAACCCCTACAAGAAGGACTCTGACGAAGCCGACTGGTGGGACTACGGCTACGCGCTGTCGAAGGACTCGTGGAGCGAAATGAAGGGCGAGGGGACCAAGTAGCCGTGGCCCAGGTCGCTCCGAACACGGATTACCTGGAGGCCGTGCAGCGGTTCGCCGCCCTGGTCATCGCCGACGCCCAACGGCAGGGGTCGCGGATCGTGATCGAGTACAAGCGCATCGACCTCACGGCCATGGTGAACGGCCAGAACGCCCACGACCTCATCCAGAACATGGTGACCGCCATCATGGGGAAGCCGCAGCCTGATCCGACCCACGCCGTCCACGTCAACGACGTGCCCATCGACGACGATATGCTGCCGGACCTCCTGGCGGAGATCGGGCGGCAACTTCCGCGACAGGTCACCCGGAAGTCATGACCAGTTGGCCGACCACCCCGCAAGCGATCAAGGCCCGCATCGTGTCCTATCGGCGCATCCTGCGCGCTGAGTTCGCGGCGGACCCATATTCCAGGGACGGCTACGGCAAGCGGTACTGGCTGTTCCCGCTATACTTCTTGCTCCGCAAGGATGACGAGGCCCGGTCCTACCTCGACTGGTATAGGGTCAACTTCCCCAACGACATCGGCGAGGTCAGTTCGTTCGTCTGCTGGGCGCTGATCCTGCACAGGCTGGGCCATGAGGACGAGGCGATCTACCGCTTCATCCAAGCCGTCGACGAGAACCTGCCGGCTGTGGCCAAGGTCGTCGGCGACTACCATGGGCCGTATGGGATGCGGGGCGAGGAGGTGCTGCACTTCCACGACCTCGACGCGCAGCTTATCTCGGCCATGACCGCCGATGAGCAGGCGTGGCTCCGCAGCACCTGGCGGTTGCCTGCAGTGGCAGCCATGCGCGAGCAGCATTTTGCCAACAGGCGGGCCTGGGCAGCAGCGACGACGCAGGCCCAGCGCGAGGCGCTGTGGTCGGAGCAGCAGGCTGTGGTTGCGGCGTTCAAGCCGAGCGGGATGCCGCCGCTGTCCACGGGGACGGACTGGCTGACGGCCGGGCGACCGTCCACGAAGAGGTCGAGCAAGAAAGTGATCCGCACGACGCCGGAGACGTGGGGGCGGGATGGCGAACCTGCGCCCGAGCCGAAACCGTATGAGGTCGTCTTCCGCTTCTCTGACCGCAAGCCACTCCGCGTCCGTCCTTTCCCTACGCGGGCGGATGCCGTGCAGGCTGTGCCTCACATGATCGGGAAGATCCTCATCGGCACGGGCTACTCGATCTCACTGCGGAACGCCACCACCTACACCTTCGTTCCCGATGGCATGGGGCCGGAAGGGGCGGAGGAGTTGGACCTGTCGAAGACGTAGGGGCCTCGCCATGGACCATGGGCAGGCCGGGACCTATAACTATGGCTTAGCGACCGCTTGCGTAGTCGGCCAGGGGTTCGTTTCATGCAAGGTGCACGGCCCGACGGCGACGAAAGAGGACCGGACCTAATCCTTTCCTTGGTCGCAGATTGTGGAGGCTGTGTAGATGCCAGAGATCCAGGATCCGACACCGCCATCGCTATTTAGCGATGTAAGACTTGGGGATTGGTCGTTATTGGCGCCATTTCTCGGGCGTAGTGACTTGGCCTTCGTGCGAGATCTCTGGTCTGACTTTAGATCAGTGATTGACGCTTTGCCAGATGCGCAACAGCGGACCTTTGCTGATATGCTCCAAGTGGTGTGTTCATTTCATCTGCGACTGGATAGTGATGACGTATATGGGCCGATGTGGGTAATGGATGGCAAAAGATCACCTGTCCCGACTGATTTATCGAAACAGGCTATCGAGGTGCTAGCCGTTGCATTTGATGGATGTCCGCATCTAGCACTTCGGGCACGTATTGGCGATGTGGTGTGGATAGCCGGTCGACATATCAAGACACTTGGTCGAAGGCGATTCGATTTGGCCTGTTCTTCTGTCAGGGCGTATCAACAGACAGCAGATCAGGTTCACCTCGCCGATGAGCCTGACCCTTTGCATTGGATGTCTGCATGTGAGGGTTTGCAGCGCGCTGCACAGATCGCCAGAGAGACGAATAATGAGGATGTGACCCGAGAACTGGATCAATGGTTGATCCAGTGTATTGAGAAGCGAAAGCCTCTTGAAAGGACCCCCATTTGTCGGGAACTCTTGGAGATCCGCCTTCAGTATCAGTTTGTGGCTCCCGCGATGGTAGTTACTGAATCGCTGAGTATTGCCGAGCGACTCCACGGATCGGGTGCCTGCGAGCCAGCCGAAGTCTATTTCGACTTGGCCCTCCGTGCTGCCGCAAAATCACAAGACGTTATTGTAACTCGGCAATGTCATCGCGATTGTGCTCGAAGCGCAGTCGCCATTGCGAAGCAGTACCTGAGGGCGAGTCCTGATGCATGGGCTCCGGCGGTAGGACAATATAATCGGGCGCTGAACCATTTGCGCCAAGCAGGAGCAGAAAAGAACGAGACTGATCCTATTCAAACTGAGATACTTCGACTAAACCGGCAAGGAGTGAAGTCCTGCGGTTCGATAGGGGTTCCTATTGACCTAACCGACTTGAACAAGCTCCTGGATGCCGAGTTCGGTGCTTCTGAGTTCTCGCGGGCTTTGTTCGTGTTCTTGTTTCGCGTACATACACCAAAAGGATATGCCTATCAACGCCATGCAGGCGGATCTGACTAAAGGTGGCGCTGTGCATATGACGATTGGCCCGGAGGACGAGTTTGTTACTGACGAGCACCGACTTGAGGCGGTTATGGCCTTCATTGACATCACAAACAACCTCTTTCGCTATTTAGACGGTTGGATTTTCACGAAGGCAAATCCTGATGTCGTGGATAAAGCACGCAGACCCCATGCCTGACCCGGACCTCCAGGTGCTGGTCGACCTGATCGCCTCTGCCCGGCAGGCGCGGGAGCCTGACGCGGCGATCATCAAGAAGGTGTGCGACCTGGGCCGGCCCCAGGAGGCCGCCGAGCAGGCCGTTGCCGAGATCACCCAGGGGCTCAGGGCCGGCGTCGGCTCCTGCGTGACCGGCGAGCACCATGACCCAGGTTTGATGACGCCGCTGTTCCGCTTGGCCTACAAGGAAGGACAGAGGCGATTTAACGCAGCGTTGCCCGGGATGGGCATAGGGAAGATCCTGGTGCTAGTCCTGCTGGTTGTTGTCGTTGGCGGTTGATAGCCCGTATGTTCCGCAAGACCGTGAGCATTCGATTTCATTGGCCTTGTGGCGCGGTTGTGGGGGCGATCCGGTCAACTACTCCGATCCAAGCGGTTTGTGGCGCATTAACCGGGAGGGAGGTTTTGCGGAAAGCGAGGAAGTTTCCATTCATAAAGGCAATATGATCGGCGCGGCATTCTCCGTGTTCACAATGAAATCACCAGGACGTGGGGAAACGCTGGCTGAACTATACGACCAGATGGGCGGCCTCGGCGGAACGGGACGGACGCCAGACCAGTTCGTAGATATGCTGAATAGCATCAATCCAGGATTAAACCTCTCCGGTATAGATCAGCAGTTCGAGCCTGGTCATGGACTTCGTATCAAGTCGAAAGACGGTACATTGTCTGCGGAAGCGTCGGCGGTGGAGAAGGGTGATCTAGCTAAGCGAATCGACGATTACGCAGATGGATTGATGAACGTAAGCAATGTTCAGGCTGGAACGATTGGGCTAACCATTGCAGCTCGTTCAGAACAAAGGACCCAGGCCTATGAGTTGCGTGCGATTGCCGTGCAGTTGCGAGGCGGTCGCTTATTCACAGGGTCTACGACGTTTGCGTACGGGATGATCGGTTCGACTGCGAGTACGGGAAAGGGGATTGGGGATGCGATATACCGCTCCGATATGACTTTGAGTCAGAAGACCATTGGAGTTGCAACCGATGTGCTCAGCGTTGCCCCTGGGCTTGGGGCTATTGAAAGTAGGCTCACAGCAAGTGCTACTGGCGCGATGGTTGACAGCAACCTTGCGAAAATAGGGGTAAATATTGATACGGGCACGGCGGTCTCATTTGTTTCAGAGGGTTCTGCAATACGACATCAGTTGAAGGCATTTGTCGCGGGCAAGGAAATGCAAATGACACGCACTGCTCTAGCAGAGTTCCAAGGAACCTTGCGTTCAGCGGGTCCGTTAGAAGCAGCAAGGGCTCAGCGGTTTCTGGCAAGGGTAAGGATCATTGCAGATAATCCGTCGCTTCGGGCCATATCGCTGCGAGTCACTAAGTCAGTCGGTGCAAATGATATCATTATATTTGGCACTGGCGATCAACTGGGGATAACAACAATGTCGTCGGACGCGAAGTTCATGCGTGGGGCTCTTTCTCAGGGAGTAGATTTCGACGCATTTATTCACCAGGCATTCCCATTTACGGGGCGATAACATGAGCAGTGCAATCCCAGAACAACTCACGAGCACAGTGGCGCTAGTTGAACGCGCGTATCCAAAAGGGGTACCAGAACATGCGTATTTCCCACTACTGAATGTCTTGTCCGGGTATCTATGTGAGGAGCATGTGGCTATGTTGGCGCGTCTATGGTCGAACAGGCCGGAATCTGCGCTAAATGACGCCTTGATTGCAAAGACACTGAAAGTGAACACTGAGGATGTAAAACAGAAGTTGGATAGAGTGGGGTTCGCCGAATGGGCCTCTGAGCAATGAGAGGTCGATTTCTTCTCGCTTTTACTCAGCCCAGCGGTTCGACGCCCTCCGTCGCCGCGTAAAGTTCCAACCCCAACGTGCCGCCCGCCCGCTGAACCCCCGTCGTCCCATTGACCTCCACTAGGCGTCCCGTTCCGTCGCCCTCGCCCCACCCCGCCTTCCCCTCTTCTCTCGGCTCATGCCCTCCGGGCCGACCACACCGCACGCGATCAGGGGGCGGGTAGCTGGGGGCGGGATGGGGGCGGAACTGGTGAGACCGGATTCGTCCGGTAGAAGGCAACCATGGCCAAGTCCTCCTCGCTCGCCGACCTCCTGAAAGCGTTGGACGCCAAGCAGGTCGAGATCCGCGATCTCATGGCTCAGGTTCAGGGCTTGATCGAATAGGCAGCGGGCAGTGGGGACCTCCGCGTGTCGTATTGAGACTCTGCCCCGATAGCCATGCTGGGCCACGTGCCTCGCCCCCTGTTCAACTCTTCGATCGACGAACTGGAGCGTCTGGCGCGTCAGGGGTCAGACGCCGATCGCGCCCGCGTCCTCGAGGAGCTGGGCCATCGCAGGATTGACCGGCCACGGGCGGGCCGTCTCCACGCCTACCTCGTCAAAGCACTCGCCGCGGGATCGCCCGCCACATGCCCGCTGGGTCGGCAGGATGACGCGACCAACGTCCCAACACGAACGAGCCGGCCGCGCCCCGACGAAGCCGCGAATCGTCCGATGGAACCACCCGCCCCACATCAAGCCACCCTGTGGGAACCGGCACCAGCGCCCCCAGCGGCCCCAACGCCCCCGCCGCCCCCGCTTCCACCACCCACAGACCACCCCGCGGCCGAGGCATCGCCGCTGCCAGCACTGCAACCCATCGACCCGCAACCCGGCGCCGACGAGCCCGCGGCACCATGGCCGGGCGATGCCATTGCGCGCATCCTGCACAGCGACGGCTGCTCCTGGGACATGGACCACGCCTGGGGGCCGGGCGTCATCGCCGATCGCCTATCAGTCAGCAAAATACCAAACAATACTCCACTGCGTACCGACTATGATCCCGCCAGAGTCGCTTCGCTTCCTTTCGCCAGATCTGGTCAAATCGTAAAAGCAATCATGGCATTGACCGGAATGATTCGGGGTATGCCCATCGAACGTCCGCTGAACGATGCGGAGATCGACCACTGCCACACGTTCGTGAAGGAGCAATGGGCCTTGTTCGAGCGGTCAGGGAAGGCCGGTGTTCTCCATGACTTCTTGGATGCCATCGTCGACGTGACGCTAACAGCCGAGGAACGCGACCATCTGCTGACGGCGCTCGCGCAAGCTGATGAAGCCTACTACGACGCCATCACCCGCCACTTGCAGGAGCTTCACGGCCTGCTGGGTTTCGCTGCGGCTGATCGCCAGATCGAACCGCATGAGGTGGCGGCCTTGCGAACCTGGGTGACGGACAACGTCGGTCTCGCCGGGACATGGCCCTACGACGACATCGTTCTGCTGGTCGATGGACTGGTCGAGCGCCAGATGGACGAAGCAATACAGGTTCTACTCCGCTATGCGAAGTCCTTTGAGGGTCGTTCGCTGGCGCCGAGCACCCCGCTCAGTGTCGAGACCGGTGAGGCGCTATTCACATCGAGTCCGCGTCCGATTGTGCCGGGGCGAGTGGTCTGCATCACCGGGGGCAGCATCTTCATGCCGCGCAGTTCGATTGCCCGACTCCTCGCCTCGGTTGGTGCTCGATGGAATCGCACGCCTTCGTCCGAGGTGGACCTCATCCTGGTCTGCGGTCAGGGGAATCAGGCGTGGGCGCACGGCAACTACGGTCGGAAGTTGGAGCACGTCATTGAGCGCCGACGTCGGGGCGACATGGTGGATGTCGTCGATGAGCCAACGTTCTGGCCTCTGATGCGTCAGGCTGGCGCTGAGGTTCCCCAGGACCTTCCCTGACGTCGACTCGATCAGGCCAATGTGAGCGGCTTGGCTGTCTTCGGGATCGCCCCAGTGATGAGCAACCGGACAAAGTCGTCCTGGCTCATCTGGTGTCGTTCAGTGACAGCATGCGTGGTTCGATCTGCAGTGGGACTCCAGACCGAAACAACGACGCTCCCCGGGTCGCGGGGCGTTGAACGGTCGATCAACCGGCAACCACCCTTGTCCCGCATCGACTCCAGGCTCTTTTCGGTGACGCCCTTCCCGGTCGTCTGTCGAACGGCGGTGATGGCGTCTTCTATCGAAACGACGACCGGCGGGAGAGCCTGCCATACGGCTTGGAGGCGCGCATTGAGTCCGCTGGGCATGGGGCTCGACCGCTCAACGTCGATCCGACGGACGGATGCTGTGCCCTGAGTTGCACCTTCGACCCGCAGGCATCGCTTGAAGTGCTGGAGTGTCTCGGACCACGGGGTGTCGTCGTATGCCTTGGGCGTGTCGTAGATGGTGTCGCTCTTGGCGAAGTCGAAGGCCCCGGTCTGCATCCACTCGACCCAGCGGTACACCTTGGTGTCGTCGCCTATCTCGATGGAGCGGCTGCGTGTTCCCTCGCGGATGCCGAGTGAGGACAGGAAGCAGGTGGGGATGTAGAAGTGCCAGTTGGTGATCGCGCCCTGCGCAGGGGCGATCAGGCGATAGCCGTCAGCTTGGTCGGCGGTCATCGCATCGACCACGGCAAGCGCGCCTTCAGCGTTCGTCGCTGCCGTGACTTTGGGAGCCTGGGCACGAACCTCTTGGATTGTTGGGAACATGTCGACGGCTGTTGCCATGTTGAAAACTTAGCTGGCCGTGAGGAGTGGCAACCAATCTCCTGGCGCTGCCGATGAACCTGTTGCCGGTGGTGTCACTGGTGTTGCCACAGCCCGCCTTCCCCGATGATGCCGCCGCATGGCAGCCTGGCCGACTACACCGAAGGAGATAAAGGCTCGGATCTCCTCCTAGAGGCCGGGCGAAAGGTTGGGAAGCGGAAGGCGGGGAAGAGGTCGAGCAAGAATGTGATCCGCACGACGCCGGATGTCTGGCAGCGGGATGGCCAGCCTGCGCCCGAGCCGAAGCCCTACGAGATCGTCTTCCGCTTCCCTGACCGGAAGCCGGTCCGCGTCCGCTCCTTCCCGACCCGGACGGACGCCGAGCGGCTCGTACCCAAGCTGATCGGGAAGATCATCGTCGGTAAGGACGTCACCGTTTCGCTGCGCGACGCCACCTCCTTCGCCTTCGTGCCCGATGGCCAGGGGCCGGAAGGAGCTGAGGAGTTGGACCTGTCGAAGTCGTAGTGGCTTCGTCATGCTGGGTCCTGTAACTATGGCTTAGCGACAGCTTGCGGACTCGGCCAACAATGTTGTACACTGAGGGATCAAGGAGGCTTCATGCCTGGCAAGTACATCCTTAGGACGGCCACGAACGGCCAGTTCTTCTTCAACCTGCATGCCGCGAATGGGGAGAAGATCCTCACCAGCGAGATGTACACGACTAAGGCTGCTGCACTCGGAGGGATCGCATCAGCAAAGGAGAATAGCTCCATCGACTCCCGGTATACGAAGTTCAACGACATTGCTGGAAATCCTCGTTTCAATCTGAAGGCCGCTAACAGCCAAGTCATTGGAGTTAGCGAGGCGTACTCGACCCAACAGGCTCGTGATCAGGGGATCGCTTCGTGCAAGGTGCATGGCCCGACTGCGACCACCGAGGATCAGACCTAAGTCTTCCCGATCTGCGATGATGCACCCCAAGTCACCGAGGCTTGGGGTGCGTCTCTGCCGCCCCATACCCCAGACATGAAATAATAACAATGAAAGCGTGTTACCTGCCCTGGGCAGATCTGGACCGAGAAGCTGCTGTTGGTCCTGTTCGTTTTGTTCCCCTTGCCTCTTGGCTGGAGCAGGAAGTTACCGACCCAATCGTCCGGCGCTTCTGGGAGCGTTACCAGAAGTGTCACATTGGCCAGAGCGGTAAGCCGGTCACATCCTTGGCAATGGCGGTGCATACCAAGGCGCCTTTCGGACAACTCACGGCTCGACAGACGTTGGAGATTCACCGCGCAGCCGCTGCTTTGGCCTTCGCCTATCACACCGCAGGGTACGAGTCCCGGACCGACCCCAAGCACCGGCGTTCAGGCATGACACCGATCGCGAAGCCCGAGCGTTTCGCTCTCTACGGCAAGACGTATGCCCCGACCGACCGTTCGGCGACCTTGACGTCGGGTAACGTCTCAAGCCACTGGAGTCTAGCCCAGTTACGCTGGCAGCATCCACCGCACGTCATGGGTGGTTCATGCGTGGGACCGGATCGGGAGTTCCTAGTAGCCCTTGGCAAGCTCGTACGAGCCAGTCCGCGCAATGACCTCGCAAATCGCATCTGGACGGCGCTCGATTGGGTGCGAATGGCATTCACAGGAGGCGATGGAATCGATGATAGGATGCGGTTGGGGCTGATGATGACCGCCTACGAATGTCTTTTCGCTCATGCAAAGGGATCCGGCACCAGAGGTGGCGAGGTAAAGTGGGCTTTTGCTAACTTCGCCAAGCAGCACCTGCAGCACGACCGTATCCGACACACCACCCGGGATTTGGGTCCGTCGATTGGAAAACAGACCCTGTCGCTGCCTGCCGACTGGTTTTACGACTTCTTCAAGTGCCGTAGTCTCATCCTCCATGGGAAGCCGTTGCTTGGGGGTGTCCCAACATTCGTGTAACGAGATGCAAACAGGGTGATTAGCGGTCTGTGTAATCATATTATCGCGCAAGTTGTAACTGAACATTAAGTTACGATCTTATCGAATCCTGAAGTTACGCGCACAGCGGCAGCCTTTTCCGGAAATCGAGTTCAAACCGACCGTATTTGTTGATATGCTGCGTCAACAAAGGACTGAGAGCGGATAGGTCCCGCTCCGAAAGCCGTTCACGCCAAGCCGAATCCTGAAAGACGCGTTGGATCATCTGGGTAAAGTGCAGTTGGAGGTCGGTTTCTTTCAGGACATCCAACAAGCTCGTTCCACCCCAGCGGTTGAAAACTTCGTTTTTCATCAAGTGGATATGCTTGGGGTCCTCCAAGGCTGTAAACGGAGAGATGCAAAACTGATGACTCTCCTTATGCTTCACCATGTTCACTTTCGGATTATCGGGCAGCGTGCGATCAAGCGCCTTGAGTGCTTGCGTCATTTCCTCACGTAATGCGCGGATATAGGATCTACGATCAGCGGGGATGCTGAGCGTCTCGTAATACTTCGCCTTGTTTACTGCGAAATCCTGAGGTGTGTCTTCATGTGGGTTCCTGTATCGACGACCGTTGACAACCCATACTTCTCGACAGCGTAACTTTTCGCGAATCGCCATTAACGCGCACACCTCGTAGGCAACTCGATTGACCTTTGCGGTACCTGTGCTCCGATCAACAACGAGCATCATCCAATCCTTCGGCACAATCCCTTGTAAGGGAATACTGAGGTGTGCGGGGAAGAATGTCGCGTCCGAATTGGCAAAATTCTTGATGATCATCATGGCCAGCATGAGGGCCTGGTCCTGGGTCGTTGTACGGAAATGGAGATGTTTGAATATGATCGGCATGATCCGACGGTAGTGTCGCCCGTAGGATCGATGAATCGCCGCAATCAGAGACGTCTTCGATGCAATACTATTCTCGACCTCGTTGATGACGGCCTGCAACCACTCTTTGGAGGCGGCCGGAAAGACGACCTCTTCTACGGTGCCCTTTGGTTGTGAAAGAGTCGCTTTCGCGATATGGTAGAGTTTGTGAAGCTTCTTCGTCGCTTTGTTCAAGGCCACGCCGATCTGTTCAGCAACCCGTTCTTGAGCACTTTTCGTAAACTTCTGGATGATCTCGATGGTCACATCGACGCAATGATCGGTCAGCACCTCGCGTCGGCGTTTCAGGTAGGATGCCAATAGCGTGCAACGCACGGCGGGCGAATGCCGGCGCAGTTCAAAGGGTTCCTCTACGGCGGCCTGCTTGGCAAACCGGTCGATAAGGCGCTGCGAAACACCCGTGAACGCGTTGGCTGGCAGTTCAATTCCACATGCAATGTCCAAGCGAGCACCGGCATCCATCATGCTTTCTACACTGGCCGGCCCTGGCTCGCCCTTGATTTGCTGCCAGAGGGTCATGTCGACATCACCACCCGCGACAGGCATGGGAACCAGCAAGGCATCCATCGACGCCAGCGTTGCCTCGTCAAACCGTTTGAAGAAGCGTTTGTGAAACTGCCGGTCATGCGTGGCAGTTGCTGAGCGTATCGTTCGAAACGTCTGATCAGACGTGGGCGGTTCCAAGCGGACCTGTTTGCACTTTTGGCGGAACATATCCAATATGCGGTCTTCCCGGTGTTCACTCGGAATGACCTCGGTAATCATCCATCGCTTCATCTTCTGCAACTCGACCAAGCTCATTTCGCTAAAGCCGCAGAATTCCCGAATCTCCGCTCGGTGGTACCCCAATGAGCGGCCACTCCAGGGATAGTCGGCCCATTGCTCGGCCGGCACGTTGACCTGTTCGGCCATATGCGTGATCAACCGAAGGGGGATCTCGGCAGGACCGTCAGGGAATCGGCCATCGACGAGAAAACATTTCAAGAGTACGGCGCATCCCAGGCGGGTAGACCCCGATTTCTTATCGATGAGTTTTCGTTCTGCCTGGCACAGCGTCCACATCTCTCGAAGTTCAGCGTCAGTCCATTGGATTTTCATGGGGATCCCCGTGGGAAGGTGTGCCTCGACGACAGACCAGGAACGTACCATGGTGAGGTCGATATCTGGATGAGCGCCATGTCTCAGCGCATGGTTGGCCAATTATGTGGCCCACTCATCCCACCGCCAGTGTTTCCATATCCGCTACGCGCGATGGGCAGATCCCAGGATGCTACAGGATCGCCCCGGGACCCTGCACATGGGCGTCCACGTCGGCGGTGTAGGTGTCCAGCATGCGATCATCCTTGTGCCGGGACACGCGGCGGATCTGCACGTTGCTGGCCCCGGCCAGCCGCGCCTCGGTGATGAAGCCACGCCGCAAACTGTGCGGGCTGATGCCTTCGCCAAGGTGCAGACGCGTGAGGATGAAGCGGATCGAGGAGGGGTCGAGTGGTCGCGAGCCAACCGTGCCATGACGATCGATGCGCCGGAACAGCGGCCCGGTGGTGATCTGGGCAGCCGTGCGCCAGGCGCGTACAGCCGACAGGGCATCCAGGCGGGGGTCGGATGCCGGATAGATGGGCACGGTCTGGCCCTGCCGGCTCTTGTCCGTCTTGCTGCGGCGGATCCGGAGCACCCAGCCGCCGGCCGGGGTCTTCACCAAGTCATCCACCCGGAGGGCAGCCAGTTCGCTCCGTCGCAGCGCGGCCGAGAAGCCGAGCAGGAGGAGCGCGGTATCGCGCAGCGCTGGCAGCCGGCGGGCAGGTTCGGCGCGGCCTGCTGCCACGGCCAGGTGCTGCAGTGCAGCCAGGAGGTGCGTCCGGAGGAGGGGGGCTTTGCGCACCGGCGGCGCCGCCAGATGGACCAGCAGTTCACCGTCGAACCAACTCTTGAAGCCGTGATGCGACAGCGGCGATGGCATGTCGAGCATCCCGCGCAGGGCGGTGACCGCGGCCATGGCCACGCGGGTCGACGAGACGGTCCAGGCGTTGCCGCCGGTGGTCATGGCCCGCAACCAGCCGCGCAGGAGGGCATCGTCGTCGAGTTCGGCCTCCCGCCGTTCGCATAGCGACCACCAGGCGGTGATGAACGGCCGATACGTCCGCGCCGTGCCGGCCGCGACGCGGGTGGACAACCGCTCGATGAGCGCCTCGAGATGTCCGGTGTCCTCGACGGTCGCGATCGGCCGCCCGTCGGTCCCGCGCACCTCGCGGATCCCCAGCTTGGTGATCGGCAGACCGAGGATCCTGCTGGTGCGGGCCAGGCGTTTGCGTGTCGGCATGCCGGGAGTATCCGTGGACGGCCGCCGCGTCAACACACGCTAATGGTCGATTAGCGTGAATGAAGTCCGATATGGGTCTGCACGAACTCATCTTTTCGAAACTTGTCCGGTTTTGGAAGCCTCTCGAAAACTGACGCTATACAAACAGTTAGTAAGCAACAAATTACAGCTCGCACAAATGGGCGTACCTAAATACACCCTGTTTGCGGCTGGTGACACGAATGTTGGGATACCCCCGTGTTGCGGCGACGGCTGGTTCGCCGGCGCGCAGCGGCATGGCGACCAGCCAGGTTACCGCGAGGAGGGTCAAGCGCAGCAGGGAGGCAGGAGGAGAGTTGATCCTTCAGGTTCGGTCGGTCGACGCGCACATGGCCAGCAAGCCTGTGCCCTAACGGCTGCCGAAGCAGAGCAGCCGGCCTTCGCGAGTGGCGATGTACAGGCGTCCACCGGCGGCCGACATGCCGAGGAAGGCGGGGAAGCCATCGAGCGGCACGGTCGCGACGAGCTTGCCGTCCTGGCGCGACAGCACCCACAGCTCCGGCGCCTTCTTCTCGCGCTGGAAGTGGCCGGCGCAGTAGACGTGGTCGGGGGTGAGGACGAGGTCGGAGACCACCAGCTCGATCGGGCCGTTGCTCCACACCGGCTTCTTGGGGTCACCGGCAATTGCTGAGATCCTCATCTCGCCGGTGTTGGCCCAGCCTTCGCCCTTGGGCGTGAACTTGTAGCAGACGGTCAGCGCATCGTCGAAGGCCAGCACCCGGCCATCGACCTGGTGGTCGAAGCGGCGGCGGCGGAAGCCCTCGGCATTGTCCTCGTTGGTGCGCGGGATGCTGTTGCCCTTGAGGACGGTGCCGAAGTCGAGGATGAGCTCGCGGCCCGCCGGCGGCTTGGCGCGGCCCAGCACCAGCTGCGTGGCCTGCTCGACCGCCACCGCCTCGCCGGTCTCGGGCTTGAAGGCGAAGCCGCCCGGCGCCCCGCCGGCGACATGGGCGATGCCGCCCGACAGCCAGATGTCGGATTCGATGGCCCAGCGCGACTCCAGCTTGTCCCAGCCGCCACGGTAGCGTTCGCTGGCCGCCGCGCGCAGCCGGTACACCGGCTTGCCGGTGGCCGCATCCAGGGCGTGGATCCAGCCGTCGCGCGCCGGCACCAGGCAGAGCCCGTTGTAGAGCGTCGGCGGAAAGACCACGCGGCTGCCCACCGGATAGACCCAGCGCTGCTGGCCGGTGGCGGCATCGACGGCGACGATGCGCTGCGCATCGAGGTCGGCGACCACCGCCAGGCCGTAGCCGACCACCGCCTGGCTCAGGCCGCCGGGCTGGCTGCTCATCAGGCCGAAGGAGCGCGTGCCGAGGCCGAGCTTCGCCTCCCACAGCTTGCTGAGTTTGGCGCCCGGCTTCTCGCCGGAGGCATTGCCGCCGTTGGGGCCGCCGCGGAACATCGGCCAGTCGGCCGGTGTGGTGGCGCGGGCGGCCGGCGCCGGCCCCAGGGCGACGCGCTCGCCCGGGGCCCCGCTCGGCGCCGGCAGCGGTTCGCTCAGGCCCACGGCGGTGATCGGGCCGCTCTTGCGGCTGGGGAAGTCATAGACCCGGTCACAGGCGATGAGCGAGCCCGAGAAGCAGGCGGGGTGCGGCATGCGGTGCTCGACCGCCACCAGGTTCTTCAGATCCAGCCACAGATCGTAGGTGGCATGCCAGTCGCCGAGGCGGTTGCCGCCGAAGCAGCCGTGGAAATCAGCGGCCGTCTTCAGCACCTTGTCGGTGAAGTCGGGCTTGCCGGTGGCGAGGTCGAAACGCGCCAACGCGATCTCATCGGCGTACTTGTCGGGCTGGTTGCGCCGGGCCGTCAGGAGCAGCTTGCCATCGACGGCGAAGTACAGCGCATCGCTGGTCTTGTAGTACTGGTCCGAGGCCGGGCCGGGCGAGGTCCACGTCGCTTGCCACAGCAGCTTGCCGTTGGCCCCGTCGAAGACCGCGAAGGGGGCCTCGTCGCGCTTGGTGGCGGCGAAGCGCGCCACCAGCTTGTCGCCCGCCCCCATCAGGCCCCCCGTCATCTTCGGCAGCGCCGAGATGTCGACGCGCCAGGCCTCGGCGCCGGTCGCCAGGACCTTGGCAAAGAGGCTCTTGCCGTCGCTGAAGCAGATGTTCGCGCCGACCACGGCGCCGCCCAGTGGATGCCCGTTGGCGTTGGGGTAGGCCCAGTCCGGCAGCGGCTTGCCGGTCGCGGTCGAGCGCAGCAGCTTCTCGAAGCCGACATAGAGGAGGTCGTCGCTGACCAGCCAGATGCGGCCCTCGCGGTTCGAGGTCGGCAGGACCTCGAAGAGCACCTTGCCGGTCAGGCCATCGACGCACAGGATCTGCGTGCTGCCGGTCTTGACGAAGAGACGGCCCGATCTCGTCACCGTGGCGGCGCAGGTGCGCGAGCTGTAGCCGCCGGACAGCTCCAGGCTCCACAGCAGGCGGCCGTTGCAGGCATCGCGGGCGTGCAGCACGGGGGCTGCATCGGTGAGCGTGCCGAGGTCGCGTTCCAGCTGCTCGATGTAGAAGATCCGGCCCATCGCCGAGCAGGTGCCGGCGAAGCCGTTGGCGATCTGGCTGCGCGGCCCGGCCAGCCACTTCAGTTCGGTTTCGGGCTTCCATGCCTGCGGCTTGGCCGGCTGGCGGAAGGCGGTGTAGCCGGGCGCCGCGACCGCGGCCATGCCCAGGCCCTTCGCCGCCTCGGCGGCGGTCGCCGGCGCCGTGCGGAAGGCGACGACGCCCTCGGGTACGAGGATGCGGCCGAACTCGGCCAGCGTCGCCGGGCCGAGCGCGGCGGCATTCTCGACCACGATCAGGTTGAACAGGCTGGCGTCGTAGTGCGCCGCAGCGAAGGCGGCATGGCGCACGGCGAGCGACTCGCGCAGCGGCCCGGTTGCCGTCTCCAGCCCCCAGGCGAGCGCGGCCTTCGCCTCTGGTTGCAGCACCTGCACGTACAGTGCGCTTGTCCCGGCCAGCTCCTTGGCCAAGGCCAGGTCCTTGGCGCCGAGCACCAGGCAGAGGCCGCCCTGGACGCGCGCAGCCTGCAGCAGGGGGATGCCGCCCTCCGTCTCGCCGGCGTGGAGGACGGCGCAGCACAGCAGCAGAAATGCGCAGATCGATCGCATGCGGAACCTCGGAGGAGGGGGAGGGTGTCGCGCAGGTTGATCCCGCGTTGCCGTAGAATGGGGAAGCGGAGGGAACGTGCCAGGTGGCATCAGGTGAACCGGTTCACCACATGCGGGGTATGCGAGGCCGCGGCACCGCGTACGCTGCGCAACCCTATCCGCCAACTGCCTCGAGGTCCCGTATGCATCCATTCCGCATGCCCCGCACCCTGCTGGCGTCCTGCGCCCTGGCCTCGCTGCTCGGCTCCGCCGAGATCCAGTCGCCATGGGTGGCCTCCGACCGCACCGTCGACTGTACCAGCCACGAGACCATCAAGCGCGACCTCAAGCTGGAGGCGATGAAGAGCGACGAGGAGCGGGCCATCGCCCTGTACCATTTCTACCGCCAGCGGGTGTTCCATTACACCAACACACCCGATAGCAGGGATTCGATCAAGAACCTCAATGCGCTGGGCTACACGTTGTGCGGCAGCCAGGGCACCTGCATGAAGGACCTGCTCGCCTCGTGTGCCGGCATCAAGGCGCGCATCCGCTCGATGCCGGGGCACACCTTCTATGAGGCCTTCTACGACGGCAAATGGCACGGCTACGACACCTTCGCCAACTTCTATGTCTTCACCCGCGGCGATAAGCCCAATGTCGCCTCGTTCGAGGAACTGACCGCCGACAAGACCCTGATCAGCGACGCGGCCAAGGAGGGCCGGGCGGTGCCCGGCATGTGCTCGTGCGGCGACGACATGATGGGCTTCGCCACGGTCAACTCCGAGCAGAACTATCAACCGCTCGACCTGAAATACTCACCGCGCGCCTTCCGCCTGCGTGCCGGCGAGGAGATCGTCCGCTCGTGGTGGCCTGACGGCCGCGGCGTGCCCAGCCTGGTCTCATCCAGCAAGAAGTACGGCGTTGTCCCCGTCCACACCTGCGGTGGCCGGTCGGCGAAGGACAATCCCGCCCTGTTCAAGTTCTGGGAGCCCTACGCCGTCCCCGGCCTGGGCGGTTGCGCGCGCAGCTTCCGCCATGGCACCAGCGGCCAGATCAACTTCTCCCCCGACCTGACCAGCGCGACGCTGGCCGAGAACGGCGTGACCCTGACCGGTCCAAAGCCGACCGCCGAGGGCCTGAGCGGCGCCGGCGACCTGCTGGTGCCGGTGACCAGCCCGTACTACATCAACAGCGGCATCCTGGTCTTCGAGGCGAGTTGCGTCAACGAGGGCGACACCGCCACCGTCTCGGTGGGCCCGGCCGGCAAGCTGGCCGCCGTGCTGACCGCCAAGGGCAAGGGCCACGCTACATACCGCGTCAGGTTCGACGACAAGCTGAACGGCGGCATCCTGCACGCCTACCAGCTCAAGGTCACGCTCGCCGGCGGCAGCGTGCTGCACCGCATGTACCTGCGCACCGGCTTCCAGTGGAATGCCCAGTCCGGCCCCAACCTGATGCCCGGCCGCAACCAGTGCACCTTCACCGCCGACAATGCCGAGGCGCTCAAGTCGACGCCGGTTACCATCCGCTATCGTTACCGTCAGGCCCCGGCCTGGTCCGAGGAAGTCGTGGTCGAGAAACGCGCCGCTACCAGCCCGTTCGCCTACGACATCACCCTGCCCGAGACCGGCGACAAGCTGCCGCAGATGCTCGACCTCACCATGACCTACGGCACCCT
>Ga0172380_10004168_pt1 | contig 18904 bp, 25 predicted proteins | sample Leawe162metaG_FD_119747 | JGI IMG/M metagenome (GOLD analysis project Ga0172380, IMG submission 119747) | Leachate microbial communities from a municipal landfill in Southern Ontario, Canada - Leachate well 162 metaG | ecosystem: Engineered > Solid waste > Landfill > Unclassified | place... | reverse complement strand
TAACAGCAAAGGCAAGAGTTTACTTGTGGTTATATTTTGGTAGCCGCAAGGATAATAATGAAGCACTGTTTGTAACAGACACAAGGCCACATGGCAGACTTGAGAAACGGTCTATTGAAGAGGTATTCAAAAAGCTTGGAAACAAAGCCGGTATTAAAAAGCATATCTACCCCCATTTATTAAGGCATACATTTGCCTCCGCAATGCTGGACGGTGGTGCTGCAATAACTGACATTCAAGCTTTACTAGGACATTACAGCTTAGCTACTACTCAAATCTATTGCGAAATCAATCAGGAAGATGTCCAGATGTCACATAAAAAGCATCTGGCATAATCATATATCACATTAAACAAAAAGCTCGCTCCGGCGAGCCTTTTTGTTTTGAAAAGGTAGGTGATAAATTTGTACAAAGTTAAATTAAAAACTCTTTGGGTAGGCCCCGAAATAAATTATAGACAGGGCGACACTTTAACTCTTGAAGATTCATTAGGAAAACAATTGATTGAGTCCGGAAGTGCCGATTTGATTGAAATAATTCAAGAGAAAGCAATTGAATCCGCTATAATTCAAGCTCCTGAAAATGCCATGATGCCTAAAGCGACTGTAAGAAAACCGGCTGGAAAGAGGTGACAATATGTTTCCGAACAGATGGGCGTTGAAAATAAAAACTGAACCTGCAGAGGAACCACTATCAGCAGATGATATAAAAAGACATCTCCGTGCTGATGCAGGTACTTTGTCTGAAGCAATAACCGAAACACCCACAATTAATGTAGCATCATCTACAGGCATATCTACAGGCGCAGGTATTGATATAATGGGTTATAGAATTGTTGCCAATGTAGTAGCCGGAGCAATAATGGCAGGTGGGACAGCAGATATTCATTTGGAGGAATCCGATGACAATATTACTTATGCAGACGTGGTGGGTTCAACTTTTACGCAACTTTCCACAGCAAATCAAAACAGTGTTGTTGAAAAAGAATACTCCGGAAGTAAACAGTATGTCCGTGCAAGTGGAACGGTAGCAGGTGCGGCATGTATATATGGCGTGAACATCCTGAAATTCTCTCCTTATAACCCGGAAGACGACGATATTGAATCATTTATCACAGTAGCACGCGATATTGTTGAGGGACATACCGGGAGAAGACTGATAACCCAAACTTGGAATTATTACCTTGATGAATGGCCATGCAAAGATCATATCAAAATCCCGTATGCCCCATTAGTTTCAGTGTCCTCTGTGAAGTATACGGATTGTGATGGAACAGAATATACCATGAGTACTGACAGTTATATTGTTGATACAAAATCCGAACCTGGACGAATCGTACTTCAATACGATGGAAGCTGGCCATCAGTAACACCATATCCGGTAAATCCTATCAACATTGAATATGTGGCTGGTTATGGAACCTCGACCAACGTACCAAAAACCATCAAGCAGGCCATGAAATTAATAGTTGGTGACCTTTATGAAAATAGGGAAAATTCCAGGGATACAAAATATGGAGAACTTAAAGAAATTCCGCTGGCTGCTAAAAGGTTGCTGGCAAATAAAAGGGTGTGGATGTGATGAGAGCAGGAGATTTGAATAAAAGAGGGATTATTCAATATATTGCCCGGTCGAAAAATAGCTTTAATGAGGATATTGAAACGTGGACTGATCTTGATACGGTATGGTGCAGTATTGAACCTGTATCCGGGTCCGAAAGATGGCTGCAACAAGAAAGGGTGAGCGAGGCGACATACAAAATCCGCATGCGATACCGGGCAAACATCAACCCCACAATGCGGCTGAAAAATAAAAATAGATACCTGCAGTTTTTGGCAGTGCTTAACCTTGAGGAAAACTCAAAAGAGATTTTCATTCCTGCGAAAGAGGTGATTTGATGGTTATCGAATCGGCTTTATCAACTTATCTTTTAGCCCAGTCTGGATTAACGGCATTAATCTCAAACAGGATTCATAGCTTGAAACTTCCACAAAAGCCAGTATTGCCAGCGGTCGTATTGCAGAAAATTGACGCTCCCAGACTAAACGGTTTCAGCGCTGACTATGGAGTTATGACACGTATCCAAATAACATCATGGGCTTTGACTTATTCGGGAGCTTCAGCAGTTCAAGAACAAATCAGGGCTGTTACTCAAAATTACATGAATCAAACCATGGGCGGGGCTGGTGGAGTTGATGTAAAAAATATCGAATTTGATGAGGGGCCTGATAGTTATGAGGATGATACCGGACGATACGGCAAAATAATTGACCTTTTAATTTGGCATTTGGAGGCATAACATGAAACAAGTCAGCAGGGAACTTTACAGGAAACTGCAAAGGAAACGCAGAAACGTAAAAAGAACAAAGCATAGATTCTGGCAGGTAGACATTCATTAGGATGTCTTATTTTATGCGTGGGTGGTGAGAGAATGAGTTTTTATCATGGCAAAAGTTCAAGAGTTTATTTAAACGGCAATCCCATGTCATCTTATGCAGATAATGTCAATGTTAGTATATCAGCAGACACAGTCGAGACCACAACCTTTATTGATACAGCAAAAAAATATGTAATGGGGCTTAAAAATGCAACATTGACAGCGGAGGGATTTGGTGCAGGTTCAACAGGAGAGATTGACCAGTATCTACAGGCAGCAATAAATTCAACTGGAAACATATGGACATGGTATCCCTCGGAAGTTACCGGAAGGCCTGGTTATGGGATGGCTGGGTACAACACTCAATATGACATAAAAGCATCTATCTCGGGGGCTGTCAGGGTATCTGTAGCGTGTCAAAGCAATGTTGGCAAGGAACCTGTCATGTGTATACGCGCAATGGCGCAAGCTACTATATCAAGCCAAGGTGCGGCTATTGATGGAACGGCAAAGTCAACTTCAGGCGGTGCAGGGTATCTTCAGGTATCAGCAGAAAATATCGCAGATGCACAGGCGTATATTGAACATTCGTCAGACGGTTCCAGTTGGGAAACATTGGCAGCTTTTTCAACGGCTTCAATCGGGGCTTCGGCTCAAAGAGTAGCAATTAATGGGGAAATCAGGCGGTATGTCAGGTCTTCAGTAACAGCAACAACAAGCGTAACTTATGGCACTGCATTATGCAGATTTTAGAGGGGAGATGATTTTGTGAGTTTTTTCCATGGCAAAACAGCTAAGTTTTTTATTGACAATTCAGCAGGAGTATTGACGGACATTTCGACAGGTATGAATGATGTTTCGTTGCCAACGGCAGCCGATACGGTTGAAGTAACAGGTTTCACAGATACTGCAAAGAATTATGTAATGGGTTTGAAAAGTGCAAACGGTTCAATTGGTGGAGGTTTTTCGACAACAGTCGATACAGTCCTATCTGGAATAGTTGGCAGCACGGACACCAAGTCATTTGAATACTATCCCTATTCGACAGCTTCGGGTTCGGTGGAGAAAAAGGGTGAGTGCTTTGTAACTGCATACGACATAAAAGGGTCAGTTAGTGGAGCAATCACATATTCGGCAAATATAATCGTATCTGGTGGCGTCACATCAACAACTGCAGCGTAACAAAAAATGGAGGGTTTAAAATGCTAGATAGAAATTCAATAATAAGCATTGATGACAGGAAAACGATATCAATTGATATTCCTGAATGGGGAGGGAATGTCCTTATCAGGAAATGGTCAGGAAAAGATAGAGCTGTATTTGTAGCTAAATCAATTAAAGCAGATAATAGCGGTGCGGAAATAAATTGGGATACACTTTATAACAATTTTGCACTGGCTGTTGCCTTATCCTTGTGTGACGAAAACGGAGATAGACTTTTTACATCAGAACAAGCAGATATTGATATACTTGCTTCAAAAGATGGAGCTGTTATTCAGAAAATTTATCAGGAAGCTCTTGTCTTAAATGGGCTTGCTAAAAAATCCATTGAAGATGCAGCAAAAAACTTCAATGCCATCCAGAGCGAAGAGTCTATTTCCGGCTCGCAAGAGAATTAGGGTATACCGTTGAAGAACTTTTGGAACGGATAAGTTCAGAGGAAATTACGGAATGGATGGCATGTTTTATACTTGAAGAAGAAGAACGCGAGTGGCAGCAAAACAAGGGGGGTATATAATATCCTCCTTTTGGGCGGTGATGTTATGATTGAACTTGATACAAAAGGATTTCAGGAAATGATAGATACCCTTGACAATATGGGTAAAGATGGAGAAAACATATTTAAAAAATCATTAGGTGAAGGTGCAAAGCCTGTCTTAAGTGCTATGAAACGCAAGGTTTATTCAATATTACATAGAAGGTCGGGAGAGCTACAACGCAATATTAAAATAGGTAAAGTGCGAAAACTGAAAGATGGAGTATATTCTCAAGTAATTGGTATATTAAAAGGCGATATATCATCCGTTTTTTATGGAAAATTTAGTGAATATGGTTCCTCACATGAACCTGCCAGACCTTGGCAAAGACCTGCATTTGATGAATCGAAAGATGAGGCTTATCAAAAAATTGAACAAGAATTAGCCGATGGCATAGATAATGCTTTTAAGAAATGAGGTGGTTTAAATGTCAGATAAAACTATGTTGACAAAACTAATATTAGATGCATCATCTTACAAACAAGGCATAGATATGGCAAAGCAAGCCACGGCAACAATAAATAAAGAACTTGATTTGTGGAAAATTCAGAACAATGCCACTAATGGCAGTCTTAAAACCTTATCTCAGCAAGCTAAGGCAAACGCCGAAACGCAGAAAATTTTATCCGCAGAAATTGACCTGACAAAGCAAAAATTAAAAGAAGTAACCGAAGCGCAAGGCGAAACATCGAAAGCTGCTATGACTTATCAAAACAAACTCCTTGACCTCGAAATCCAGCAGGCAAAGTTGAATAATGAAATTGGTGGAGGACTTACTCCATTACAAAATTTTAAAAATTCTATGGTCGAAACTGGTGAACAATTACAAAAAATCGGTGACAAAATGCAATCGGTTGGAAAATCCATGAGTACTTATGTTACTGCGCCCATTGTTGCAGCTGGCGTAGGCATACTTAAGCTCGCAGATAGCGCAGCCGAATACGCAGATGAAATAGGGGTTATGTCTGAAAAAACAGGTATGAGCGTTGAATCATTACAGGAAATGAAATATATTACCAGCCAACTAGACATGGAATTTTCAACGATTCAAAGTACAATGTCTACATTTACAAATAAGCTTAAAGGCGTTGATAGCGACACAGGTACTTTCAATGAAACCTTAAAAAAGTTACATATTACAGCAAAGGAAAATGGGCAGTTTAAAGATTTATCCGTATTATATACTGAAATAATTGATAAGTTATCAGGCATGACGAATGAATCAGAAAGAAATGTAAGAGCTGCTGCATTATTTGGAAAGTCATGGCAGGAACTAGCACCGATGCTTAACGCTGGAAGTGATGAAATTGAACAGTTAAGGAAAAGAGCAAATGAATTAAATCTTGTAATAAGCAAAGATGGAATTATGTCAGCCCGTGAGTACGGAGATACAATGGATGAAGTTAAAATGCAATTCCAGCAATTAGGAAATGAACTTGGAATAGCATTTATACCAGTTTTGAAGGATAGTTTGATACCTGCGCTCCAGTCATTGGTTGGCGCTTTAAAACCGATACTGGAAATAATAAGTAATATAAACCCGAAAACAATTATATTTATCGCAACCTTTGCTGGCATAATAGCTATTGTTGGTCCGCTAATTTTTATGGTAGGAAGTTTAACTACTGCGGTGGGCGGTATTGCTACAGCATTTGGAGTAATGAATTTAACTGGCATGCAAACAGCTTTAATTGTTGGTGGTATTGTACTTGCACTTACAGCACTTGCTGCAATAATAGCAATCATAATCGGACGTGGCGCCGAAATGAGAAATACAGCTGCAAGTATAGCCAATAGCGTTAGAGGTACTAGTGGTTCTGGCGGTTCCTATGTACCCTCATATGATGTTGGTACCCCATATGTACCACAAGATACTCTTGCTATGGTACATAAAGGTGAACGCATCATCCCAGCATCGCAAAACAGGTCAGGTTCAAGTGGCGGGGTTACAATAGTCTTTTCGGGTCCTGTTTATGGTGTACTTGACTTTGAACAAAGAGTTAAACAAATAGTAAGGGATGCAGGGTCAGATGGCGCATTCAGGGGGGTATTCCAAAATGCCTAGAAAAGTTGGTAACAAACTCCTGCATAGATTGGATGTGATTAAAGATGGCTGATAGATATTGGATTTTGGACGGGGGAAATTGGAGCGATACAGCTCATTGGAGCACAACAACTGGCGGCGTAGGCGGTGCGAGCGTCCCAACGAGTGCAGATAATGTTTATTTTGATGCAAATTCTTTTACGGCAGCAGGTCAGACAGTAACAGTTGATGTTATTGCAAACTGCCTTGATATGGACTGGACTGGGGCATTAAATATGCCGGCACTGGCAGGAGGCAATCCATTAAATGTTTATGGTTCACCAACTTACATTTTATTAATGACTGTAAATAAATTACTTGCACTTAAAGCAACATCAATGGGCAAAACAATAACAACTAATGGGTTAAATTTTAATTCTAGTGGTGGATTTTTCTTTTTAAGTTCTAGTGGTGGATGGACACTACAAGATGACATTATAGGCTCTGCAAATCTTAACCTAACATATGGAACATTTAATACAAATAGTAAAAATATTAGTTGTTCTGCTTTCGCAGCAAGCGGAACTTCAATTCGTTCTTTATTGCTTGGTTCTTCTGTTATAACTTGTTCGGGAACTTGTAATTTTACCACAACTACAGGTTTAACCTTTGATGCAGGAACATCAACAATAAAAATAACAGGCAACTCCAAAACTTTTGCTGGTGGTGGACTAACCTACAACAATGTAGAATTTCAGGGCACACCAACAACCATAAGTGGTTCAAACATTTTCAACGACTTGAAATTAACCGCAGGAAAAACAGTAAACGTCACGGCAGGAACAACTCAGACAGTAACAACAATGAGCGGTGATGGTACAGCAGGAAATTTAATTACAATACAGTCTACAGTGGCAGGAAGTCCGTTTACGATAAGTAAGGCGAGTGGAATTATAGAAGTAGCTTATTATAGCATACAGGATTGTATTGCAAGCGGAGGTGCAACATTTTTTGCAATTGATTCTTTAAATATGAGCGGTAATACAGGGTGGTTTTTTTCGGCGTATTGGCTAGAAATAAGTTGGGATGGTACAAATGCATTCACGGGTACTGAAGATAATTGCACGATGGATTCAATTTCAGTTGAATGCCGCCGTGGGCGCGACTATGCAAGCCAATTAACTGGTAAGGTTTCCCCTGGAAGATTAACTGCAACAATGAATAACCTGACTGGAAAATACAGTTCGTTTAATGCCAGTTCTCCATTGTACGGGAGTATTCTTCCCGGCAGAAAAGTCAGGTTAAGGACATCAACAGCAACTATATGGACTGGGTACCTTGGAACAATTATCCCCGCCGGTAGTCTTGGAGGCAATCCGGTCGTATCTCTGGAAGCAAGTGGACCATTGAGTAGGATTAAAAAAAGTATAACTCCACCAAAGCAAGCTAATCAATTGACCGGCACTATAATGGATGCAATCCTTGATGATGCAGGTTGGGCCGCAGGCGATAGAGCAATTGATATCGGCAAGACAGCAGTAGGACAATGGTATATTGATAAAATTGACGCGTTTGAGGCAATGCGACAAATAGAGGAAACTGAGCTTGGTTTTTTAACCGAGGGTGAGGATGGAAAAATTATTTTCGAAGACCGCCACCACCGTTTAACAGGAGCTCACTTGGTTAGCCAGCAAACCTTTACCGACACAGTAGGGGAAGCGATAGGTTATAATGCAATAACACAGCAAGACCCCATTCGTGAGATTTACAATGATATTATGGCAACAGTGGAATCATACTATACAGCTCCATCATCAGCGGTATTATGGACATTACAAGAAACGCCAACAATTGCCCCAGGGCAGACCTTGATATATTGGGCCGAATATCCCAATTCGGAACACGATTCATCTACAGGGGCTTTTGTTGACACATGGGACACACCAGCAGTTGGGACAGACATAACGCAAACGGGAGTAGCAAACGGTGATATAGCCGTTACGGTTTCAAAATTTGCCAAAGCTATGAAAATTAATATAACTAATAACAATGTAACAACATCGGCCACCTTAACACTTGTTCAGGCTCAAGGAATTAAGGTGACGAAATTATCCTCTACAAGTGTCTCAAGCTCGGATTCGGCATCGCAGGCATCATATGGTGCAAAATCATATACGCTTCCTGCAAAATGGCTACAGACAACTACGCTGGCGCAGGACTATGCTGGGTATATAATCGGTAGATACAAAGACCCAGTACCGGTAATCAGCATTTCATTTATGGCTAATAAAAACACAGACTTGATGACGGAAGCTTTAACGCGGAATATATCAGACAGGGTTACAGTTGTTGCCACGGGCGCAAAGACCGAACTCGGAATAAATAATGAATTTTTCATCGAGGCAATCTCACATAGAATCTCAAACTCAGGAAAGTTTCACGAAGTGACGTTTGAATTGTCGGATGCTTCGGGTGATGGTGGGTATTGGGTGCTAGGAACTAGTGAATTAGGTACAAATACGCGGTTAGCGTATTAAAAAAGGAGGGATAACTTTGATAAAATCACAGACGGGAATCGAAAACTTTACTAAAAACATGTTGAGAAAACATGGCATTCCTTTTCCAGTCAAGACCGATGAAAATGTAACTATCAAGGCAGAGATAAACCACGGAAGATTAATCGCAAAATGCCCGTTTTGTTCGGGGGCTGAACTGGTCGATAGGAATGATAGACGGTTTTTTTGTCTATCCTGTTTTAATAAATCAGTCAATGGCAATTGGGTAAGTATAGAGTTTCCGGCCAACTTGGAGGAAATTGAAACCGTTTTAGAAAAAAGATTGGAAATAAATCAGAACTGGCAGTTCGGAGAGGGAATTTCTTTTCTTGAGTCCGAGAATGTTAAAAATTTGGGGGTGGCATAAATGGCATTTACTGCACCGAGAACTTGGGTTACAGGGGAAATTGTCAGTGCGGCATATTTAAATTCCAATGTCCGCGACAATATGCTTGAAACCGCTCCGGGGAAAGCTACTGCAGCCGGCGATATTTTTGTTGCCACCGGAGCAAATGCAATCAAAAGGGTTGCCATAGGCCATGCTGGAAGTGTGGTTAGCGTAAATTCAGCAGGGAACGATGTCCAATTCGACAATACGCTTGAAATTTTTTCTTTATTGGAGGTGTAAAATGGGAAGTGTTTTTAAAGTTCTAGGCTCTGGAACATTGTCAACCACTAGTGCCACATTGGTAACGGCTTCAAACGGTGTTAAGACTGTTGTAAAAGAAGTTGTGCTTTCAAACATAAGCGCAGCATCAGCATTAAGTGCCCTCATAACATTCAATGCCGTGAATATCATACCTTATAAATCAATTCCTATGAATGATGCTCTTGCTGTAAAGTTATGTTCCGCTTTGTCCAGTGGTAATTTAATAGCAGGTTATGCAAGTTCAGGTTCATCGGTAAGCTATTACATTAGTGGGATAGAAATTTCGACATAATATTCAAGACTTTCCCAAAATTTTTAGATATAATATTTTGGGTGATATATGTGAGAAAAAATGTTATTTTAATTGTTTCCTTGTTTTTTGTGGGACTCGTTTTTTTAAATCTTATATTTTCGACGGACATCAGGGAAACAAAGCCAATTTATGTTAATGGCGAAATTACACAGTATAATGTTTTAAGCATAGAAGGTATGCAATATATACCTCTGGATGTTATAAATGATTTTGCTGCTGTGAATGCTGATGATAAAAATGTAAGCATTAGAACAAATACAAAATATTCCACCATGCAAGAGGTAGCTAAAAGCGTAGAATCCATTGTTAGGATATATTCTTGTGGTACCTTTACTGGTTCGGGGATAGTAATTGATAAGGGGCTAATAGCAACATGTGGGCATGTAGCACAATACACAAAAACATTGGACCTTGCATTTCAAGGTGACACTATAAAAAGTACTCAAAATAAATCAGTAGATGGGCTAGACCTGTCCTTAATTAAGTTTCCATACAAAAATCAAAAGGCTGTAACATTGGGCGATACGAGTTTGCTTAAGGCTGGAGATAAGGTTATATATATCGGTAACTTGGGGCAGGATTTTAACATGATGTCCGAAGGGTACATATGTGGTTTCCCTGAGATGGATGGGCATGATTACATAAGGACAAATGTTGTAGTTCATCCGGGCAATTCAGGCGGTGGGATATTTAATATGGATGGCGAGTTAATTGGCCTTTTGACTTTTGGGGAAGAAAACGGACTGAATCTGTCTTTGTCGGTTGATGAAATTCTAAAGTATAAATAAGAAGGTGATGATATGCAATTTGGCGGCAAAATAAGCGTTTTCAGTCTTAATGCCTTTTCTTTAAATTTTAAATTTTTAGATAGGCATAAACTAGCAAATTTTTATCTTGATGGTATGGTTATGTATGGCTCTTGGAGTGCTGGTGGTAATCTTGCAACTGCAAGATCATTATTAGCTGGTTGTGGCACCCAAACAGCGGGGTTGAGTTTTGGTGGTGCTAGTGGTATACGTTATACAACAACCGAGGAATATGATGGAACATCTTGGAGTGCTGGTGGAAACCTAAATACTGCAAGATCATCTTTAGCTGGTTGTGGCACCCAAACAGCGGGGTTGAGTTTTGGTGGCAGTACTGGTAGTGTCAGCGCGGTAACCGAGGAATATGATGGAACATCTTGGAGTGCTGGTGGTAATCTTGCAACTGCAAGATCATATTTAGCTGGTTGTGGCACCCAAACAGCGGGGTTGAGTTTTGGTGGGGAATTACCTGGCTACAGCGCGGTAACCGAGGAATATGATGGAACATCTTGGAGTGCTGGTGGTAATCTTGCAACTGCAAAATCATTATTAGCTGGTTGTGGCACCCAAACAGCGGGGTTGAGTTTTGGTGGTTACGCTGGTGCATACAGCGCGGTAACCGAGGAATATGACGGAACATCTTGGAGTGCTGGTGGTAATCTAAATACTGCAAAAATGAATTTAGCTGGTTGTGGCACCCAAACAGCGGGGTTGAGTTTTGGTGGTTACGCTGGTAGTGTCAATGCAATAACTGAGGAATATAATAAAGCAGCATAGGAGGATATATGAATTTTGATTTACAATCTCTATCAATAATAGAATCATCAAAAATATTAAAAGCAGAAGATTTGAACCAATTATCAGATTTAAAAAATGAATTACAGGACATGTTTTTGAATGTCCAGATATTCCGCACGCGCACGGAGATGGAAGTGAGTGTATTAAATGACTTAAAGCACCCGACGCCTGACTCAAAATACTGGCAGGCAATGAGAGAACAAAATGTCATGTTTCAAGAACTTGTCTTATTATCATATGAGTATAGGAAAAATCAGGTTGAAATAAAAATACTGGAAAAAAATCTTATATCTGAAAAAGATGAACTGGAAAATGAACTCCTTCAGATTGAAATTGAGAAAAAGCAATTTATTGGCATTAATCAGGAGCGGACAGCAAAGGACCGGATAAGAGAAATACAAGAATGGCACGAAATCAAGGAATCTTTAAAACCAACTATGGTTGCATCCTTGAATAATGTAAACGAACATCAATTAATAAGTTACACAATCAGGTGGATAAATCAGCTTTTGGGTATGAGTGAAAGCACAAGCATATCAGAACGAAATAACCTACTTGGACAACTCGACAAGGGAATAAAGCTTTGTAAACAAAAAGGATGTATTGATAAGATTCTTGAAAGGTTTCCAGATCCAAAAACTCGAAATTTTATCATGGGACAGCAAATTTAAATAGGCAATTAAGCACAAGAGCCCCGAAGGAATAAAAACCAAACGGGGTTTTATTATGTAAAAATATAACGGGAGGTACAAGATGGGAGACGCTGAAGTAATAGAACTTAAAAAGGAACTGAAAGAGTCACAGGAAAAGCTTTGCGAGCAACGGCACAAAACTATCGATGAGTCATTGAAGAAGTTGGAAGATTCAATGGGACGGCTGTTGTGGTGGCTGATTGGGACGATGGGTGGCATTTTGACCACATTGATTGTGGTCGTATTTAAAAAGTGAGGAAGAAGGGGATTACATGCTAAAAGATTTTTTGACCATAATTAAGTCAAAACTCGGTTGCGGGTATGTCTTAGGCTCACAGGGTGAAACAATGACGCAGGCCTTATGGGACAACACGTTCAAGTACAATTATGAAGTGGCTGAACGTGATAAATTTTACAAGCTTGCAAAACAATGGTTCAGCAAACAATGCTTTGACTGCTCTGGCCTGATTATCTGGACGCTGCAGCAGATGGGCTTGCTTAAAAAATCCCAGGACTATATAGCCCATAATATCTATCATGTGCTTTGCACGGACGTTAAAAAAGCCGATTTGGTAGCCGGTGATCTGTGCTTCCACAAGCAGGATAGCGGTAACATATCACATGTGGGCATCTATATCGGCAATAATCAGGTGCTGCATGCGCGCGGTACGGCCTATGGAGTGGTAATAACCGGACTACTAAGCACGTTTAACACGTTCGGAAAGTTGAAGCTCCTGAAACAGGAATGGATAGGCTGGCAAGAGATCCTGCAGAAGACCACGGCAATGCCGGCAGAATGGACGGCAACCATAACCGCCGTAATCAATGCGGCAAATGCAGCCGGAAGTATGGAGAGTTTGGAAATATTCAAGTTTGTCGGGGCATTCATTGAGAAAATCTACAACAATAGATGCGGCGATACAATAAAAGATTGGAAGGAAATCGTATATAAAATGACCAGTTCTCCGGAGGCTTGGGAGACTGGTATAAAGGCGGCTATGGTATCAGCAAATGCAGGGGCATTTAAACAGCTTAAGTATCTGCCGGAATTGATAGTAAAAATCTATAATTCAAAATAAGAAAGGGCAAGGTGAAATCATGAAAAATTTCATACTCAGCAACTGGCCGTCGATACTGATTATCGCGGCATTTTTAATTTACACAGTAATTCTTGTGGTCAAAGGCAAATGGGAGCAACTCCGGTCAATGGGGTATAGGATGATCCTGCAGGCCGAACGTGTCATCACCGGCACGAAAAAAGGTCAGGAGCGATTTGAAACTGTATTTGCTCAGGTATATTCACTTATACCTGCATGGCTGAGGTTCTTTATCTCTGAACAGAGTTTAAGGGAAAAACTACAGGAATGGTACAACCATATTAAGGATTACATGGACAATGGTACGATAGACAACTCTCAGAGATAACGATACGCCGGCATAATATCCGGCCTTCCTTCTTTGAGCCCTCTGGAAACAGGGGGCTTTATTTTTTTGCGCATTTTTAGCGACTCAATTGTATATTATAGACACAAAGTAGGGTTATCGGGAATGGATTTAATTAATCCTCTCAGGCATAAAAAAAATCAAAAAATCGACGCTTGACAAGTAACGCATTTAGCGTTACAATATATATAAGATAAATTAATGGAGGTTTCAATTATGGTTATGGATTTTATGTGCGAGAGTTGCGGACAAAAATACAGTAGACAGACATATACAGTTACAGCCGCCAAGTCAAGCAAAGAGTTCTGGCGCAGCAAGCAGGACACCACGTTTGGAACTTGCCCCGAATGCTATAAAAAAGAGCAGGAAGAGAAACGCCAAAACAAAATGGTTAAGTCCGGATTGCTGGAACTCTCTGGCTCCGAAAAGCAAATAAGTTGGGCGCTTAAAATAAGGTTGGAAAAGTACGAAGCATCAGAGAGATATGTCAAGGTATTGAAATCAAAAGGTATTGAAGTATATGACAGATTGTTTGCAATTACCGAAGCTAAATTCTGGATTGATAATCGTAATTCAAATTTCGAAGATTTGATGAAACTCGTTGCTGCCATGGCTTCTGCCGATGTTGAAGCTGAAATCAAAACCGAAGAAGAAAAGGAAAGCAAAGCTAAAATGCAGGTATTGCTGCCGGAGAACCCAGTTGATGAAACTCCGGTAGAAGTTAAGGTTACTGAATTCGCTGTGTCTGTTATCTCTAAAAAGGATGAAAAAATTATTGAAGTCTGTAAAAACTCCGGATACACATGGAAAGACGGCGCATGGAAAAAAGAGATAGGATTTAGAACAGGTCCGGCAATTGATAGAGCGGCTGACATTGGAAACAAGCTCTTAAGCATGGGTTATCCGGTGGCCATAGATAATGTCGAAGCTGCACAAAAAGCAGTCAGCGCAGAATATGAGTTGGAATGTACAAGGTGGATATCAGTACCGGCTAGCGACCCAAATAAGTTTAATATAAAGTGGGAGGGAAAGAACAACGAGCTGTACGAGACAGCCCGATCATTACCAAAGTCAAGTTACACAAGCCCCTATGTTGAGGTGTCAATTAAATATTTTCGCGAGGTTGAGGATTTTGCAGGGTTGTATGGATTTAAATTAAGTCCAGGAGCAATAAAAGCAATTGCAGAATATAAAGAAAGTCTGGAAGTCAAGGCGGTCACCCCAAAGAAAACACCGGAGCAGGTGAAACCGAAGGATGGGCTGAAGGATATTTTGAAAAGTGATACAAATATAATAGATGATTTGAAGGATTGAAAGGAGAAAGCAGATATGAATAAAAGATATGAAGAAATTAATTTTAAAACGGTTTCAGAATTGGTTGATCTTGGTAAATCCAGCGGAATGGCTGCATTTGCTGCCTACATCAATGGCATCGAAAACGAAATAGGCAAGGGTGCCGAATTGCATCCCGACTGGATGGATACCATCTTTGAAGCCGCTGAAGAGCTTGGGTGGAACGAGCAAGAGTATTTTAAGGTATTAGGTTGGGCGTAATCAATTAATGATCTGAAAGATGATTGAGGAGAGGAAAGTTGTTATGAAAAAGGTTTATTGTACGTATTGCGGTGAACTATTAGAAGACGGTTGTACATGTGAAAGAGATGCAGCCGAAGAAATGGCACAGTTTATTGAAGATTACGAAAATAGCCCAGAAACACAGCGAGGATGGACGCAGCAGGATTTAATAGACATGCGTAGGAGAGAGTGCTAATGATCTTAAAAACTGATTTACTCCCACATCAAACATTAGCATATGAGAAGCTCCGACATCTTAAAGTCGGAGCTCTCTACATGGATATGGGAACCGGCAAAACGCGTACGGCGCTGGAGCTCATTGCTCGGCGTTATGCTGCCGGCAAAATAGATAATGTCCTGTGGTTATGTCCATGTTCTGTCAAGGACGGTATCCGCTCCAATATTGCTGAACATACTGACGGAGCAGATTTTATTCACATCTATGGCATTGAAAGCTTATCACAGTCAGACAGGCTGTATCTTAAACTCCTGGATATGGTTTCAAAAACAAAATCTATGCTGGTGGTAGACGAGAGCAACCTTGTCAAAAACCATTTTGCACTGCGTACCAGCAGGATTCAGGCCATAGGGCAATTGTGCTCCTATAGGCTAATTCTCAACGGCACTCCTATTAGTAAGAATGAATCTGACTTATTTGCACAATGGTACATTCTTGACAAGCGCATTTTGGGATATAACAGTTTTTGGAGTTTTGCAGCAAACCATCTTGAATACGATGAATACGGCAAAGTTCGGCGTTGCTTGAATATTGACTATCTGACCAGGAAGATAGCTCCGTATTCATATATAATTAAGAAAGAGGAATGCTTAAAACTGCCGGAAAAGAAGTATTCGATTGAGTATTTCGACCTGACCGAACCCCAGCATTGGGAATATGAAAGAGTTAAAGACAGGCTACTTGCTGATGTAAGCGAATTTGATAGTACGACAATATATCGGCTGTTTACCGGCCTGCAGCAGGTAACGAGTGGCAGGTACATAACAAGCTTTAAGCCGCTGAAGAGCGCCCCGATGTTTGACAATCCACTCGACAATCCACGCATAGACACGCTATTGGACGATGTAAGATATTTTGACGGAGAGAAAATAATTATCTGGTGCAAGTATGTGCATGAGATAAAGGACGTTCAAGCAGTTCTTGTGGACAAATACAGGGCCGAGAATGCAGTACTGTTTTACGGAGATATAAAAGTAAACCGCAGGAACGAACAAATACAAAGGTTTCGCGATAAGGCTCAGTTCCTGATTGCCAATAAAACCTGTGGCGGATACGGACTCAACCTGCAATTCAGCCACAACATGATATATTATTCCAATGACTTTAATTGGGCTACAAGAGCTCAGTCCGAGGACAGAGTACACAGAATAGGACAGGACTTTAACGTAAACATTTCCGACATATGCGCCCGAAAAAAGATTGATGGAATGATACTTGACAATTTGTATAGAAAGGAAAACCTTGCAGATAGATTTAAACGGGAACTTAAGGTGAATAGAAACAATATAGCCGCATGGCTGGATGGAGGTATAAATGATAAGGATAGGATTATCGCAGCGGGAAAAACAAAAAGTAATTGACGAATATTTAATTGGGAAATACATCAAAAAGATATTCTGCTTTTATTTCAAAAGCTTTCCAGTGAAATACAAGATAGACTGCGAGATTGAATATATTGAGTATTCCGACATTGAAATGTATAAATTCTTTTATAGGCTTCTGGAGGAAATCGGGAGCGATAGCTTAATCATAATTGACGGGTGCATGAGGACGCAAAATCGCAGTGAACTGATCTATAATTGTGCCCACCACTATCTGAATCAGACGTTGCACAAGATTGTTTTTGAGCACTTCCCTATTATCGAAACCAAGGATGATTTCATGATTCTGCTTGATTTTGAAAATAAGGGAAAATACAAAGGCAAGCCATTTGATTATCTATTTTTGCAGCAGGAAGATATCCTGATAAAGCCGCATAAAGTTAGAATGGAGCTTTCGCCTGTGGAAGTTACAGATAGCGAGAAGTCTAGGTATGAAGCCAAAAAGGAAAGCTTATTCGATAATCTTGGCAGCAAAGATCCTGACACGGTACCGCGAATGCTGCAGCTATTTGCCGGGGATATAAAAAAGAAGGCTGTCAAGTCCGACAGGCTTTACGTGGCGCGAAACAAGCGGTTTAAGATGGATAATGTATTAAGTTATGACGATATCAAGGCAAAGGATAATTGCACCGTTATTGACACTCACTACCGCCGCTTGAACATGAACGACTTCCTGAAAACGACCGGCATGACCACGGTGAAATATCTATGCACGACACTGTCAATTGATAATGTTATAATAAACGAATTTTCTGAATGGAAAGCGAGGCTGGATGCAATTTATGCTCAAGCAAGTTTATATTAATAAAAATGTAATAGAAGCGGCAAGAGAACGAATGGCGTATATTTTTGATGAGTTTGAAAATATATGCATCTCCATATCCGGCGGGAAGGACAGCACCGTTTTGGCTCACTTGGCATTGCGGGAAGCTCACAAAAGGAATCGCAAAGTAGGTATATTTTTTTTGGATGAAGAAGTAGTTTACGATAGTACTATAAGTCAGATTAAATATCTCATGAATATGTATCCTGAAAATACTGTAAAGCTTTGGTTTCAAATAGAATTTAACCTCACCAATTCCACATCTATAAAGGATGGCCAGCTGAAATGCTGGGAGCGGGGGAAGCATGAACTGTGGATGCGCCCGAAAGAACCGGACAGTATCCAATATAAGCCGTGGGATAGAACAAAAGAGACTATACGAGATAAAAACAAGGGGTTTGGCTTCTATGACGCGCTGGACAACTTCCAAGATTCGCGCCAGAATACAGCCTTCCTTGTCGGCCTAAGAGCTACCGAAAGTCCTAACAGGTGGCGTGCTGTATCCAAAAATCCCGGATACAAGGATGTCTACTGGTGTACAAAAAGGAAAAACGGAAGCGTAAACTTTTATCCATTATATGATTGGAATTTCCACGACATATGGAAGTACATATACGATGCAGGGTTAAAATACTCCAAGATATACGACTACCAGTACAAAAAGGGCATGGGGCTGCAGGAAATCAGGGTATCCAGTTTAATCCACGAAAAGTCATTCAAAGCGCTGGTTGAACTGCCGGAGTTTGAACCCAAGACATATGATAAGCTGCAAAAGCGCATCGGTGGAATCGCGGTAGGCCATATTTACGGCAAGGAAAATAAAATGCTCAGAGCCCGGACCTTGCCAAAGAATTTTAAGAGTTGGAGAGAATACAGGGACTTTCTGCTAATCACTTATCCAGATGAATCAAAAAAGGATATTTTTATAAAGCGGTATGCCCGGTATCTGAATAATAATTATGTGGCGCGGCAGGAGTGCAGGCAACTTATCCTGAATGATTATGAGAATAACCTGCCGGTGGATAACAAGCCGGACCCCCGGGAAGAAACTATCAGAAAATGGAGAGAACTATTATGAGAGAGATTAAAACAGAGAAATACGGAACTTTTATCATACCGGATGCACTGATAATAAATACAAAATATGGACCTATCAAATTAATATCCCAAACGGCCATTGTGGTACCTATCGAATTAGTGCAGGCGAACAACTATAATCCCAACAGTGTTGATAGCAAAAATATGGAACTTCTAAAGCGGTCTATTATTGATAACGGATTTTGCTATGGAGTTGTTACAATATGGGATAAGGATCTGCAGAAATTTATTATCGTAGATGGATATCATAGGTACGACGAATTTAAAAATGATTTTCAGGCCACAGAGATCCCTGTTTATGTGCTTGACCAAACCCCCGCTCAAAGGATGGCTGCTACAGTACAGTTTAATCGGGCGAGAGGTGTACATCAAGTT
>Ga0172380_10004167_pt1 | contig 18905 bp, 21 predicted proteins | sample Leawe162metaG_FD_119747 | JGI IMG/M metagenome (GOLD analysis project Ga0172380, IMG submission 119747) | Leachate microbial communities from a municipal landfill in Southern Ontario, Canada - Leachate well 162 metaG | ecosystem: Engineered > Solid waste > Landfill > Unclassified | place... | reverse complement strand
TCCAACTCTCCGCCGTAGCCAGTGGCAAAAAAGATTTGCTGCAAGTCTTGGAAAAAGCCAAGAACAATTTGCTGAAAAACAAAAAGACCATTCTATTTATTGACGAGATCCATCGTTGGACCAAGACCCAGCAAGACGCCCTTTTGCCGGCCGTGGAAAAGGGGCTGGTGACGCTCATCGGCGCCACCACCGAAAATCCCAGTTTCGAAGTCAACTCAGCGCTCCTCAGCCGCTCGCGGGTTTTTGTGTTCAAAAAACTCGAAACCGAAGATTTGGAAAAAATTCTCTCACGAGCGATTGAAAAAAATTATCCGGGACTGAAAATCAAAAAAGATATCATAAAATTTATCGCCAATTTCAGCAATGGCGATGCTAGGGCGGCGCTCAACACTTTGGAAGCGGCAGCGAATTCGGTTGGTAGAGACGCAACAGGAAAAGACGCGATGAATCGCGTCTCTACGGATCTGGTGAAACGGATTTTGCAAAAATCGCATCTGCTTTATGACAAGAACGGCGAAGAGCATTACAATATCATTTCGGCGTTGCACAAATCCATGCGCGGGGGTGATGCTGATGCGGCTGTCTATTGGTTGGCGCGCATGTTGGAAGGCGGGGAAGATCCTCTCTATGTGGCGCGGCGCTTGGTGCGTTTCGCTTCGGAGGATATTGGCTTGGCCAACAACACCGCGCTTCTCATTGCCAATGCGGCTTATGACGCCGCTCATAAATTGGGCATGCCGGAATGCTCGGTGCATCTGGCGCAGTGCGCCATCTATCTGGCCAAAAGCAAAAAAGATGTCACGGCCTATCTGGCCTACACCAAAGCTAAAGCAGACGTGGAAAAATTCGGCAATCTTGGCGTGCCGCTCCATATCCGGAACGCCCCGACCAAGCTGATGAAAGATCTCGGCTACGGCCAGAACTACAAATACACGCCACTGGAAGACAGTTCTGATCAAAAATATTTGCCGGAAGAGTTGGAGGGGAGGAAATATGTGTATAATAAGCGATTTGACTGAGAGTCGCTTTTGATGCTAGGCTTTTTTTAAAGGTTATTTAACAAATCGTTTATCAATCTGTGGCAAATAAAAAGGGAGGGAAATATGTTGCTCAAAAGGATTATGCTAGCCATATGGGACATATGTTGTGATGGATTGTTTATTATGCTGCTATGTTTTTTCGGGCTAACCATTGTCACTGGGGTTGGCATGGGCGCTGGGCATTATCTCTTGCCGGGATTTAAATATGCCATTATGCTTTTGACTCTGGGTGTGTTTTTGGGCTGGGGAGTGGGTGAGAAATGGACCTATTCATTCTGGTGTGCTTTGGCTATAGTTTTCTTAGACTGGATAGAGCATATGAATTGAATTGTTGATCAGACAAGGAGGATCGTTATGGAACTCGTGATTGAGATTAAAGGTTTTGAGGCAGAAGAAAAAGTTTATGCGGAGTTTATTGCGGAACTGAAGCGTTGCATATCAGGAGGCGAAGACCGACACGTTGCTTCATATGAAATCGGAGTACTAATTACTAGGGGTGTGTTTCAGGAAACGCCTGGGCAAGTTGTTCTTGTTAATGTATTCGGCTTTGTTGAGGAGCCGGAACAGGCTTGGGATGCTCGGCGAAGTTTGAATAAGACCATCGGTTGCATCCTTTTCAATCTGGTAAGAAAAGAAAAAATGGAATATCCGGAGTTTGCTCAGATAAATATTTTCAGCGCAAACCAAAAAGATGGGGACTATTATTGGATGGATCTGCAAGGTTGGAAATGGGACTGATAAAAGGTAGCTTGGCAATTATCTTAAAAATGATGTGAAAATATATTTTCACATCATTTTTTATTTTTTCCCAGCCGTTGACAAAAATCCCAAGTTTTGCTAAGCTTTAATATCTATTTGGAAGAATCATTCTCGAGCCTAGCCCTTTTGATTTTCAGCATTTCGCGCGCGAGTTCCAAAGCAAAAACTACCCTCCTTGTTTTTTGCCGGTAGGTAAAACGTATTTTTTTGAGATAATTCTTGGAAAGATATGCTCTTACGCGCGGAATCCTGAAAAGCAAAGATGGCCATGAAAAAATACTATTTGCATTCCGCAAATAGTATTTTTTGGTCAAGTTGGAGGAAGATGAAGAAGTGTTTTTTTATCTGACTACGAAATTTTCCACTGCTTGCTCGATATCTTTTTCCAGTTGCACTAAAATTTCCAATTCTTCCGGCGTAAATTTTCCCAAAACAAAATCGTGTGCTGTTGCTAAGCGGCAGGTCTCTTTGTCTTCGATTGATTGCCCGATGCCGACACGGATCCGACGGAATTTTTGCGTGCCAAGTTTTTCGATGATATTTTGCACGCCGTTATGTCCCGCGGAAGAAGAATCGGTCGCCAATTTGTACTTGCCTAGTCCGATGTCTAAATCGTCATGAATGACAAATAAATCGTCAGGTGTGATTTTATAAAAATTCAGGATTGCTTGTGTTGCTTCGCCGGACAGATTCATAAAAGTTTGCGGCTTGACCAGTAATGTTTCTGTGTCAGTTATCTTTCCTTTGGAAATTTCAGCTTGGAAATTTTTTTTGAATTCGAATTTGGGAAAAGCATATTTCTCCCTTATCTTATCCACTAATAAAAACCCAACATTGTGTCGCGTTCCGGCATATTCTTTTTCAGGGTTTCCGAGACCGATGATCAGTTTCATAAAAAATGTCTGAACCACTGATTATCACTGATTTTCACATGATTTCACTGATTTAAAAATTCATGTGCAATCAGGATAATCACGTGCGAATCAGTGGTTCTGATTAGTTGTTGTACGCATTGGTATCCTTAGCATTATTGTAATCTTCCACGCTATCCTCAACCATATTATACTTGTTTATCAGATCTTTTCCAATGACGAGGACAATATCCGCGTCGACGTTGGCGACAATCTTGGCATAATTGCCGCTCAAGGCGTAGGAAACGGGGGCGGGCAGTTTGGTGGCCAACTCATTCAAAGTGAAAGGTTTGGCACCGTTCGTCAGGTCATAAAGCATACTGGTGTCGACAGTGCCGCCGATCGGATCGTTCAGGGAAATTATATCCTTATACCTGAAGTTCTTCTGGAGCAAATCCTTTATCCTGCTTAAGACTAATGTGTTGCCGCTGCCGTTTATTATGGCGATGGAGGAATTTTCCGCCGCGATTTTTTCTCTGGCGTTTTTTATCTCATTGAGATCGAAGATATTCTCGGCCAGCTCTCGGCTTTCGCTCCAGTTGCCGACGCGGGGGATGAGCACGAAAGCGGTGAGATTGTCGAAAGAAATATGGGAAACTTTGAGCAGGCTTTCGCTGTTCCAAGCATCCAAAACGATATTGGTCATATTGGCCGTGTCCAGTTTTTTGAGCAGTTGCAAGAAGTCGCTCAATTCTCCGTTGGAAATGTTCGTCCGGATGTTGTCAGCCAATGTGTCGAGCAGGCCGTTCAGTATGGTGGCATCCAAGAGTGTGCCTGTGGAAAAAACTTTATTCTTCACGGCTTGCAAGACTTGCTGTTGTCTCTTGGCCCGTCCGAAATCACCTTCGGGATCATTGTGCCTCATCCGGGCATATTTCAGGGCCGTAGCGCCGTCCAAGTGCTGCAAACCCTTTTCCAATTGGAAAGTTTCATAGCTATACCCCGGACCGGGATAAGTCGGATCAAAAATGTCGCGTTCGTTCATAACATTTATCCCGCCGATGGTGTCGATGACTTTCTGGAAGCCGTTGAAATTGACCACCGCCCAATAGTCCACATCCAAAGAAGTGATATCTTTCACCACGCTCTCTATCGGTTCCATGGCCTTGGAGCTGTCGTCCGGATAACGGGTCAGGCCGTATTGATAGATGGAATTTATCTTGCCTGAAAAATTCTCTCCGGAAACTTCCACATAAAGGTCGCGCGGAATGGAAAACATCGCCACTTGATCGGTCTTGGTATTTATGCTCACGATCATTATGGTGTCGGTCAGATTCTTCCCGCCTTTTTCATTGCCGGCGATGCCGAGCAGGAGGATGTTTATCCTGCCGTCATCCATCCCTTTGAGATGGAGCGGGTTTTCCGTAGTCAAATTTTTGAAAGTGTCGATGAGGGAAGTTTGGCCGCTGTGATCGACGGCCATCTTTTTCTCTACAGAGTTTATCTTCCACACAAAAAAAGAGGCATAAGCCGCTGTCGCTAAAAGAGCTACGAAGATTATCCCCAAAATCGATTTCAAGATGATTTTTTTCATAAGGCCTGTCCCAATAATAATCTTATTCGGCCCAATCGTCAAACTTTGGCCGAATTAAGCCATAAAAGACTATTGCCAAAAGGATAAAATGCTGTTAGAATAGACAAGTGATTAAGTCAAAATATGTATGGATGATGAATTGAAAAAGGGGTCTTCTATCTCGGAAAAAGAAGCCGCGCCGGAAGCATATCAGGGCGTAGGCGGTTTTGTTCTGGAAGTGATAAAAATTATCATCTTGGCTTTCATCATCATTTTCCCTATCCGGGTTTTTTTGTTCCAGCCGTTTTTCGTGCAAGGCGCTTCGATGGAACCTAATTTTGAAGACGGACAATATCTGATCGTGAATGAATTTGGTTTCAAGGAAACAAATATCGGTTTTGACGGCCACAGTCTTTTGAAGGTAGACTCTTTCAGAGAGATCAAGCGCCAGCGAGTGGTGGTTTTTCGCTACCCGTTGGATACGAAGAAATTTTTCATCAAAAGAGTGATTGGTCTGCCGGGAGAGAAGGTGCAGGTGAAAAATGGGCAAGTGACGATTTTCAATGCGAGCCATTCGGACGGCTTAATTCTGGACGAGAAAGATTATCTGCCTACGGGCCTCAAGACCGCGGGGGAATTGACCGTGACACTCAGTGATAATCAATATTTTATGCTGGGGGATAATCGGATGTTCAGTTCGGACTCGCGTTTCTGGGGGCCGGTGCCGGAAAGTGACATTATTGGTGAGGTGTCCTTGCGCGCTTGGCCGTTAGATAAACTTTCGCTTTTCTAAGATCGACTTACCATATAATTTTTTCACTTATTATTCTTAACTCTAATCCTATGCCTTCCAAGAAAGTCAGCACTAAGAAAATATCCAAAAAAAGCAAGACTGAAAAAATAAAGGAAGAGCCATTGGTTCTGCAAACTTTGCGCGGAATGAAGGATGTTTTGCCTATTGACCAACCATTTTGGGAGCAAGTGAGGCGGGTTTCCGAGCGTTTGGCGCGCGATTATGGTTTTTTGCGGATGGACACTCCTTTGGTTGAATTTGCCAATCTCTTCACGCGTTCGATCGGCGCGAGCACGGATATCGTGGAAAAAGAAATGTATACTTTCACCACGCGGGGCGGAGATAAGGTGGCGCTCAGGCCCGAGCTGACCGCCGGCAATTGCAGGAGCTACATCCAAAACGGGATGCAAGTCCTGCCCAAACCGGTGAAGATTTTTTCTACAGGTCCCGTCTATCGTTATGACCGGCCGCAAGAAGGACGTTTCCGCGAACACTATCAAGTCAATTTCGATGCCTATGGCGAGCAAGATCCGATCTTGGATGCGCAGATAATCCAGATCGCCAGTCGGCTGGTGCAATCTCTCGGGATAAAATCCATCCAGCTTCAAGTGAATTCCATCGGTTGTCCCGTCTGCCGCAAGAATTACAAAGAACTTTTGGTCAGCTATCTCGAGTCCAAAAAGACCAAGCTTTGCCAAGATTGCAAAAGACGGATTGTGACCAATCCTTTACGCATTTTGGATTGCAAAGAGGATAAATGTTTTCAAGTGTCGGTTTCCGCGCCCCAATCCATTGATCACTTGTGTGAGGATTGTCGCGTGCATTTCCGTACCTTGCTCGAATATCTGGACGAATTGGATTTGCTCTACACCATCAATCCGAGATTGGTGCGCGGTTTGGACTACTATACCAAGACGGTTTTTGAAATCTGGTCCGGCTCTGAGGCGGGTCGCAAACTCTCCTTGGGCGGTGGCGGCCGTTATGACAATCTGATGAAATCGATGGGTGGAGAGGATACGCCGGCTATCGGCTTTGGCATCGGAATGGAGCGCATCATCGAAGAGATGCGGCGCGTGCAGGCCAAGCCGTACAAACCGCCGCGCCCTAAAGTGTTTTTGGCGCAGCTGGGAGCTCTCGCCAAGAAAAAAAGTCTTAGGATGTTTTCCGATCTGGAGAAGAATGGCATTTTAGTGGCGGAAAGTTTCGGCCGCGGCAGTTTGAAAAGTCAGCTCAAAGTGGCGAACAAATTGGGCGTAGAAATCACTTTGATTTTGGGACAGAAAGAAACATTGGACGGAACTGTAATAGTGAAGAATATGAGTACGGGCGCGCAGGAAACTATCAACGCGGAAAAATTGGTGGATCTCATCAAGAAAAAACTTAAGACCGACAATGTCATTACTTATCACAACACCAATAGCACGAATTAATGTGTATTTTTTGCAAAATAATCAGAAAAGAAATTCCTAGTGAGATAGTCTACGAGGATGGTGAGATTTTGGCCTTTAAGGATGTCCAGCCGCTGGCTCCGGTGCATCTTCTGATCATTCCCAAAAAGCATCTGGCCAGCATCAATGATCTAGCAGAAGAAGATACTCAATTAGCCGGCAGATTGATCATTGTTGCACGGGCATTGGCCGAAAAGTTTGACATTTTCGAGAATGGGTATAAACTGCTATTTCGAGTGGGAGAATGGGGCGGACAAGAAGTGCCGCACATCCATCTGCACCTGATCGGGGGAGCGGAGCTGTTTGAAGAGATCCATCCCATCCGGAGTTAAAAGTGCAAAATGCAAAGTTAAAAGTGGCAGTTCAAAGTTAAAAGTTATCGACTTTCAAAAATAATTTTGAATTGAAAACTGCAGTTTTGCACTTTGAATTTTGAATTTTTAATTCATAGATAGGCCAATTTCATTTAATAGTATATAAAACTTCATGATTCATAATTCGTGATTCATGATTCAAAAAATAGATCGGAGGTTACATTATGATTGAAGAAAAAAGAAAGAACAGAGAATCCGCGGAAAGTTTGATCCGTCGGTTCAGCCGGCGTGTGCGTCAATCCGGCGTTTTGATGCAGGCCAGAAAATCCCGTTTCAGAACGAAAGACAAAACCCGTCGCGAAATGATTAGTGGCGCTTTGTATAAGGAAAAAGTGCGTAAAGTGGTCAACAAGCTCAAGAAGATGGGCAAGTTTGAAGAAGAAAATTTTCGCAATGTTAAGAAGAAACTCATTAAAAAATAAAATTGTATGAGTCTTAAACAACAAATTTTAGAAGATTTGAAAACCGCTATGAAAGCGGGTGATACGGTTAAGCGTGACACTCTGCGCATGTTCGACTCAATGATCAAAAATGTTGAGATCGAAAAGAAGAAACGCGAAGAGGGACTCAGTGACGAGGAAGTGCAGGAAGTGGCTATGCGGGCGGTGAAGCAACGCCGCGACGCCATGGAGCAATACAAGGCCGGCGGCCGAGAGGACTTGGTGGAAAAAGAGCAGGCCGAAGTGGAAATCCTTTTGAGCTATATGCCATCCCAAATGAGCGAAGCTGAAGCCACCACTGAAGTGGAAAAGATCATTGCTGACTTGGGTGTCACCTCCAAAGCTGACATTGGGAAAGTGATGAGCGCGGCGATGGGGGCATTGAAAGGCAAAGTCGATGGAACGGTGATAAGAAAAATCGTGGAAGAAAAATTGCAATAAGATATTTTTTCGAATAAGTCCAAAAAGCGGAGAGTAATTCTCCGCTTTTTTTAGCTGTTATTCTGTTTTTATTTCAAAAATATGATACAGTTAAAATAATGAGTTATTGATATACGCGATACGACAATAATAAGATATAAAAAATACATATGTATTACATACTTCATCAACACTACGAATCGGTTCTTAGGTTAGCCAAGCTAATTAATCCCAAGAAATTGGACGAATTTTATGATATTTTTAATAATGATAAATTTTTAAAACTAACCCCTAAAGACAGATTGATATTTCTGCAAAGATCAATGCCAATCCCCAGTGAAAAATATTTTACTTTGGAAAATTTTAATAAAATTGCGCAACAAACTGTAGAAGAGATGGTGAAATATAACATAGATCATATTGATTTAAGAATTAGCCTGCATTTTGAAAGATGGAAAGACGTGAAGGATATTAGTCGGGCTAGGAAAATATACGATAAGGCCCTGGCTAATTATGTTGGAAAATCAATTTCTTTCGTTGCGGCTGTGGATTTAACAAAATCCGAAATGGAGATAGAGAGAAGCATGGGCGTTTTATTTATTAGAAAAACACTTGAATCAATTACTGGCATCGATATAAATATGTACGAAGAAAACATTGAAAATTTCAATAAATACTATAAGGACTTACTTAAACTAAGGAAGTTACATCATAAAAAAATTAACATACATCTTGGTGAATTTACTACCAATAAAACTAATCATGAAATTCTTAAAAAAATCAAGCCAGACAGAATAGGTCACGGGATAGCTTTATTGGAATCAGTTGAATTATGTAAAATAATCAAGGATAATAATATTTGCTTAGATATATGTCCGGTTAGCAATAAAATACTCGGTGTTGTTGATTGGGATAAGTATAACCCCATTAAAAAAGCTATTGACTTTGGCATTTTAGTGACCATAAATACCGATGATCCAATAATGTTTAATACTGATATTAATAAGGAAATTGATTTGGCTGATTTAAGTCAGCAGCAATTAAAGATATTGGCAGATAATAGTAAAAAATATTGTTGACAATTAGCAGATGGCGTGCTATTAAATAAGGACGATTGCAAAAAAGTTTTTGTAGTTGTAAAAATTGCTAGTACATTAAAACAATAACATTTGAGAGGTGCGTTATGAACATACGGGTAAGGGCGATAATCAAGAAAGAAGACAAAATTTTGTTAATCCATAGGATAAAAAAAGAGAGGGAATACTGGGTATTCCCTGGGGGCGGAGTTGAAGAAACCGACGGGAGTAAGGAGGCTGCTTTAATTCGGGAATGCAAAGAGGAGCTGGGAGTGGGTGTCCGTGTAGGCGACTTATTCACGTCTACAATTTTCGGGGATACCAACAATGAGCAACGTGAATATTTTTATTTATGCGAAATCACCAGTGGTAAACTCGGAACCGGATCTGGCCCTGAATTTCAGGGAATGGCTGGTTATGAGGGCATGTATGCTTTAGAATGGATATCCTTAAAGGATCTTCCGTTAAAAAACGTGCAGCCCACAGAAATGAAAGCAGCTTTGCTGAAGGAGGCATGAAATGATAATTGCTATCAATGGCATTGACAGAGTTGGAAAAAGCCAGCAGATAAGACTCCTGAGGCATTATAATGGCGAGAACCTATCCTTCGCCAAGCCATTGGTCGAGTATTCGCCAAAGTGGCCGAAATTAAAGGGCCATGATATGTTTAGCTGGTGGTTTAGTAAAATTGGAATCAAGGAATTTATTGATATCGTCATTGAATCACTAAATATGAGGCATGCGGAAGCTGGGAAATTAGTGAGGATACTCGATCGTGGCACGCTTATGTTCAAAGCTGTGTGCGCTGCGACCATGTCGATGAGAACCGGGAAGGTGCTCGCTGATTCCATAAAGCAAGTTGATGTCATGTTTTCTCAAGGTCTTTCCTATGATCAAAAGGAAGAAAACAATATTCTTTTAATGCCAAACTCAGAATACCAAGATTCAGTTATGCCATATCTTGCGCTCCTGCAGGATAATTCCGAATCTTTTACAACGACAGACAATAATTTTTATCGCGTCTATCAGGACTTGCTTAAAGAAGCTGTTGTTGCCTATTTTGAAAACAACACAGCAGGTAGGATTATTGCAAATGATTCTATTTGTGAAATACAAAATAGGTTAAGACGGATAATCGGTAAGATCACCGGGTATTCTCTGTCTGAAATTGGCGACAGCGTTAAGCAAATCGTCGGATTCGGTGGCCTGAGTGAATGTGGCAAGAGCAGTTTTGCTGAATATCTTTGCAAAAGTAAGGGCTATTATCGTTTGAAGCTTGGCCATTTTGTGGAGATCTTAAAAAGGCGTGGGGAGAAAGAATCGCCCGAAAATGTGGCGATGGAATTCTTGCATTTTTGCAAGTGGCATTATTATGTTAAGGGGTTCACTCTTGAGAGCTTGCATGAGCCATATACGCCTGCCTATCTCAAACTGTTATTTGGAAAAAGATTTCAAATTATTTATCTCGATGCTTCTTTCGATATACGGTCACAGCGTGCTTCTGTCGAAAAAAGAGTTTCGTTGCTCAAGGCAGAAAAAGAAACGAGGCGCAAGGACCGGATAAAAGTGAATCGAGGAGCAGAAATGGTTTGTGGGATTGCTGATGTCAAATTCGACAACTCGAAAGGTGGCCATCGGGAGAATATTTTGAAATTTGAAAAGCTGATTCTGTCTTAAATACTTGTTTCAAGAGGAGGTTGCCTAGCAATCTCCTCTCGTTCTAAAAATAATTATATTTATGGTACATAGAGTTCGCGCTATCATAATAGATAACAATAAAATATTAGCCATCAAAAGGATAAAAAAGGATACGGTCTATTCTGTATTTCCTGGAGGTAGGGTTGAAAAATATGAATGGCTGAGGGAGGCTTTAATGAGGGAATGCAGAGAAGAATTGGGAGTAGAAATAAAAATAATAAGGAATTTTGTTTCCAGAAGATTTGACAGAAATAATATTAAGCAATTAGAGCATTTTTATATATGCGAAATTGTTTCCGGCAATCTTGGAAGTGGAAGTGGTCCTGAATATGACGTTAATTCTGATTATGAAGGAACTCATGACATAGAGTGGATTAACATAAATTGCATAGTAGGTCATGACTTAAGACCTAAAGAGGTAGTTTTTAAATTATTGAATTATCTGAAAAATGATAAAGAACTTAACGATCAACCGCAATAGGAACAACACCAATGGCGTGTTTTCCATTGAAGATAGGAAGTTTTTTTATAAACTTCTTTCTATAAGTGATTACAAAAAAGAAATGAATGGTTATGAGGTTATTAAGAACGTATATCCAGTTGCCAATTTAATATTTAATGGAGTTGTTAATAATAAAAATGGACTTCTGCTTTACGAATATGAAGAATCTATTAATAAAAATTGTGGCCTATTGGTCGATTTGTTTGCAAATAATAACAGCTATAGCAAAGACTCTTACTTGTTTGATAGAATCTTGCTGCTCTATAAAAATTCATTTCAGGGTAGCTTCAAAGTAGTAAAATCCAAAACATCGGACATATTTTTTAAAGACAGAATTAAATCTAGGTTGGACATATACTACAACAAAAAGTTTTTCGAGGAAGTAGAAAATATCAGCTTTGATTTTTGTGATTATAAAATAAGCAATATTAATTTTGAAAAAATTGTTACATCCTTAAGAAAATTTTTTAATAACAGAAAAGAAGAACATTGTGTGATTTCTCAATGCGATCCCAACGATCTTAATATAGGCACAAAACCTATCGTATTAGACTATTTAGCTGGTGGGTATAATCCATTCATGGCAGAATTTGCAGTTTTTTTCTGGTATTGTATCGCTCAGGGTAATTATTTTTCAATTGTATACAATAAAAATGAGTATGTGAATCATCCAAGTATCATTAGAAAAATTGACAAGGTTACTTTTCGCAAAAATACATTAATCCATCATATCAATCATAAAAGAAAAGAGTTTCTTGTTAATTACATAGAGAAAGTTGTTAGTCCCTTGTTAAAAAAGGCACGCGCTGATTATAATTGGTATGAAGACTTTAAAAATTATCTAGTAATGAGAATTATTTCTGTTTTTGATATTTCAAAAATGAAGTATGAGGATAAACTTTTGTCTTTGGCGTATTTAGATATTTTTTATAATCGTCTAAATGTTCGCAAGATTTCACAATTAGTAAAAATTATAAATGAGTTATGAATAGTTCAGTATTGATAAAATATGAAACAGTCGAAAAGGATTTCTTTGATTTTTTAAGTAAAAATTTAAGAGATGATCTATTGTTCTATGCCGTAACTGGAAGCGTGTCTAGGCGCGACGTTATTTTTGGATGGAGTGATATTGATGTATTGATTGTCATAAAAGAATACAGCAATAAATCCATTTCTATTATAGATAAAGCGTTATCTCTAAATTCTTCGGGAATTAAAATTGGCATAACTTTTTTCTCTTACAGACACTTTGTCAATGAGAAAATAAATAAAGATTCTAAGACATTATACTCTATTGATTTAATAGATCAGGGTATTTGCAAACCGAAAATATTTAATCAAAAAATTAAAAATAATATTTTAAAAGTGAAACATCAAAAGCCTTTTTTATGGTATAGTGCAGCTAGTTTTACGGGTATTTTGCATGGCTATAAACATGCTTTATTGCCCACTAGTAATTATAACGAAAAAGAAGTTTATAAAAAATTGACCACCATTCTAAAAATAATCTTAAAGCAAAAAGGAATTGTAGTTCATGGATATGATGAGGTTTTTGAATTATCTAAAAATAAATTAAAGGGTTTCGATATGAATTTTAATAGTCCTGTTTATATACTAAAAAATCCAGATATTTCACATGAGCGTCATAAAGAATACATAAAAATGCTTGGTTGGCTGGAGAAATATCCGAAATTTTAATTAGTCTAATAAAAAATATGCAGAACCAATCAATAACAATCAAACTCCCGTATATTACAGAGGAAATATACATAGGCAATAAGATGCTCGACTTTATGATTTCAAAAATTCAAAATAGAAAATATGACGAACACGTTTTAATAGTTGACATTAATACTAAAAAAGATAGGGAGGAATATTTCAACAGATTAACTAAAGAATTGAATGTGGTTGATATTTTGGTAATGCGACCCACGCCTAACTATAAAAGTTTTAAGGAATGCGAAAGAATCATCAACAGGTTAATAAAAGCAAAGGCATCAAGGAATAGTTGCTTAATCTCAATTGGAGGCGGATACGTAGCGGATATTACTGGCTATGTGGCATCTAACTACATGCGTGGAATAGATTTTGTTCAAATACCTACCACATTAATGAGTATGGTTGATTCAGTAATTGGAAAAGTAGCTATAAATTTTCAGGAAAATAAGAATTTACTTGGCTCTTTTTATTCTCCTCGATATGTATTTAGCGATCTTGATTTTTTATCTAGCTTAAAACAAGATGAAAAAATTCTAGGGTTATCAGAAGTATGGAAACATGCGCTGATAAGAAGAGACGCCAATATTATTAAAAAGATTGATAGTTGCTTATCGAGTTTTTCGGAAAAGTATTGTTTGGAGTTAGTCAATTTTTCTATAGATGTAAAGAGATCCTGTGTTATTCCAGATTATAATGACAGAAATGGCAGTCATAAAGCATTAAGTCTCGGGCATACTTTTGCGAATTTTCTAGAAAAAAAATCAAAGATGCGGCATGGTGCAGCTGTTATGTACGGCATCATTTTTGCTGCAATCTTATCAAAAAAGTTAGGAAAGTTGTCTTTAGAAAATTATAATCAAATAATCGTGACGGCGAGTCGTTTTGAAAAAAATATTGGCTTATTAAAAAACATCCAAAAGAGCTTAAGAATTGAAAAAGTATTAGAAAGCTTTTTATCTGACAAGATAAGTGAAAATAATTCTTTTAACTTTGTGCTACCTACTGATGGCGGTTATAGGGTATACAAAAATGTTCCTGAAAAAATAGTGATTGAGGCATTGGAAATATTGAAACAGCTGCAGTTAAAATAGGAATAAGGATTATTTGTAATACATTATGACTGGAGTGGTAAAATATTGGGGAGAATAATAGCAAGTTGTTTGCTGAAAAATTATGCCAATAATCAAATCAAAAAAATTTATTCTTTGACCATATAGGAACGGTGATGAGCTGGCAATTGTTAAACATGCCAATGATAAGACCATTGCAAAAAATACGCTAGTAATGCCATATCCATATACCTTGAAAGACGCAAAAGAATGGGTGAATAAGAATATATATTGGGGGAGGAAGAAAGTTATGAGTGATTTTGTTTTAGCGATTGAAATTGATGGGGAAGTTTGCGGGGCGGTGGGCTTAAGCAAAATAAAAATAGGCCATAAAGCGGAACTGGGTTATTGGTTGGGGAAAAAATATTGGGGACAGGGTATTATGACTGAGGTGGTAAAATTGATGACCAGCTATGCTTTTCGCGAATTAGGCTTGCGAAGAATTTATGCGCATGTTTTTTCATTTAATGCAGCTTCAAAGAAAGTTTTAGAAAAAGTCGGGTATGAGTTAGAGGGAATAAACAAAAAAGAAGCTAAAAAAGGGAATAAATACATTGACTGTTATTTGATGGCTAAAATCAGACAATAATGCATGGATGGAGTTGCAAAAATCTCCGAAACAGGCATAATGGAGAGTATGAAACTATTCGTTGAAATTAACAATCTTTCCACTTGTCGAATTGGGGAAGATTTTTTTATTAAAACTATTAAGGAAACTCTCAAGCGTAGCGGGTATGATTTTTTGCGTGCCAAAAATGTTTCCGTGAGCGTGGCACTGGTCGCTCCGGCGGAAATCAGGCGGTTGAATAGGACGTATCGGCAAAAAGATGCCGTGACGGACGTTCTGTCATTCGCGGAATATGCCGGACGGGCCGAGCTGGAAAAGACTGGGGATAAAGCCATCTTTCTCGGCGAGCTGGTTTTGTGTTATAATGATATCAAAGAATATGCTCGAGAGAGCGGAAAAAATGCCAAATATGAATTGGCGCGCGTCGTGTCACACGGCTTGCTTCATCTTTTGGGTTTTTCCCACGGGCCGCGGATGTTCCGTTTGCAAGAGGCCGTGGCGGACACTACTACTATGGTTGTCGGCAAGTAATTTAATCCATATAAATATCAATCAAGATGCACAGACTCAAGCAATTTACCAAAAGTCTTTCTTTCGCCGTCCGCGGTCTCCGTTATGTGATCCGCAATGAAAAAAATTTCCAGAATGAATTGTTCGTCGGAATCCTAGTGGTCGTGGCGATGATATATTTTAACGTGACCCGCGCGGAGATGATTGTGCTTTTCATCATCGTTATGGCGGTGCTCATTATGGAACTGGTCAATACGATTTTGGAAAGAGTGGTGGATATCCTGAAACCGCGGGTGCATCCGTATGCCCGACTCATCAAGGACTTGATGGCCGCTAGCGTCCTTTTGACTTCTATCTTGGCTATCATCATTGGCGTGCTCATATTCACCCCGTACGTGATGAAAAGATTCTGATTCGGAACAGTCCGTTTGTTAATGTCGGATTTTTGTAATATAATTTAAAAGGTCTTGCCAGCGAGGATCTAAACATAAAGTATTTAAAAATGGCTAAAAAAGATATCATTTGCGCGATCGACGTCGGTTCTTCCTATGTCAGGACGATCATTGCCCAGATAATCAGCACGGAAGAAAAACCGAGGATCATCGGGATAGGCGTGTCGCCGTCTTTCGGCGTGCGAAAGGGCATGATTGTGGATATCGAAGAAACCTTGAAATCCATCAGCGACTCGGTGGAAAGAGCCGAACGCACGGCGGGCGTGGCTGTTTCGCGGGCGCTGGTCAGTATCGGTGGCAATCATATCTCTTCCCAATATTCCAAAGGCGTGATCGCGGTCGGGCGAGCGGATGGCGAAGTGACGGAAGACGATCTGGACAGGGTGATTGCGGCGGCGCAAGCCATTTCTATCCCGCCGAACAAGGAAATTTTGCATATCATTCCGAGGAACTATTCACTGGATGATCAAAAAAACATCAAAGATCCGATGGGGATGAACGGCGTGCGATTGGAAGTGGACGCACTCATCATCGAAGGTTCTACTCCATACATCAAAAATCTGTCCAAATGTTTTGATCAAGCTAGGATCAATATTGAAAGTTTTGTCTTGACTTCGTTGGCCGCGGCGCGCGCCACCCTGACCAAGCGTCAGAAAGAATTGGGCGTGGTGCTCATCGACATCGGTGGCGGTACGACTTCCATAGCGGTGTTCGAAGAAGATGATCTGCTTTTGAGTACGGTCCTGCCGATCGGAGGCAATCATATCACCAATGACATCGCTATCGGTCTGCGAACTTCTATTGATGTGGCGGAAAAAGTGAAATTGGAATTCGGCAATGCTATTCCGCGGGAAATCGGAAAGCGTGAGGATATCAATTTGGCGGAAATCGATCCGAGTGAGGAAGGAATCGTTTCTCGTTACCACGTGGCGGAAATCATCGAAGCGCGGCTGGAAGAGATTTTCATAATGGTGAACAAGGAACTGAAGGCGATCGGCAAAGACAAGCTCTTGCCCGCCGGAGCTGTTATTACTGGCGGCACAGCTAAGTTGCCGGGGATGATCGATCTGGCCAAGGAAATTTTGTCGTTGCCGGCCCAGACCGGCTTCCCCATTCCTTTAGGGGGTCTTGTGGATAAAGTGGATGAGCCGTCATTTTCAACAGCCGTGGGTCTTTTGGTCTGGGGAGTGGATGATGCTCAAATGGGGTTGAAAGCGGGATATAGCGGCAAATTTAGGGAAATTTTCACCAAGAATACGGGTGGGAAAATGGGGAATGTTAAACAGTGGCTTGAAAAGTTTTTGCCTTAGGAACAGGCAAAAACCCGATTTGACACAGAGAGGATTAGTATGATAGATTGAAGTACTGGACTGCGGCTAGTTTCTTGAAGAAAGATAGTCATTATAAGGGGGATGGAATAGTCCGAGAGAACTCAAAACCAAAAATAAAAACTCAAACTAAAACCGTTCGCGCCGAATCTTTCTGTTCGTAGGATCATAGGGTTGAGATTTACTTTTGAATTTTGAGTTTATTTTTTTAGATTAAATTTTTTTTGAATACATAAAACATATGGCAGAGATAAAACCCCCAGTAGAAACTTTTGCTCGCATTAAGGTGGTTGGTGTCGGAGGCTCCGGAGGAAACGCGCTCGGTCGGATGATCGATTCAAAACTTAAGGGCGTAGAATTTGTGGCAATCAACACTGACGCGCAAGACTTGCATCATAACAAAGCCGCGGAGAAAGTGCATATCGGAAAAAACCTGACCAAGGGATTGGGTGCCGGTATGAATCCGGACGTGGGACGGCAAGCTGCCGAAGAAAATCGAGATGAGATCCAAGAAGTGCTGAAAGGCGCGGATATGGTTTTTGTCACTTGCGGTCTGGGTGGCGGCACGGGAACGGGCGCTGCACCGATCGTGGCGGAAACAGCCAAGGAACTCGGGGCTCTCACCGTCGCGGTGGTCACCAAGCCTTTCAGTTTCGAAGGGGCGCAGCGCCGAGCTATTGCTGAAGAAGGCTTGGAAAATCTGCGTGAGCGAGTGGATACTTTGATTACCATCCCGAACGATAAATTGCTCCAGATCATCGACAAGAAAACTACTTTGATCAATTCTTTCAAAATCGTGGATGATGTTTTGCGCCAAGGCGTGCAGGGCATTTCCGACCTTATCACCAAACCAGGGATCGTGAACGTGGACTTTGCGGACGTGAAAGCCATTATGTCCAACAGCGGTTCGGCGCTTATGGGTATCGGAGTCGGATCGGGAGAAAGTCGCGCGCTGGACGCGGCCAAGGCAGCCATTAACAGTCCGCTCTTGGAACTTTCTATCGATGGAGCGAAAGGCGTGCTCTTCAATGTCAGCGGTTCGACCGATCTCACTATGCTTGAGATCAATGAAGCCGCCAATATCATCACCGAATCTATCGATCCTAACGCCAAAGTTATTTTTGGTGCCGTAGTGGATGAAACGATGAAGAAAGGCGAAGTCCAAATTACTGTCGTCGCAACAGGCTTCGATATGGACAATATCAAGGAATCTCCGATGGAAAAATTGTCGAGAATGACAGTGGAAGACACGCGCCGAGCGGAAGACAATCGCCGAAAAGAAAGAGAACCAGAAGTGGAACTGGAACCGAAAATGACTTTTCCGGACAAGTTTGGGTCGAAAATGATCATCGAAGAAAAAGTCCCGCCGAAAAAACAGAACAATTTTATGACCACCCAAAAGAACAAAGAGCTGGAAGACGAAGACGACGAATTGGAAATCCCAGCGTTCATCCGGAGGAAGATGGGGAAGTAGGAAACTTTTCAGATAAGAATTGAAAAACAGCTCCGACGCATGCGTCAGGGCTGTTTTTATCAAAGGTGTTTTTATAGGAATGTAAATAGGCCGTGGGTGCTATAATATGCAGGGGGCTCTTTCTGTTCATGAAATCGACAACTTTTGGAAAGTATATTATCATACATAAGATATTTGATGAAAGATTTTTATGGAAAAAATGGAGAACAACATCACGATCAAAATCATTCCGACGAAAAATTATTGGGAGTTCCATGCCACTTTGAAAAACATTGGCTTAAACGGTGTGGTTTTTTCGGAAATATTGGAGAAGTTGGAAAAAGAGGGGATTTTGATAAGCAAAATAGTTTTTTTTGGTGACGCGAGAGTGATTAAAAGGATTGTTCCTATTGTGCGCGGTAAACATCCCTTTCTGATTGTTGGCAGTTCTTTGTCGGATGAAAATGTCAGTGTATATATAATAGGCATAAAAATTCTGAAAGGTAAAAGTCAAATGGTGGAGCTGGATGGTGAAATCATAGGTAGATATTTCGACTTTCCTGACTTTGAATATTTGAATGTCGGTGGTATTTCTCTTAAAAGTAAACAAGGAACTTTCATAAAGGAAACTGAAAATGAATATAAAAAAATTTCCGAAGTTTTGGTATGCTATGATTTTTCTCTGAAGGATATTTATCGTTTCTGGAACTATATGAGCATGATCTGGGATAATTATTTTGTTTTTAACGAAGCACGCAATGAGTATTTTGAAAAGAACAAAATCGTTAAATT
>Ga0172380_10004166_pt1 | contig 18907 bp, 12 predicted proteins | sample Leawe162metaG_FD_119747 | JGI IMG/M metagenome (GOLD analysis project Ga0172380, IMG submission 119747) | Leachate microbial communities from a municipal landfill in Southern Ontario, Canada - Leachate well 162 metaG | ecosystem: Engineered > Solid waste > Landfill > Unclassified | place... | reverse complement strand
GACGCCGAGGACATCAAGTCCCGATTTTATCACCGTCTTTGTCGCGGCAATCAGCGCGAGCCGCGCAGAAGTCGCAACCCCGTCATTTGATTGAATAAATCTCAAATGTGGCGAATCGTTGCCACGCGTCCACTGCGAATGTAGCGCACTCGCGAGATCGTAGAGATAGAACGCGATCCGATGCGGCTCGTGCGCCGAGGCTGCGCCGTCGATCAATCGCGGGAAGCTCGCCAACCGTTTGACGAGATCGATCTCTCCGGAATCGGTCAGGCGCGAGAGGTCGGCGCGCCGCAGTGCATCGACCGACACATCGAGTCCCGGAATCTGCTCGACCGCGTTGCGCAGAACGCTTGCCGATCTCGCATGCGCGTACTGCACATAGAAGACGGGATTGTCTTTCGACTGCTCGGTCACCTTCGCGAAATCGAAATCCAGCGTCTCCTGGTTCTTCCGATAGAGCATCATGTAGCGGACCGGATCGCGACCCACTTCGTCGACGACATCGCGCAGCGTCACGAATGTCCCTGCCCGTTTCGACATCTTGTAAGGCTCACCCGCTTTGAAGAGCCTGACGAGTTGTACGACCTTCACGTCAAGATCAGCTTTATTATCCGAAAGCGCAGCGACCACCGCCTTGATACGCGGTATGTAGCCGACATGATCGGCGCCAAAGACGTTGATCAGTTGCCGGAAGCCGCGGCTCAACTTGTCGTAGTGATAAGCGACGTCGCCCGCGAAATACGTGTAGCTGCCGTCGGACTTCCGCAGAGCGCGGTCCTCGTCGTCCCCGAACGCCGTCGATTTGAACAGCGTCTGAAGCCGGTCCTCCCACTCGCCGTCGTCGTGGCCTTTGGGCTTGTCGAGCGTGCCCTCGTAGATGAGCCCTTTCCCGCTAAGTTCCGCGATCGCCGCCTTGATCTGATCCTTGCCGTCCGCCTGCAGCGAGGCTTCTGAGAAAAAGACGTCGTGCCGGATGTTCAGCGCCGCGAGATCGACCTTGATCATCGCCATCATTTTCTCGATGGCGACCGACCGGACGATCGGCAGCCAGCGCTCTTCGGGCATGTTGAGCAGCGACGGTCCATGCTCTTTGGCGAGCGCTTCGCCGACGGGCTTCAGATAATCGCCCGGATAGAGCCCTTCAGGGATCGCGCCGATGTCTTCGCCCAGCGCCTCACGGTAGCGGAGAAACGCCGAGCGCGCCAGCACGTTCACCTGTCCGCCTGCGTCATTGATGTAATATTCGCGCGTGACGTCATGGCCTGCGAACGCGAGCAGATTAGCAAGCGCATCGCCGAACACGGCGCCACGACAATGGCCGACGTGCATCGGACCGGTAGGATTGGCGGACACGTATTCGATATTGAGCTTGCCATCGCCGCGTGCCGAACCCGCCCCGTATCGCGCGCCTTCGGTGAGAATGTCGCGCACGAGATCCTGCCAGACTTCGTTCTTGAATGTGATGTTGAGGAAGCCGGGACCCGCGACCTCGATCTTCTGAATATCGGCGTGCGCTTCGAGCTTCGCTTTCAAAGCATCAGCGATCTCGCGCGGCTTCATCTTCGCAGCCTTGGCGAGCACGAGCGCGGCGTTGACCGCAATGTCGCCGTGGCTCGCATCCCGTGGAGGCTCGGCCTCGAAATCCGGAAGCGCAAGGTCGGACGGCAGCGTGCCTTCGGCCTTCAGCGCTTCGAGCGCGACTCTGACTCGGGCTTCAACTTCACTAAAAACGTTCATGAGAGTCCTTGAGAAATCGCGACGGCGAAACCGCGGTGCGCTGGCGGCCGGCGCGACGGAGGAGTGTCGCCAGCGCCAATCGATAGCTCGCGCCTATCGCAGTTCCGCCGTGGCGTCAAACAATCGGCGGTATTCGGCAATGGCGTAGCGATCGGTCTGCCCCGCAAGGAAGTCGCACGCGAGCCTCGCCCGGCCGTGCGGATCAAGGCTCAACGAAGCGTCGCGCCAATCCTCCGGCAGAGACGCCGGGTCGACGTTATAGCGCGCAAAAAGATCGCGAACGATCTGCTCGGCGCGCTCCATGACGTCGAGCACCTTGCGATGGTGATAGACGGACTTGAACAGGAAGCGCCGGAGCTGCGCCAGATCTGCGAACATCTGTTCGGAGAACGCGACGGTCGCACCGCCCGCATGGCGAATATCGTCAGCCGACCCCGGCGCAAGCCCCGTGAGCCGCCGGCGGCTTTCCTCGATCACATCGCCGACCATGACGGTGATCATCCGGCGCGTGATTTCATAGATCGACCGCCCTGGCTCGGCATTCTTTCCGAGAGACAAGACCTCCCGCGCCATGCCGCCAGCAAGCGGCGTCTCGGATAAAGCACCGAGCGAAATCAGCCCGGCGCGCAGCCCGTCGTCGACGTCGTGCGAGAGATAGGCAATGTCGTCGGCAAGGCTCGCGACCTGCGCTTCCGCCGACGCCCATTTGTCGAGTTCGAGGGACCGCCAGTCGTCAAACCGGCGCACGACTTTGGCAACCGCCGACTGAGGCGCAACGATCGGTCCGTTGTGCTTGACCAATCCTTCGAGCGTCTCCCACGTCAGATTGAGCCCGTCGAACGCCAAATACTTGCGTTCGAGCTTTGTGACGACGCGGACGGATTGAGCATTGTGATCGAAGCCGCCGAAATCGCCCATCGCGGTGTCGAGCGCCCGTTCGCCCGCATGACCGAACGGCGAGTGCCCGAGATCGTGCGCCAGCGCGATGGTCTCGGCGAGATCCTCGTCGAGCCGAAGCTGCCGGGCGATGGTACGCGCGATCTGCGCCACTTCCAGGGTATGCGTCAGGCGCGTGCGGTAATGATCGCCTTCGTGCGGAAGGAAAACCTGGGTTTTGTAAGCAAGCCGCCGGAACGCCGAGGAATGCAGCACGCGATCCCGGTCGCGCTGGAACGGGCTGCGGGTTGTACAGTCCGGCTCGACATGAAGGCGGCCCCGCGAGGGCACCGCACTCGCCGCGTAACGCGCCGTCGCGCGTTCGCCCGGCCGCAGGTTTTGCCCGTAATCCGCTAAATCGGCACCCGGATTTAACCTGGTTGGCATAGCGAGCCACAATTGATATTTGATATGTTCACGCGCCTTCCTATCTATTTGGAGCCAATGGCGCCAGCCCGCGTTCCCTTGAGTTCCGTGGTGCCGACCAGGAAAAGCCTAGAAACCGATGACCGTCACCGTAACCGAACAAGCCGCGTCGCGAATTTCCGAGATTGCCGGTAGCGAACCGGGATCGCCCGTCCTGCGCGTTTCCGTCGAGGGTGGCGGCTGCTCGGGGTTTCAGTACAAATTCGATCTAGTCGATAGGCGCGCCGCCGATGATTTCGTCATCGAACGCGGTGGCGCGGTCGTCGTCATCGATCCGGTCTCGCTGCAGTACATGGAAGGGGCCGAAATCGACTTCGTCGACGATCTGATCGGCGCCGCCTTTAAAATCAACAATCCCGTCGCGACCGCGTCCTGCGGCTGCGGCACGAGCTTCTCGGTCTGAACCGATCTCAAATTGATTTACGCGCGGTTGGATGGCACATGGTTGAGCCATGATCCTCGCCACGTGGAATATCAACGGCGTCAAAGCCCGGCTCGAGTCGGCGCTGACGTATCTGCGCCTGCAGTCTCCGGACGTCGTCTGCTTCCAGGAGATCAAATCCGTCGACGAAGCGTTTCCGACGTCGGCCTTTCAAGACATCGGCTACAACGTCGCGACGAACGGGCAGAAGGGGTTCAACGGCGTTGCGATCCTCTCGAAATCGCCGCTCGAAGACGTCGTTCGCGGCCTTCCCGGCGATGAAACCGATCAGCACGCGCGCTGGATTGAAGCCTCGGTTCCGCTCGGCGACCGCATGATCCGCGTCGTTTCGCTTTACCTGCCGAATGGCAATCCCATAGATTCGGAGAAATTCCCCTACAAGCTCGCGTGGATGGCCCGCATGCGTCAGCGCGCCAAGCAACTGCTCGAAGACGAAATGCCGCTCGTCCTCGCCGGAGACTTCAACGTCATTCCGGAACCCGTCGATGCCAAGCGGCCCGCTGCGTGGGTCAACGACGCGCTGTTCCAGCCGGAGAGCCGCGCAGCCTGGCGCACGCTTGTCAACGAAGGCTTCACCGACGCGACGCGCGCCTGCCATCCAGGTCCAGGCGTCTACACGTTCTGGGATTATCAGGCCGGCGCCTTCCAGAAGGACGACGGCATCCGCATCGACCACATCCTGCTCTCCAGCCAGGCGGCCGACCTGCTCGTGGCATCGGGAATAGACCGCGCGACACGCGCACAGGAAAAGCCGTCCGATCACGTGCCCGTATGGGTCAAGCTCGGAGCTTAGCTTAGCGAACGTCGCTTACCGGTCGCCTTGCGGGGACGGTGCGCCGGCTGGCGCGAAGCCGCTCGAAGGTCCATTCGAAACCGGCGGCCCGCCGATACCGGAAGCCGGAGCAAAGCCCGGCGCGCCGATGCTGATCCCAATCGTAACCTGACGGCTCTGCCGCACAGCCGGGCCTGCTACCGGCAATTGCGATGAAACCGCAGCCGGAGCGGGAGCGCTCGTTGCCGCCATGGGATGCACGAGTTCGCCGTTTGCGCAGGTCCTGACAGGTTCCGCAGAGAGGCTGTCCAGGCCATCCCTGTTGTCGCGAACCTGCGGGCTCCGGCCATAGCGCTTATGCCAGTCCGCCACCCGCCCCGTCGCCTGCAGACGAACGCCTTCACCCGCGTTGCAAAAAATCTTCTGATAGATGTCCTCGATCCAGACTCGTTCAGTAGGCGACGCGTTCGACACCGCGACGTCGATCAGATTAAGAGCAGCCGCCTGATCCTTCTGCACGAACTTGCCGCGCCAGAGAAGGTCGGCAAGAAACGCTTGCGCGCCAGGATGCCCGGACCGCGAAAGCCGCGACAGCCAGTGACGGCCGTTCTCAATCTTGCTTGACGGATCTTCCGAGCCCGCCATTTCCGGCCCTTCGCCACGCAGGAAAACTTTTGCAAGCTCGAACTGCGCGTCTTCGTCGTTGAACGTCAGCGCGGCCCGCTGCAGGTCCCGGTCGGCGGCCGCGACGTCCGGACGGACACCTGCGTCGGTGATGCCGTCGCGGAGATACATCGACACCGCCGTCAACGCTTTGGCCGCGATGGGCGCCAGCTCATCATCGTCGGGATCGACATCCTTCAGCTCGTCCGCGAGCTGCGCATAGATTTTGTAAGCCTTGCCGTGGTCGGTGTAGGCGCCTTCGTTATCGCCATAAATGCGCGCCTCGTAATAGCGCGCGATCTGCGGCTTCGTCGCTTCCAAGGCTTCGAACGCCGGAAGCGCCAGCTCATAGTATCCGCCGTTGAACGCCGAAATGCCCTGCTTCATCGCATCGTCGGGCGACCGGAATGTCACGCTGGCGGCGAAAGCCGAGCCGAGCATCGTGAAGAAGACCGCAACACTACCCGCAACAGCAAGCCTAGATATCCGCATAGCAGTGCGCTTCCGCCTTTCCTCCCGCATGGGTTACGGCGCCGTACCTGGCCGGTCCCACTTGGTCTGCAAATTTTCTCAGTGCCCCTGACTGATACATGTTCGCCGGCGCCTTCCACGTCTTGCGCCGCCGCTCAAACTCCTCTGGACTGACTTCGACTTCGAGCGTTCCGCCGTCGGTATCGATGACGATGATATCGCCGTCTTTCAGAAGTCCGATCGGACCGCCGACCGCCGCTTCCGGACCGACGTGCCCGATGCAAAGCCCGCGCGTGCCGCCGGAAAAACGTCCGTCTGTAATCAGCGCCACCTTGTCGCCGACGCCCTGGCCATAAAGCGCCGCCGTCGTCGAAAGCATTTCGCGCATGCCCGGGCCGCCCTTCGGCCCTTCGTAGCGGATGACGATCACCTCGCCTTCCTTGTAGTTGCGGTCTTCGACGGCCTTAAACGCGTCTTCCTCGCAATCGAAGCAGCGTGCGGGCCCGCGGAATTGATGCGTCTTCAAACCGGCGACCTTCACGATCGCACCGTCGGGCGCCAGCGAGCCCTTGAGCCCAACTACGCCACCCGTCGGTGAAATCGGATTGGAAACCGGAAATACGACTTTCTGATCGCGGTTGAATTTGACGCCCTCGAGATTCTGCGCGAGCGTCTTTCCAGTCACAGTCAGGCAGTCGCCGTGCAGGACGCCGCCTTCGAGCAGCGCCTTCAGAATCTGCGGCACGCCGCCGATATCGTACACGTCTTTCGCAACGTACTGGCCGCCCGGCTTCAGGTCGGCGATGTACGGCGTCTTGCGGAAAATCTCCGCGACGTCGAACAGATCGAAATCGATTCCGACCTCGTGCGCCATCGCCGGTAGATGCAGCGCTCCGTTGGTCGAGCCGCCCGTCGCCGCAATGACGACGGCGGCGTTCTCGAATGCTTTCTTTGTGCAGATATCGCGCGGCCGGATGCCGTCGGCGATCAGACGCATGACGGCCTTGCCGCTTTCGGTCGCAAAAGCGTCGCGGCTTTCATAAGGCGCCGGAGCGCCAGCCGAACCCGGCAGCGCCAGCCCGATCGCCTCGGAAACGCAGGCCATCGTGTTGGCCGTGAACTGTCCGCCGCACGAGCCCGCCGACGGACACGCGACGCATTCCAGCTCATGCAGCTCGGCCGCCGACATTTTCCCGGCCGAATGCATGCCGACGCCTTCGAACACATCGACGACGGTGACGTCGCGGCCTTTGAATTTTCCCGGCAGGATAGACCCGCCGTACATGAAGACGCTCGGAACATTGAGCCTCAACATCGACATCATGATGCCGGGCAGACTCTTGTCACAACCTGCGATGCCGACGAGCGCGTCGTAGGAATGACCGCGCATCGTGAGCTCAATCGAATCGGCGATGACCTCGCGCGAAACGAGGCTCGACTTCATGCCCTGATGGCCCATCGCGATGCCATCGGTGACGGTAATCGTGCAAAACTCACGCGGCGTGCCGCCGGCTTCCGTGACGCCGGCCTTCGCCGACTGGGCCTGGCGCATGAGCGAGATGTTACAGGGAGCGGCTTCATTCCAGCAGGAGACGACGCCGACGAACGGACGTTTGATGTCCGCCTCTTCGAGACCCATCGCATAGTAATAGGAACGGTGCGGCGCCCGCGACGGGCCTTCCGTAACGTGGCGGCTCGGCAATTTCGATTTATCGAACGTCTTGGCGTCCATTACTTTCCTCTTCGGCTCCCTGCCGTGTTTTTTGTTTCCGTACCAGGGATGCCAGCCGTCACGCCGGGAAGGAAGTGCTCAAGCATTCAAAAGGAGCATTTCGGGGCGACAGCCTCGCTTCTGCACGTGCGCGCGCTTTGTGGCTCGAAAGTGGCGCTGCACCGCAAACGAGTTGCTGTTAAGCAACATTCGCATGGCAAGCCGCCGATCATGGTAAATGAAGGACCTGCGGGCACCGTTGCCGGGCGAGGCAAACGCGACCTTCAAAAGCATCAACGAGGATTGAGTAGGCGACGAGTGCGTCATCACAACGGCCCGAGTTTGTTCCTCTGGAGACATTCATTTCCAGCTTCGCCATGCTTAGATGACGGTCGATGCGGCGCCTCTGTTGCGCCCAGCGCGAATGCCCGGAACCCTCCTGATGGCGCCGAACGAGACGACGAATTCCAATCCCAACCGGTCCTATTGCCGCTTCACCTCCGGGCGATCGTCGTTGCCTGTGGACGGCGTGGCGACGCTCGGCGTCAGCGGCGTCGAAATCGATCTCGGTCCCGGTCATCCGGCGCAGCTTTGGAATTACGACAGACTCAAAAGTCTGGAGCCCGTCCGCGGGAATGCGATCGACGTACTCTTATCTTCGCCTGAGGCACCCGGCGCATCATTGTTCGTGCAAGGCGCTAAGTTCGCCGCCAATCTTGCAGGCCACGCCCCGCATCTGACCGCCCGCGCCGCGCGGCGGCGCAGTTGGAAGTGGGGCTTGCTGCTCGCCGCAATCGTCGCGTTGGCCGTCGCAGCCAGCTTCGCCGCCGGCTGGAGCCCGCTCAGATCATTTGCGGCGGCGCTGCCGGATAGCTGGCGGCAACGCCTTGGCGATTCAGCGCGCGAATCGATGACCGAGGGCCACAAGGAATGCGTCGACGCCCACGGCGTTGCAGCGCTGTCGAACCTTTCCGCACGCCTGTCCAAGGCGGCACCCGACGGCGTCTCCTTCAACGTGCGCGTCTACGATTGGCCGCTGATGAACGCCTTTGCCGTTCCCGGAGGCCAGATCGTTCTGACCAAGGGCTTGCTCGACAAGGCCGAGAGTCCCGATGAAGTCGCGGGCGTCCTGGCGCACGAGATGGGCCACGGCATCGAGATGCATCCGGAGACGGGCATCATTCGCAGCGTCGGTCTCGCGGCCGCCGTCGAAATCATGCTCGGCGGCGGAGGACTTGCGAACGCCGGTCTGATGCTGGCGCAGCTCGGCTATTCACGCGGCGCCGAGCACGAGGCCGATCTCGATGCACTGCATTTGCTCAAAGGCGCGGGCATCGCTCCAAAAGGGCTCGGCAATTTCTTTGTGCGCGTGAGCAAGATAGAAGGCGAGAATTCCGCCGATGCGAAAAGCGGAGCGCTCACCTGGCTGCGCACGCATCCACCCGCCGCCGAACGCGCAAAGCTCGTCCGCCAGCAGTCCGACTACCCGGCGACACCGGCCCTCGACGAGCAGTCGTGGCAGGAGTTGAAGTCGATATGCAAAACGACAATCGAACCGCAAAAACCTGGGAGCGGCGATTGAGGCGACGACAATGATTGTGCTCGGCCTGAAGATCGTCAGATTCGCATGCAAATCGTGTTGAGCCAATGAACCGCGTGAGCTTTGACGAATCGCGATGAAAAAGCCGCTTTGGATTATAGCTGGACTGATCGCGCTCGTCGCCGTCGCCTACATCGGCGCACCGTTCCTCACGGCGTGGAACATTCGTGAAGCCGTACGCAACGGCAATTCCGCGTATCTGACGACCGCGATCGAATGGCCGAGCGTGCGCGAAACGCTGAAGCCTTCAATCGCGCGCATCGCACTCGACTTACCGACCGGCGAGCAGACGGAGCCCGCCAATCCCAGCCTCTGGCAACGCGCGAAAGCCTATTGGGGCCAAGGCGCCATCAATAGCCTGGTCGAGTCCTACGTGACGCCGGAAGGCCTGCCGCAGCTTTTCACGGCGCAAAAAGCTTATCGCGACTATGTTTCGGGCGATGATGGAACGAACGCACTTCCGATCCTGGAGCGCATCTCCCGCGCCTGGGCGCGCGTCAAACGCGCCGAGTTCACCGGATTCACTACGTTCGAAATCGACATGGCGGACAAGAACGATCCGTCGCGTCTCTATCTCGGCAAGCTGCAGTTGAGCCGTGTCGGCTGGAAGCTGACGGAGCTGCGGCTCAAATTCCTGAACCCGGCGAATGCCGCGATGCAGAACTTCGCCGGCACGTTTTAATTCGCGTGGATGGCCGCCTACGCGGCCATGACGAAATTAAAATTCAGAAGCCCCGCTTAATCCACGGCGCCGGGTTCGCTGTCTCCCGACGTCATGGCCGCGAAGGCGGCCATCCACGTTACTGGCGGCAAAAACAGTCTTCACCACCTGCGGAAACGATCAGGCCGCATCCTCTAGCCGTTTCAGAGCAGCTGAAAACCGCTTGATCTCGGCTTCAAGCTCGGCCTTGCGTTCCTTCGCTTCCTCGATGGCCTCTTCTTTCGCCCGCTCCATGAACTGCGGGTTGGACAGCTTCGCGTCCATCTTCTTGAGGTCGCTGTCCGCCTTCTCGATCTCTTTCGCGAGCCGCCGCTTTTCGGCGGCCATGTCGATGATGCCCGCGAGCGGCAGCGCCGCCGTGGTTTCTCCGGCAACGATCAGAGCCGCGCCTTTCGGAGCCATATCGGCAAAATCAATTTCGTCGAGACGGGCCAACCGTTTCAGCGTTTCATCGTTGCGACGGACGCACTCGCGAATGACGTCATTCGCACCGACGATGACGAGCGGCACCTTCGCACCTGCCGGAACGCTCATTTCCGTCCGCACCGAACGCACTTCTGAAATCAGCTCGACCGCCCAGTTTACCTCATCCACCGCTTCGCGTTCGACAAGGCCGTCGAGGTTCGGCCACTGGCTGAGCGCCAACAGGTCATCGCGCTTGACGCCATGCTCCACCATGTGCGTCCAGAGTTCCTCGGTGATGAACGGCATGAACGGATGCAGCATCTTGAGGATCTGATCGAGGGTCCACGCCGTCACCGCACGCGTTTCGGCTTTCGCGTCCTCGTCGTCGCCAGCGAGCAGCGGCTTGATCAACTCGAGATACCAGTCACAGAACTCACCCCAGACGAATTCATAGATCGCGGCCGCAGCTTCGTTGAATTTATAACCTTCGAGTGCGGCCGTGACCGCCTTTGCGGTCAACTCCGCTTCGCCGATGATCCATTTATTGAAGATCTGCGTCGCCGATTTCGGATCGAAATCGCGCTGCCGCACGCACTCGTTCATTTCCGCGAAGCGCGAGGCGTTCCAGAGCTTGGTCGCGAAATTACGATAGCCTTCGACGCGCGATTTCGCGAGCTTGATGTCGCGTCCCTGCGCCGCCATCGCGGCGAGCGTGAAGCGCAGCGCGTCGGCCCCGAACTCGTCGATCAGGACGAGCGGGTCCATGACGTTACCCTTCGACTTCGACATCTTCTGCCCCTTCTCGTCGCGGACGAGGGCATGGATGTAGACGTCCTTGAACGGCACTTCGTCCATGAAGTGCAGGCCCATCATCATCATGCGGGCGACCCAGAAGAAGATGATGTCGAAGCCGGTGACGAGCACGCTCGTCGGATAGTAGCGGCCAAGCTCTGGCGTCTCGTCCGGCCAGCCGAGCGTCGAGAACGGCCACAGCGCGGACGAAAACCACGTATCGAGCACGTCCTCGTCGCGCGTCAGCGCAACGTCGTTGCCATAGTGTTTGTTGGCGAGTGTTTGCGCCTCTGACTGGTCGGCTGCGACAAAGTATTTACCGTCCGGCCCATACCATGCCGGAATCTGGTGGCCCCACCAGAGCTGCCGCGAGATGCACCACGGCTGGATGTTTCGCATCCACTCGAAGTAGGTCTTCTCCCAGTTCTTCGGAACGAAGACAGTCTTGTTTTTCTCGACGGCCGCGATTGCCGGTTTCGCAAGCTCGGCGGCGTTGACGTACCACTGGTCCGTCAGCCACGGCTCGACAATGACCCCGGAGCGATCGCCGTGCGGAACCGTATGCGTCGTCGGCTCAATCTTTTCGAGCAGGCCCAGCGCATCGATATCGGCGACGACCTTCTTGCGCGCCTCGAAGCGATCGAGACCCTGCAAGTCGTCCGGAATGCCAGTAATGGGGTCAGGACCACACCCCTCCTCGTCGGCCAACACCATCCCAGGGAAACGCGGATCCTCTGCCCGATGGCCAAATGTGAGATCAGTCCCCCAGCCCTTTATGATCTTGCCGTAAGCATCGAGCACATTGATCTGCGGAAAATTGTGCCGCTTGCCGACCTCGAAGTCGTTGAAGTCGTGCGCGGGCGTGATCTTCACCGCGCCCGTTCCCTTCTCGGGATCGGAGTATTCATCCGCGACGATCGGAATCTCGCGGCCGACGAGCGGCAGCTTCACTTTCGCACCAGCCTTGATCAGCGCCGCATAGCGCTCATCCTCGGGATGCACGGCGACGCCGGTATCGCCAAGCATCGTCTCGGGTCGCGTCGTCGCGACGACGATGTAATCCTTGTCGTAGCCCGGAATCTTGCCGCTAAGCGGATAGCGGAAATAGTACATGTGACCGCTTGGATCTTTAGCGAGCACCTTCGCCAGCGCGGTAGCATCGAACGATTCGCCGCTGTCCTTCGACCACGAGAATTTTCCGCGCGATTCAACCTGCACGACTTCCAGGTCTGAGATCGCCGTCTGGAATTTCGGGTCCCAATTGACGAGACGCTTGTCCTTGTAGATCAGCCCCTCGTTGTAGAGCTGCACGAAGACTTTCACGACGGCCTTCGACAGCCCCTCGTCCATCGTGAAGCGTTCGCGCGACCAGTCGCACGATGCGCCAAGGCGCTTCAGCTGATTGACGATGGTGCCGCCGGATTCTTCCTTCCACGTCCAAACGCGCTTCAGGAATTCTTCGCGCCCAAGCTCGCGCCGCGACGGTTGCTTCTCGGCCGCGAGCTGGCGCTCGACGACCATCTGCGTCGCGATGCCGGCGTGATCGGTGCCGGGCTGCCAAAGGACATCGCGGCCCCGCATGCGCTCGAAGCGCACGAGAATGTCCTGCAGCGTATTGTTGAGAGCGTGCCCCATATGGAGCGAGCCGGTCACATTCGGCGGCGGGATGACGATGGAATAGGAAGCGTTCTTCCCGCCCGTAACGGCGCGACCGGCTTTGAACGCTTCGGACTTATCCCATTCGGAATTAATGCGCGGCTCGATTTCGGCCGGGCGGAACGTTTTTTCAAGCATCTGAGGAGGTGTCGTTTCCAACCGCGGTTGTTCGACTCCGGTGGTAAGGCTGACATTCGTTCGCTGTCAACCTTGCCACCCCCCTCGATGCGTGCAAGCGCCATTTTATGGCACTTTGCGATCAGCGCTTGCCGGTTTCGTCGCGCAGCGCCTTCTCGACGATTTTAGGCATGTTCTCGGTCAGCCACTGCCGCAGGATCGGCCGCAGAAGCTGTGCTGCGGCATCCTCGACATCGCCATTTGCAACCATGTTGCCATCGGGAAGCCGGGGCGGTTCCGGCACGAAGGCCCGTTGAACCGGTGCCGGCGCGGGTTCCGGCTCGGGCTCAGGCGCGGGTGCCATGGTATTCATGCGGCTCATACGCGTGTCAAAAAAAGATGTCATGACGCGCTTGACGTCGTCCTTTGGTGGAACGGCCGCCGATTTCGTCTCATTGACGGCATCCAAGGCAACCGCTGGCGGCGGCTCGATCATGCGCCCGTGAATTGGCTCGAAGGGAATAACGGTCCGCGCGGTGCGGCGGCCCCACTCGCTTTCCTGCGCGTGCTGTGCGTTCGTTCCAAGAGCTTCGCTGAGCCGCCCGAGCAGATTGGGCCGCTCGGCCGCAGGTTGCACCGGTGCCTTGAAAATGGCCGGCAGTTCGAATTCCAATGCCTCGTCGGCAATATTTCCGCGACCTCTTAGCGTCGTCACGCGCACCTCCCGCCTATCCGCGTCGAACTCCGGCGACCGATCGGCGATACTCGTGCGGATCGATGCTAGAATGTCTTCGACGTCGTGTTTCGCTCCATTCATCATGTTCATGACGCTTCCTCTCTGCGTACGAATACGAATTCGCAGAACCGCGTCGGCACCCCGTTGCCCCTCCGGTTCGTCTTGTCTGGAAAGAAAGCGCCGCGCACTTCGACCCGCAGCTCAAGCCCCCCAGTGACGTCACGAGCGAACCGCATCATCTAAATTGTGACTTGGCGTCGCCCGCGTGAGACAAATTGCTAAGGCCCACTCGCGGCAACCGTGTGGCGGAAGTCACGATCAAGAAAAATTTGCTGCAGATACAAAAAGAGCGGAGATGACTCCGCTTTTGCTCCGCCTCGACATTTTAAATCAAGCCGTTAGTCGCGGTTGTTCTTGTGTCCTGGCAACAGTCGCTCAGTCATTTCGCGGCGAAGAGCGCGCTCCACGATTTTTGGCATATTTTCGGCAAGCCATGTTTTGAGAAGAGGCCGCAGGAGATCGGCGACGGCGTCTTCCATCGTGCGGTCGCCGCCGATGACCGGATCGGCCTCGACGTCGAGCGGCGGCAGTGCCGATAACGCGGGTGACGATGCCGGGTGCAGCCTGTTTTCAAGCTGCGGCAGTGCCGGTTCAGCCGTCGGCTCGGAGTTTCTAGGCAAAGCGCGAAACGAAAAAGGATCAAACGTTTGCTCTACCGGCCTGCTGTGCATCGGCGCGGCGGGCTTGAACGAGTCTGACAACGGCTCGAGTTTGCGATGCGGCCCAAGCGTCGCTGAAACGCTCGGCACTGCGAATGTTGCCGGACGTGGTGCAGCGGGCGCTGCCTGGGGCACCGGCGCTCTCAGCGCCGATGACGTCGGCCGCGCCGACTCCTGAGCGATCGGCGAGCCATTGGTTTTCGGCAACGCTTGCGCAGGGGCCGAAGGCCTAGGTTCATCCCGCTGCGGCAAGCTCGAGCGCAGAGGCGCTTGCTGCGGCGGATCGATCGAAATCTTCTGGTCAGTCGCCTTCTCGCCCAACGGACGCGGCAGGAACGGCGACGGCCCGAGATCGAATGCAAAAGGATCAGGAACGTGAGCGGCCTCCCGCGTCTCGTCCCTCATAGCGACGGGCGGCGCGATGCCGCTAGGAGCAGCAGCGCCGTTGAGTTTCGCGGCGGCCTCCGCCGGCTTCGGCACAATGACATCCGGCGCAGGTGCCACTTTCGCGGCAGCATTGAGCGTCGGCGCGGTCGTCCAGTCTTGCCGTTCGTCGGCATCGCGGAGCGCCTTGAGGTCCTCGCCGAGAAGCTCCACGAGCTGCGCATCGATAAGCTGTGCTTCCGATGTCGTCTCGGGCGCCAAGGATTTCTGTTCGGCTTCGACGATCGCCTCAACCAGGACCGTGATCGATTTGTCTTGGATCTTGTCCTGCTTCGCCGTGTTCGATGAACCCTGCGATGTCCTGGGCTCGGACGGCGTCACCGCGACCTTGGCGATTTCGACCGGTTTAGCCACAACGTTCATATCCGACGCTGGCGCTGGCGACGATGCAGCCTTGGTGGCGCTGATCTCGCTCGCAGGCTTAAGACTGGCATCGGATACGATCGGATCCTGCGGCGGTGTAACGGGCGTGAAAAAACGTTGCTCACCCGGCTCATCCGCCGCAGCCGACGATTTCATGAAAGCGTCGCGCGACATGAATCCGCGCTGCTGCGACGCTGCGGGTTTGACGCCAGCGTTGGGGCGAACGGGCGATTGCGGCGCGCGCGATGGCGCCGGCGGCGGCACGGTCCTCGAACCCGACGTGTCCTCCGCGATGATCTTGCGGATCGAGGCAAGGATCTCTTCCATGCTCGGTTCAACGTTGGGCTCAAATCTCGACATACTCGTACCTTCTCGCGACGGCGACGCGGGCTCAGAGGCCGTGGAACTTCACGGGTCTAGCGACGTTCCGGCCATCATAATCAATCGGAGCATCTGCTCCGACGTCAAATATGGTGGCAGGTTGCGCAACGCCCGGCAACGATCCCGATATTAGTTATCCCCGGAGCGCGGCACTCTCAAGGCAGGAACAGCATGCAATCGCTTCGGAACGTGCCAAAACGAGCCAAAAAAGTGCCATCAGCGGCCTTGCAGAGGCTCAGGCGAATATCCGCCTATTTCAACGGCGTGCCGTCGTCGCGGACGTCCATGTGCTCACGGCGGCCATCGTCATGCGTAATGTCGATGCCCCACCACTTTCTGCGTACTTCCTCGTAGTGCACTTCAGGATGGTAGACTTCCGTCGCCGCCCCGACTTCGGAAACACTGAGGCGGCCGGTCGCCGATACCAGCGTATAGGATGCCACGAGGATATTGCGCTTCGTCGTCTCGAGGTTGACCTGCGACTGCAACAGCTCCTGCTGCGCGTTCAAAACATCGAGCAATGTCCGCTGCCCGACACGTTCCTCTTCCTTGACGCCTTCAAGAGCGGTCGTGTTCGCCGTGATGGAAGCCCGATCGGATTCCGCCTGCGCTTTAAATCCTTGCAGCTGCGCCCATGCCTGAACGACCTGCGACTGCGTCAGCGAGCGCGCTTCCTCGATCTGCTGCAGAAGCGAAATATGCGTATGCTTCGCCTGTCGCAGCCGCGCGTAAACTTCGCCACCCGCCGGATAGATCGGGACATTGACGCGGCCGACGACGGACGCCGTGCTTCCCCGGTCGATAAGCTCTGAACTGTCGAAGCTATCCGACCAGCCTGCTTCGAGTTGCGCCTGCGGGAGCAACTCACCACGAATCTGATCGACGCTGAACCGACCGGCCTGCTCGGAATAGAGCGCCTGGACAACCTGTGGATTTTCTTTCGTGCCGATCGCGACCGCGTCGGTGACGTTGCGCGGAACGAGCTTCGTATTCGGATTTGGTTCGATGAGATTTGACGGGGGATGCCCGACGACCTGCTCGAAGATGGCGCGGCTGGACTTCAGGTTGGCGCGCGCCTGATCGAGATCGGATTGCCCCGCCGCACGTCGAGCTTGCGCTTGCGCAACGTCGGTCTTCGTGACTTCGCCGACGTTGAAGCGATCCTGCGTGGCTCTCAATTCAGCATCGAGGAACTTCAGGTTGTTCTCGTTGAGCTTGACGATCGCCTGATCGCGCACGACGTCGCCGTAAGCCGTAACGGCATCCAGCAGAACCTGCTGTTCTGTGTTGCGCAGCGTTTCGCGGCCTGCGCGGTCTGTCGCTTCCGCCGCATTTACGGAGTTCGTGACCTGAAAGCCCGTAAAGACGGGCTGAACCAAATTAACGCCGTAGCCGCGTGGAGACGTCACGCTGCTGGAATTTCCGGCTGGCGACTTTGTCCAAGTCCCCTGGCGGCCGACGCTCGCCGAGAGATTGATGTCGGGACGATACCCAGAATTCGCTCGCGCGATGTCTTCGTCGCGCGCCCTCTGCCGCGCGCGTTCCGCATCGAGCGTCGGGCTATACTGATAAGCAGATGACAATGCATCGATCAGTGTCTCGGCAGACCCTGATGATGGAATTGCAAAAATCCCTGCCAGAGCCAGCAAAGCCGAAATCGCGCAACGCGACCTGAGCCGCGCGCGCATTCGTGACGGTTGAGCTTCCGCTATCATCGACAATTGCATGAACCCATTCTGACGCTCGCAGCCCCGAACCCGCGAGCGCTCCCCCTCGGAAATGCAGAAACGTCATTTACCCGATTCGCCCCTGCTCGCTTTCACTTACGCGAAGCGCCCGCGCAACAACGTACCGGATAACTTGGGTCGACACGCCTATCCGTCTAGCAATTATTAATAATTTCGTGCCGAGCGTGGCTCGAAACACACTCTCTTGTGCGAACTGCGGGTTTAGAATTAGCGCCGCAAAAAAGCGCAGCGCGATGACTGCGTCGTGGGGCTCTCAGAACGAATCGGCAGCGGAACCTAGCGGTCAGAATACAAATGCTGGCTTCGGAGACTCAAAGCCTTTCAGCAGTTGCGCCGCGGCCTGAAAAGTATCACGGCGAACGAAAAACTCTCCGGTCTTTTGCAGCAGGAACGCATGGCCTAAACCGCGCTCGACTTCAATCGCAACCAGACGGCCTCCATCTGCGAGCTGGCTTTTGAGCGCTTCGGGAACGGCTTCGACGCCACCTTCAACGACGATGACGGCATAAGGACACTGCGCCTTCCATCCTTCCGATAGAACACCCGCAACCGCCGTCACGTTGTCGATGGCGATGCTGCGGCACGCGCTGGCGACAGCCGTCGCTGATACCCTATCAGGCAGCAGCGCCACGACCGATTTTGCAATCTGCGCGACGATCGCCGCCGCGTATCCGGAGCATCCCCCGATCACGAGTACGGCGTCGTCCGGATTGATGTCCGCGAGTTGCACGAGCCTCGCAAGCACGGTCGGAGACAGCATCACGGCATCAGGGCCAACGTGAAGCGCGTCGTCGCTATAGGCAAACGTCGCCAGTCGTTCGGGAACGAACGCCTCGCGAGGAATCGCACTCATCGCGGCCGTGACTCGCCGATCGGTCACGTCACTCGGACGAATTTGACTCTCAACCATGTTTTTGCGTTGTAAAGCGATGTCTGCCATTGTCGTCCCCGCGCTATGAACCTTTTCTCCCGGCCGACGCCAGGATATAGGGCCACGAGTTTCCCGGCGTAGTCTATACGCGAGCCAAACCTCCGGCGCGACGGGAAAGCCGTCGCATGGACTGGCTTTTGCCGTTATGACTTGTAAGATATTCCCGCTCTATGTTAGACGGCCGTTCGCATCGGTAAATCGACTTGATTTCCGTAAAGCGACCAAGGCGGCGTGCCGCTGACTGAGTGTTGAGGCCACGTGGCGGAGTGGTGACGCAGCGGACTGCAAATCCGCGCACCCCGGTTCAATTCCGGGCGTGGCCTCCAAACTCTCGAAAAAGCAACGCCCACTTGGCCCCGTTTAGGTCGATGCTCGCTATAATCGGGCCTCGGACGGAATGCTGGGACCGGTCGTCGCAGTTGCCGCATCCTCATCGAAATGCAATCACGTCTTGCGCTTGATCCCGGGCGTGTGAAGAAAGAGAATAAAGGGCCTCGCCAGAGACGAAACGTTCTGCTATGCGGAGCGCTCTCCGGCATTTTGCACGGCATTCCGCGGTAGCTCAGTGGTAGAGCGTCCGACTGTTAATCGGATGGTCGTAGGTTCGAATCCTACCCGCGGAGCCAAGATTACGATGCCAAACGCTTCCCAAAAATAGACCCGTTACGCAGCCGCGGTCGTGTGCGCATATAGGTTCGAAGTCGCCCGTCCTTTTCGCGCCTCCCCCTCGGTCCGATCATGACCACCTCCGCCACACCCGATATTGAAACCCTCGTCATCGGCGCGGGCGTCATTGGCCTCGCAATCGCCGTGGAATGCGCGAAGGCGGGACAGCAAACCTACGTCCTTGAACGCCATGCCGCGATCGGACAGGAGGTCAGCTCGCGATCGAGTGAGGTTGTTCACGCCGGCATCTATTATCCTCCGGGATCGCTGAAGGCGCGGCTGTGCGTTGAAGGCAAAAGGCTTCTTTATACTTACGCCGGGGAACGAGGCATCGCTGCCGAGCGCGTCGGAAAGCTTGTCGTTGCGACGTCTGCCGCTGAAGCAGCAACCCTCGACACGATCGCCGCTCAAGCAAAAGCCAATGGCGTCGATGACCTTCGATGTCTGGACGCCGGTGACGTACAAAAACT
>Ga0172380_10004165_pt1 | contig 18907 bp, 20 predicted proteins | sample Leawe162metaG_FD_119747 | JGI IMG/M metagenome (GOLD analysis project Ga0172380, IMG submission 119747) | Leachate microbial communities from a municipal landfill in Southern Ontario, Canada - Leachate well 162 metaG | ecosystem: Engineered > Solid waste > Landfill > Unclassified | place... | reverse complement strand
GGGTTTACCGGAAACTTGCCAAGAACAGTTACCGCCATCATATTCTGTGGCTGCGCGGCTGTCCCCACTGCACCAACGAATTCGGCGGGCTTTACTTTAATGACCTGCAGGCGGTGGGAGATAGCGTGGCGTTCCTCAAAGATCACATGAACCGGATTGCGGCCTGAGACTTGTCCGTCATGCCGGGCCGAGCCCGGCAACAATGTCAGGATGAAACCGGTTGACGCAGGAGGTATTCACTCCTGACATTGGATAGGGCGGAAAAGATGTTTCCCTTCATTTGTGGATTTCCTTCCCAGAGATCGCTCAGCAACTTTCTGACCTTTTCCCGTTTTGATGTGCCGGCAAGCGGGCAGGGATTTTCAGCTGCCTCCAGATGGATTGATTCCGCCATGGTGCGGATCTGCTGTTTGTCGATCAGGGCAAAGGGGCGGATGACCGTTAAGGCGCCGTTGAAGAGGGCTTGCGCGGGAACCATGGTGCTGATGTTGCCGCTGTAGAGCAGATTGAGAAAAAATGTCTCAATGATATCATCCTTGTGATGCCCGAACGCCAGTTTGTTACAGTTTTTTTCTCTTGCCAGGGAAAATAATCTTGTCCTTCGGTTGCGGGCGCAATGAAAACAGCCGCCTCCGCCTTTTCCCGCCGCAATGGCATCCGTTCCGAAGGAAGTCAGCTCCACCTCGACCTCCATGCCTATTTTGGCCAGCTGCCGCCGCACCAATCCGGATACCTTGCCGGAATCGAATCCCAGGTCGAGATGAACGGCGGAAAGATGGTAGCGGATCGGGGCTTTTTGCTGCCACTGCTGCAGCACGGCGGCAAGAGTAAGACTGTCAATCCCGCCTGAGACGGCGACCAGAACCGAGTCGCCGTCGGCAAGCATGCTGTAGGTGTGCATCGCCTGTCCGATGAGGCGATTGATGGTTTTTGGGATGATCATTGCGCCGGTTGCGGCAGGATGGCAATGGGCATTCTATTCAGTCAGATACTGGCAGTCATTCAGTTTCTCCTTGAGGCCTTCCCTGGTGAGCTGCTCTGCCTTGATCCATTTGAATCCCCGGCTGGAAGCCTTGGAAAAGGAAAAGAGATTGGAGAGCAGGGTCTGCTGTGTTTCATCAAAAACTCCCATGCAGAGCGCCTTGCCGGTGGGGACATGGATAAGCTGGTATTTGAAGGACACGGAGGCGGGTTGATTGATGGAGTAATCTCCGCCGTCACGCTCGGTGTAGCGGCTGACCAAGGTCAGCATAACGGCATCAACGCCCAGCTGCTGGCCGAGGTAAAGGGCTGTGGCCTGCGGATTGCCGTTGAAATCGGAAAGTAATGACTCTTTCTGATTTTCGGTAAGGAACATTATGCTTTTTTTATCCGTCAGCATTTCCTGTAAAATGGTGTTGATGGTGGCTGCCCCTGTCTCGAGCTGGCGGGTGGTCGCATAGTCATACCCCTTGTCCGATCTCTCTATTTCAGCAGGCAAAACGACAATGGAAGCGATGACCACCGGCGCTTTCGCCTCCTCTGCGGGTTGCTGTTTTTTTGCTGAGCAGGAAGCCAGGAAGAAAGCGGCAAGGAAAATGGCAATTGGTATTGAGAATCTGGCAAGACGTTTCAATGGGAAGCCTCCGACGGTTCGGGATGATTGATTTACAGTGAGCCCTTTGAGGAAAGCGGCCCCTGGGTGCGTAAGTGTCTGGCTGTTGCCTGGTCAAGGGTTCGGCCGAGAGCTTTAAAGATCGCCTCGAGAATATGGTGGGTGTTGCGGCCGTGGGGCACCTCTGCATGCAGGGTCATGCCGCCGTGCAGGGATAAAGCCCGGAGGAATTCCTGGACCAGAGCGGTGTCGAAGGAGCCCACCTTCTGATCGCATTGCACCACATCATAATGGAGATAGGGCCGGTTGGAGAAATCGACGGTGACCCGGGCCAGGGACTCATCCATGGGCAAGGTGCAATGACCGTAGCGGTTGATGGCGCTGAAGTCCCCGAGGGCGGTCTTGAAAGCCTGGCCGAGGCAGATGCCCACATCCTCAACGGTGTGATGTGCATCAATATCCAGGTCGCCTGCCGCCTCGATGGCCAGATCAAAAAAACCATGGACGGCAAACAGCGTCAGCATATGGTCGAGAAAAGGAACGCCGGTATGCAGGGCGGCCTTGCCTTCTCCGTCAATAGTGAGACTGAGTCTGATTTCAGTCTCATTGGTTTTGCGTTGAATGGTGCTTTCTCGATGGATACTCATTTTACAGGATCTCTTGCGGGTTGATTGTTGTCTTTTGCAGGTCTTTGTGCTAAATTCAGACTGTCTCGTGAAAAGCCTCTCGGCAGCCGTACAGTGCACGATAAGTTCCTGATTAATCGTCACGCAAATAAGTGCAGAGACTCTTTGCGAAGCCATAAATTTTAGAGCGTAACTGGATAATAATATTATATCTATAACAAGTTAACTGATTGAGTGGCAAGATATTTCTCTGTTTTGTCGGAATTGTCTTTACGCTTGATAGTAAAGAAAAAAAGGTAATTTTTTGTTGACAACTCTTTGCGTGCCCGGTTATATTCACCTCGTTTTTGGCACAGATATAAGCGGGAATAACTCAGTGGTAGAGTGCAACCTTGCCAAGGTTGAAGTCGCGAGTTCAAATCTCGTTTCCCGCTCCATGCTTATTCAAAGGTTCGAACCGGGTTCGGACCTTTTTTTGTCAATAAATCACCTGAGCATCATTTAATATATAATTTGAGTGTCGGGTGTCATTTTGTTAGTGAGTCGAGGTTATTGAAATGAAGACAATTTTAACACCGGTCAAAGAAATTGAACGGAAATGGCTCGTGGTTGATGCTCAGGGCCAGATTCTGGGTCGCCTTGCTTCTGAGATTGCCCGCAGGCTTCGCGGCAAACATAAACCGAACTTTTCAACCTTTCAGGATACCGGTGATTTTATCATCGTTGTCAATGCCGAAAAGGTTCGTTTAACCGGCAGAAAACTTGACGATAAAGTTTATTATAATCATTCCGGCTACATGGGTGGTTTGAGGACCAGGACTGCCAAGGAAATTCTTGCTAAAAGTCCTGAGGAGCTGATTTATAACGCAGTAAAAGGGATGCTGCCCAAAAACACCCTTGGTCGTACCCAGTTGAAAAAACTGAAAGTGTATGCTGGCTCTGATCACCCGCATGAAGCGCAGAAGCCGGAAAATCTTGAATTATAATTGAGGTCGTAAAGATATGTCTGAGCAGCGTTATTATGCCACAGGAAAAAGAAAAAGTGCTATTGCCAGAGTCTGGTTGCAGCCGGGTAGCGGTAATATCAATGTGAACAAACTGGCTTTTGCAGATTATTTCGGCGGTGCAATTGATAAAAAGATTGCCACCAGACCATTTGTTCTGACTGATACAACTGATAAATATGATGTCATCGCCACCCTGAAAGGCGGCGGCAAGGCTGCCCAGGCCGAAGCGTTACGCCATGGGATCGCCAAGGCTCTGCTTGATGTTGACGTGGTCAATCGTCCGTCTCTGAAAAAGGCTGGCCTGTTAACCCGCGATGCCCGGGTGAAAGAGCGTAAAAAATACGGTAAGAAAGCAGCCAGGGCGAGCTTCCAGTTCTCGAAACGTTAATCTGCCTATTTACTTTTTGACTGCCTCGTGAAAAAACTCTCGACAGCCGTACAGTGCATGATAACTTATTGATTTATCGTTACGAGATTTGGCGCCGTTTTTTTTCCGAAGCCATCACTATTCGTAAAGGGATCTTCCATACGCGGGGAAAGACGAAACAGTACGTTCGTCTTTCCCCTTTTTTTATTTAAAATCCATGGAGTAAGAAAAACGCATGTTACGGGCAGGTATTGTTGGAGCATCAGGATATACGGGGGGTGAACTGGCGCGGATTCTCAGTCTGCATCCCGAGGTCGAGATCAGTGTTGCCACATCGCGTAATTATGCCGGGAAAAGGTTGTCGCAGGTCTACCCCCATCTGGCCGGCATAGCGGACATCGTCTGCGAGGATGTGCCGATAGCCGAGCTGATTCACCGCGCTGATATATTTTTCACCGCTGTGCCCCACCAGACGGCCATGGCCATTGTGCCAGAATTTCTTGAGGCCGGTAAAAAGGTTATTGATCTGAGCGCGGATTTCCGCATCGATGATCCGCTGGTTTACGAGGCCTGGTATCAACCGCACACGGCCCAGGAGTACCTGGCGGAAGCGGTTTACGGGCTGCCGGAGATCAATCGGCATAATATCGCCGGGGCGAGACTTGTCGCCAATCCCGGCTGCTATCCAACCTCCATTATTCTGGCCCTGGCGCCCCTGCTGAAAAAAGGCCTGATTGAACTTGATACCATTGTGGCGGATTCCAAATCCGGCACTTCCGGTGCCGGCCGGGGCGCCCAGGTCGGCACGCTGTTCTGTGAGGTGACCGACGGCTTTAGGGCCTATAAGATCGGGGAGCACCGCCATACCCCGGAGATCGAACAGGAACTTGGCAAACTTGCCGGCAGCCAGCTGACCATATCCTTTACGCCCCACCTGCTGCCGGTCAGCCGCGGCATATTAAGCACCATTTACGGCAAACTGACCAGGGATATTGATCCGCAGGAAATATTCGATCTTTTTCAGTCATTTTACCAGGATGAGAAATTCGTCAGGATCTGCCGGCCCGGCAATTTCCCGGCGACCCAGTATGTGCGCGGCAGCAACTATTGCGATATCGGCTGCAAAGTGGACACGCGCACCGGCCGGGTTGTGCTGGTCTCGGTTATTGACAATCTTGTTAAGGGCGCGGCAGGCCAGGCCGTACAGAACATGAATATCATCTGCGGTTTTAAGGAGTCGCTGGGACTGGAGATGGTTCCTCTTTTCCCGTGATTCCGCTTTCCCCTTGCCTTATGGGTGAACAATCTGTACATTTGCGCAACATCAGGCTGACGCTTGCCTTTGACGGGACTGAATTTTCCGGCTGGCAGCGCCAGACCAACGCCAGGACGATCCAGGGTGAGCTGGAAGAGAAACTTGCCATGATGACAGGTGAGAAGATTGTGATTCACGGCGCCGGCAGGACAGATTCCGGGGTCCATGCCCTGGCCATGACCGCCCATTTTTCCACCCATTCAGCCATTGCCTGTTCGTCTTTCTGGAGCGGATTAAACGGCCTGCTGGCAGATTCCATCAAGGTCACGCAGGTTGCAGAGGTTGACTTGTCGTTTCATTCCCGCATCAGTGCGAAGGCAAAGGTTTATCAGTATTTTTTTACCACGGAAAAAATTGTTCCCCCGCACCGGCGGCATTACTGCGCCCATCTGCCCGGGGCCTTTGACCTGGAAAAAGCCAGGCAGTGCCTGCCGCTTATCCTCGGCAGACATGATTTTTCCTGCTTTGAGGCCACCGGCTCAAGGGATAAGGGGAAGATCGGCGGCCGGGGGGCCTGGCGGGAGATATTTTCCGTATCGCTCTCAGCGGGGTCAGGCCCCTCGCCCGAGTATCTTTTTGAGATCTGCGGCGATGGTTTTTTAAGGAAGATGGTGCGCAATATTATCGGCACGCTGATAGAGGTAGGGCAGCAGCGGATGAGTGTGACCGATTTCGCCGATCTGCTGCAGAAAAAGGATCGATCTCTGGCAGGACCAACCGCGCCCGCCTGCGGATTGTTTCTCAAGAATGTCTATTACGATGAAAGATGATGAACTCGTATAACTCGCGGCTCCGAATTTTCGTGACGATAGATCAGGAGCTGGCGTGACTGTACGGCTGTCGAGTGGGTTGTTACCCGCAAGGGGCATAAGTGCGAGACAGTCAAAGCTGGTCAGCAGCATAGAATAAATACATGAAAGGTACGCAAATGGAAGGACAAATATCACTTGCAGATCGTATGAAATTGATCAAGCCGTCACCGACATTGGCGGTGAATGCCAAAGCCAAGGCCATGAAAGCCGCCGGGGCTGATATCTTAAATTTCAGCGTGGGTGAGCCGGATTTCGACACCCCGGCACATGTGTGCGCCGCGGGTAAAAAGGCCATCGATGAAGGCTTTACCCGTTATACCGCGGTGCCGGGCATCCCGGAGCTGCGGGAGGCGATCGTGGCCCGCTACGCCGCGGACCGCGGCTGGCATTATGAAGCTGACCAGGTGCAGGTGAGCTGCGGCGGCAAACACGGGCTTTACAATATGGCCCAGGCCCTTTTCGGTCCCGGTGATGAAGTGCTTATCCCCACGCCCTACTGGGTGTCCTATCCCCCCATTGTGCTGCTGGCCGGGGCGACTCCGGTTTTTGTTCCCCTGGATGAAAACGAGAATTTCGATCTGACCGCGGAAAATTTAAGCAGATGCGCCACCGACAGGACCCGCGGCATCATCTTAAACAGCCCATCCAATCCCACCGGCTCCATCTTTTCAGTCAAGGCGCTGGAAAAGGTGGCGCAAATGGCCCTGGAAAGGGGGTGGGTGGTTATCTCCGACGATATCTATGATACCATCGTCTATGAGGAGGTGCAGCTTCCCCATATCCTGGATATTGAACCGAAAATGAAAGATCAGACCATCATCTTAAATGGGGTGTCCAAGTCCTTTGCCATGACAGGCTGGCGGATCGGCTATTCGCTGGGGCCCAAGCAGGTGATCGCCGCGATGAACAAGATCCAGAGCCAGTCAACCTCAAATCCCGCCTCCATATCCCAGAAAGCGGCCCTGGCTGCGGTTGCCGGCCCCCAGGATTTCCCCGGCATGATGAAACAGTCGTTTCTGCCCCGCCGTGAATTCATCGTGGGGCAGCTCACTTCGATAGAGGGCATCAGCTGTGTCAATCCCAGTGGCGCCTTTTATGTTTTTCCGAATTTCTCGGCTTATTACGGGAAGAAATTTAACGGCAAGGTGATCGCCGGCTCGGTTGAAATGTCTGAGTATCTGCTGGAGGAAAGCTTCATGGCCACGGTGCCGGGAGCGGCTTTCGGCGCAGACGAATTTGTCCGTTTTTCCTTTGCCACCTCAATGACCGCCATTGAAGAGGGAATGAGAAGGTTAAAGGAGGCGCTTGGCAAGCTTGTTTAGGAGCCGTTACGAAATAACATGGCCATTTTTTTTATGTCGTTCCGCGCATTTTTCTGGCCATGTTATTTTTTTACAACGGCTTAGAGCCCGCCCGGCATACGCTTTTAATATTCCTCTGGACTGGGCTCGCTGAGAGCCCAGATCCACTGGTCCAGGGGGCGTTCCTTTGACATGGCTTTCTGGCCGCTTGCCGTGTAGCACTGATAGACCCAGTTCTGGTTTTTCTCGTAAATTTTGATCAAAGCGAGATTTGGGTGAATATACCAACCAGCTTTATAATGTCCGTCCATCGCCACTCCTAAGCGTTCAACACGATTTGTTGTCAGAATTTAGACTGAACAGGTCACGCCGGCCGATATTGCCGCCAACCCTCTCATGGAGCTATTTTCTCAAACATTTCGAAATGCATGACTGGCAGTCGTCGCTGACTTTGCCCTTGCTGCAGAAGGTGCTGAAACTGTCAATCCAATCCGTGCCGCCTCTGGGACATTTTTCAAGAAATTGCACAAAGCTGATCATCTTGTCAATGATCTCCCGAGGAGCGGCATGTTCAATCCTGCAGGCGCCAATGTCAGCAATCTTTTCATCGACATCGAGGACTTTAATAAAAAACTCTTTCAGCGCATGATGACGGAGGATGATATCCTCTGAAACAACCTTCCCCTTGTCAGTGAGGGTAATAACCTCATAGGGGGCATAGTTGATCAATTTTTTTTTGGCGAGGGCCCTGAAGGCTTCCGTAACCGAGGCGCGGCTGACTTTGAGCCTGGCAGCTATCTCTTTTGCCCGGGCCACCTTTTTTTCTTTTATGATCAGGGCAATTACCTCGAGATAGTCTTCGAGGCTTGCGCTCAGCCTTGTTTCTTTTTTCATAAAGTAAAAGAACCGATCAGTGCGGCAAAGCGACGGCCGTGATTTTCATTTTAACCTGTAAGTAGTTAATATCATACAGGTGGGATCATTTCTATGCCAGGTTTTTTTGATAAAAGCAGAAAAAAGCCGAGCGGACAAAGGCAATATCGTCATTTTTCATGTAAAGCATGCAGGCTGCGGAAACAACATATTTTTTTTGCCGGCTTTTTTATCTTACTATTATTAGCCGGTTACGGTTATTTTGTTGAGCCCGGCAACCTCAAGGTCGTACAGGTGGTGATCCCGGATGGCTATCTGCATCGGGCCTGGGGTGATGCCAGAATTGTCCAGCTTTCCGACCTGCATATTGACAAGATCGGCCAAAGGGATAAAAGGGTTCTCCAGCTGATGGAGGATCTCAAGCCCGATCTTATTGTCATAACCGGCGATATGGCCCAATGGAATTCGGATCCGCAGGTTGCCCTGCAATTTCTGCAAAGACTGCGGGCCCCGCTGGGAGTATACGGCATTCTCGGTGATTCCGACCTTTCCAGTGGCAGACGCTATTGCATTTTCTGTCACAGCGGGGGTAATGTGCATCAGTTGCGGCAGCATCCGCGCCTGCTGAAAAACAGCTCGGTGGAAATCACGGTTCCCGCCACCGGTAAAAAAGTTACCATAGCCGGTGTCTTCCCCGCGGAGGACGATGCCGGTCTGGCCGCCCTGACTGACCTCCTGGGGCAAACTGCGGAGCCGGTGCTGCTGCTGGATCATTTTTCCGAGGGCTGGCAGCAGATCCGCCATAACGGCCCGCTGCTGTGGCTTGCCGGGGATACCCATGGGGGGCAGATTGGCCTGCCGGACTTTATCTGGCGCATGTTTCATCTGGTGGATTACCCGCAATACATGTCCGGACTTTTTTCAGGGGGAGGCCATAAATGGCTCTATGTCAGCCGGGGCATCGGCACGGTTTCCTATTTCCCTTTCCGGATTGGTGTGCCGCCTGAAATTACCGTCATATCCTTTAAAGATCAGTAAATGAATATTTCGCTGATACGATACGGCCTGGGCTTGTCTCTTGCCGCCATGCTGACAATCGGGGGGGCCTGCTCGGCGGACAAACCTGCGGCGGAACCGGTCAAAACTCTTTTTGATTTCGAGCACGCGGCAGAGCTTGACCTGCTGCATTGGCAATGCGGCTCCTTCATGGCCCAGGACAAACAGCACGCCACCTCCGGACAATACAGCCTGCGGGTGGAGATGTATCCCAGCACCGAATATCCAGGGTTCAAGGCAGGTTTTACGCAAGGATGGCAGGGTTATAAAAAGCTGCTTGTCGATATCTATCATCCGGGATTAAATGAGATGGCGATTGCCTATAGAATCGATGACCGCAGGGATACTCCGCCCTATGCCGACCGGGTAAACGGCCGTATCGTCTTAAAGCCTGGCGCGAATATATTTGCCCTTGATCTGGAAAAGCTGCAAACGTCCGGGACCGGCCGAAGGCTTGATCTGAAAAGGATTACCGGTCTGTACCTCTTTGTCCATCGGCCGTTGCAACCGGTTACCCTGTACCTGGATAATGCGCGGCTGGTTCGTCAGTAAAAAGAAAGATAAAAAGGAAAGGAGAGAGCCATGACTCTGCAGGAGAAGATAAGAAGCGATCTGAAGGTATCCATGAAGGCAAAGACCGAGGCGAGAACCTCGGCTCTCCGGGTGCTGATCGGCGAGTTTCAGCGCCAGTTGAAAAAGGAGCTGAGTGATGCCGAAGTGGTTGCCGTCATCCGAAAGCTGATCAAATCAGAGGCGGAAACCCTGGAAAAAAAAGGAGAGGGCCCCTCGGAATACATGGGGATACTGGAGAGTTATCTGCCGAAACAGGCCACTGAATCGGAGATCAGGGCATGGATCGAAAAAAATATTGATTTCGGCAAGTTTCCGAGCAAAATGCAGGCGATGAAGCCGATTATGGCCAATTTTGCCGGCATGGTGGACGGCAATACGGTAAAAAAAATTCTCGAAAGTCTGTAGGGGTGCCCCTTGTGGGTACCCCCCCCTGGGCCAGACTGCTCGCTGGGTGCCCATGGGGAAAAATAACAGCGGCAAGGCAAGGCATACGCAGGGGCGGTTCGCGAACCGCCCTTTAACCGAAACGGCCGGTGATATAATCCTCTGTCAGCTGGTGGCGGGGATTGGTGAAGACCCGGTCCGTCATGCCCACTTCAATCAGGTCTCCCAGGTGAAAGTAGGCGGTCCGCTGGGAAACGCGGGCTGCCTGCTGCATGGAGTGGGTGACGATAACAATGGAATAATGCTGGCGCAGTTCGGCAATCAGTTCCTCGATCCTGGCCGTGGCAATCGGGTCAAGGGCGGAACACGGCTCATCCATGAGAATCACCTCCGGGCTGACGGCGATGGCCCGGGCAATACATAAGCGCTGCTGCTGGCCGCCGGATAGCCCGGTGCCCGGCTGCGTCAATCTGTCCTTCACCTCATCCCACAGCCCGGCCTTTTTCAGCGATCTCTCCACGATTTCGTCAAGCTCTGCTTTATTCTGCGCCAGACCGTGAATTTTCGGGCCATAGGCGACATTGTCAAAGATAGACTTGGGAAAGGGGTTGGGTTTCTGGAATACCATGCCGACCCGGGCGCGCAGCGGCACCACGTCCACGTTCTTGTCGTGGATATCCATGCCATCCAGTCTGAGGTCGCCGGTGACCCGGCATCCTTCAATGGTGTCGTTCATCCGGTTCAGGCAGCGGAGAAAGGTTGACTTGCCGCAGCCTGATGGGCCTATCATGGCAATCACTTCGTTGCGGGCAATGTCGATGTTGACATTGTTGATCGCCTTCTTGTCACCATAATAGACATTGACCTCTCTGCAGGTCATGCGCGGGTTCTCGACAAACGGACTGCCCACCGTTTCCCGTTCTTTATGCAGGGCCTTTGTGGTAACTTCAGACAAAATTTCTTCCTTGCCGGACATGGATAGAATCCCGGATTCGGCTGCTTCGAATAATGATTCCATGGGATGGTGATTATTTGCTCAATTGTATACCACAGAGATCACGGGCGGCACAAAGAAAAAAAATGTGTCCGCCGTGATCTCTAGCCGAGGTCATTTCCCTCACCTGAAAGGGAAAAGCATTGTTATTTCATCGTCAAGGTTTTGAGTTCCTTGGCCTGTTTGGCAAAAAGGTCTCTTTCTTTCTTGTCCATGGGAATCATCCCCTTATCCGCCAGATAGCCCTCACTGCCCCAGGCCTTTTCGCTGGTGAATTCGCCCAGATATTCCTTGATGCCGGGAATAACATCCACATGGGCCTTCTTGACATAGAAGAAGAGCGGACGGGAAACAGGATATTTGCCGGAAGCGATATTGTCAAAGGTGGGGGATTCGTTCTCGATAATGGAACCCTGGATCATGTCGGCATTCTGGTCGAGAAAGCTGAAACCGAAAATGCCCACGGCATGAGGGTTGGCCTCAAGTTTCTGCACGATGAGGTTATCGTTTTCCCCGGCCTCGATGTAGGCCCCGTCTTCCCTGATGGTCTGGGTGGTTGCCTTGAACAGATTTTTGTCCTTCTTTTCCATGTCATGGATAAAGGGAAAAGTTGTGGCGCCGGTTTCCATGGTAAGTTCGACAAAGGCATCCCGGGTGCCGGAGGTGGGCGGAGGTCCCAGTACCTCGATTTTTTCGTTCGGCAGAGCGGGGTCAATATCTTTCCAGGTCTTGTAGGGGTTCGGCACCAGCTTGTCGCCGCCTTTGGGGTCCGGGACGTTTTTAGCCAGGGCCAGGAAGATATCTTTCCTGGTCAGTTTTAAAGGGGCGCTTTTTTTGGAATTGGCGAAAACAATGCCGTCATAGCCGATTTTTACCTCAACGATGTCCTTTACCCCGTTTGCCTGGCAGGTGTCAAATTCGGATTTCTTGATGGCCCGGGAGGCATTGGAGATATCAGGATACTCGACCCCCACCCCGCCGCAGAAAAGCTTGAATCCGCCGCCGGTGCCGGTGGATTCGATTTTCGGTGTTTTAAAATTCGTCGTTTTGCCGAACTGTTCGGCAACAACCGTGGAAAACGGATAGACCGTTGAGGAACCGACGATGCTGATGTAGTCGCGGCCGGCGGCCTGGGCCGAGGAGCCGGCGAACATACCGGCAAAGAGTGCTGATGCCAACAAAATGCTTTTTTTCATGTGAAGCTCCTTAGATAAGAAATTTATGAATTTGCTACCATTTGATTTCAAAGCGTTTTCTGAGAAGGACCGCTGCCGCGTTCATCAGAAAAAGAAAGGCCAGCAGCACCATGATGGCGGCCGAGGTCTTGGCCACAAAGGCCCGTTCCGGGCTGTCGGCCCACAGGTAGATCTGCACGGGCAGCACGGTGGCCGGGTCGGTAAAGCCATGGGGGATATCAACAATAAATGCCACCATGCCCACCATGAGCAGGGGGGCGGTCTCACCCAGGGCATGGGCCATGCCGATGATGGTGCCGGTCAGCATCCCCGGCAGGGCCAGGGGCAGGACATGATGGGCCACCATCTGCATTTTGGAGGCGCCGATGCCCAGCGCCGCCTCGCGGATGGAAGGGGGCACCGATTTCAGCGAGGCGCGGCTGGCAATAATGATGATCGGCAGGGTCATCAAGGTCAGGACCAGACCGCCCACCAGCGGGGTTGAGCGGGGCATGCCGAAGAAGTTGATGAAAACCGCGAGCCCCAGCAGCCCGTAGACAATCGAGGGTACGGCAGCCAGGTTGTTGATGTTGACCTCAATGATATCCGTCCACCTGTTTTTCGGGGCAAATTCCTCCAGATAAACGGCGGCGGCCACGCCGATGGGAAAGGACAGGGACAGGGTGATCAGCAGGGTATAAAACGAGCCGCAGGTTGCCCCCCAGATGCCGGCCAGTTCCGGTTCCCGTGAATCGCCGGAGGTGAAGAAAGCCGTGTTAAAGGTTTTTTTGATTTTTCCATCATGTGCTAAGGTATCCAGCCAGCCCAGCTGTTTGTCGCTGATGCGCCGTTCGGACTCGGGGCGCGTTCTGTCGATGTTTCCCTTCAGCAGCATGTCCACATCATCATTGGCCGCAACCCAGATCAGCTCCTTTTGCCCGATAAGGGCCGGGTTGTTTTTGACCTGTTTCATGAGCTGAAAGGAGGCGCCCGGACTGATCAGATAGTAGAGATCCTTTTTGTCTTTTCTGGAGGTCACCTCCGGGAACATGGAGTTCATAGATGCCTTGATCAGGCCCGGGAAATTGGCCGCGGCAAGGTTCTCATTGGTGAATTCAGCCGGATCAAAAAAGACCTCGATCTGGATGAAGGTCTTCTCAAATGCCTTATAGCCGCTCGAAACAATGGAGAAAAAAAGGAGAAACAGAAAGCACAGCGCCGTCAGAATGGCGGTGGCGCCTAATATCCTGAACCGCCGTTCCGCACGATAGCGGCGCTTGAGGCCCCTGTTCACCTTGTCAATGGTCGGATTTTTTTCCGGTTGATCCATAAATAACCTCAGCAGACCTATTCGTATTGTTCCCGGTACTTGCGCACGACATACAGGGCAATGATGTTCAGCACCAGGGTGAAGACAAAGAGCAGCAGGCCCAGGGCAAAAGCGGCCAGGGTTTTCGGGCTGTCAAATTCCTGATCGCCGACCAGCAGGGTGACGATCTGGACGGTGACGGTGGTAACCGCCTTCAACGGGTTGGCCGTCAGGTTGGCGGACAGACCGGCAGCCATGACCACAATCATGGTTTCACCGATGGCCCGTGATACGGCGAGCAGGATGCCGCCGACAATACCCGGCAGGGCGGCAGGGACAATCACGTGGCTGATGGTCTCATATTTCGTCGCGCCGAGGGCCAGAGAACCGTCCCGCATGGTCTGCGGCACGGCATGGATAACGTCGTCGGACAGTGATGAGACAAAGGGAATGATCATGATGCCCATAACCAGCCCTGCGGCCAAAGCGCTTTCCGAGGAAACGGAGAGACCGAACAGGCCCCCGGTGTCGCGGATAAAGGGGGCCACGGTGAGCGCGGCAAAAAAGCCGTAGACCACCGTGGGAATGCCGGCCAGGATTTCCAGCAGTGGTTTGGCGATGGTCCTGAACCGGCTGCCCGCGTACTCGGAAAGATAAATGGCCGACATGAGGCCGATGGGCACGGCAACAAGCATGGCGATCAGGGCGATCATGGCCGTACCGGCGAAAACAGGCACGGCGCCGAAGGCCCCGGATGAGCCGACCTGGTCACTGCGGATGGCGGTCTGGGGACTCCAGGAGAGGCCGAAAAGAAAATCGCTTAAGGGTATGACCTTGAAAAAGCGGATGGACTCAAAAAGAACGGACAGGACAATGCCCACCGTGATGAGGATGGCAATGGCGGAACTGAGGAAAAGCAACAGCTGAACGAGCTTTTCCACCTTGTTCCGGGCCTTAAGTGTTGGTGATATCCTGGTGCGGATGGTCAGGCCCGCCGCCACCATGATGGAAAGAATAACCGCGCTCATGGCATCGACTGAAATCATTTGCAGGGCGCGATAGTGTTCCGCTGCCTTTATGATGGCGGGGCTGGGGTCGCCGGAGGTAATGTTGCCGGAGATGATATTTCTGATGTCGTTCATGATCAGGCCCAGTTTGCTCGGCGGCAGACTGCTGATCTCGGCGGGAAGTCCTGCGACCACCAGCGCGGTGATAATGGGGGATTCCGCCGCATTCCAGATGGCGAAAACGAGCAGGGCCGGCACGGCGCACCAGAGTGCGGTCCACATGCCGTAATGGCCGGGCAGGGAATGCAGCCCTTTGACCCCGCCGCAGCCTTTGGCAACGGCAAAGGCCCTGGAACGTCCCAGAAAATAGGAACCGCAGGCTAAAACGGCAATGGTGATGAGCAGGTAGGGAGTTCGCATGGTTTTGCTCGGCTAGCGTAAACGGACAATCTCGCCTTCAACAAGGTAGATGACCTCTTCGGCGATGTTGGTGGCCCGGTCGGCGATCCGTTCGAGATGGCGGGCCAGCAGATAGTTATTGATCATGCAGCCCGGATGCTCCGGATAGAGCGATAACATCTTCACTACGGCATCGTAGGCCTGGTTGCGCAGGGTATTGACCTTATCCTCAATGAGGAAAATCTGTCTGGCCATGGCGGCATCACGATGGACCAGGGCGTCAAGGCTCATTTTCAGCATGGTGATGACATGTTCCGACATCTCGCTATAATCAAAGGCGCCTTTCATGACCGAGGTGCTCTGGGAGATCACATCAACCCGCTTGGCGATATTGACCGCCATGTCGCCGATCCGTTCAATCTCATTGTTGACTTTAATCACCGTGATGAGAAAGCGGAGATCGCTTGCCACGGGCTGGTGCAGGGCCATGATTTTCAGGCAATCTTCCTCAATCTCCACTTCCATGTCGTCAATCTGGTAATCCGAGCGTATGATGGATTTCACCAGCTCTTCATCATGGGTTTCAATAACGGTGACCGCCTTGCGGACACGATCCTCGACCATGGCCACCATGGTCAGCAGCTTCTGATTCAGTTTTTCCAGCTCGTTGTGAAATGTATGGTGCACCGGCATAGAATTCGCCTCTTGGTTTAATTGGATAACGGTAGTTAAATGTTATGGTTTAACATATCATTTTGTGTCTAAATTAGGGGAGAAATATTATTGTCAGGTTAGGAAATTGTTAAGATTGTGTTAGTGTCTCGGAATACCCTTGCACGGCAGGATTATTTGCATAAACTTAGGGAACAGGAAGGCGGTCATGTCCGGTTTTCGGGAAGCTGTCATTTCAGATTCATGCAGGTAATTGCAGGACCGGGGGGAAGGAGTCATATGGGCAAAGCCAATATACTCATTGTCGAAGACGATGAAGATATCCAGCAGCTGGTGAGTTATAATCTGATCAAGAGCGGTTTCCATGTCACCTGTGCCGACACCGGGGAAGAGGGCCTGCAGAAGCTGCAGACCGGAGGCATTGACTGCGTCCTGCTTGATCTGATGCTGCCGGGAATGAGCGGCCTTGAGGTGTGCCGGGTGATCAAGAAAAGCGAAAGCAGCGCGGCAATCCCGATTTTGATGCTCACCGCCAAGGGTGAGGAGGATGATGTGGTTGCCGGCCTTGAATGCGGGGCTGATGATTATGTGACCAAACCATTCAGCCCCAGGGTGCTCATCGCCAGGGTCAAGGCGCTGCTGAGGCGCCGGGCCGAACAGCTGGCTGACCTGGCCCCGGCGGAAAAGGTGGAAACGATCATCATCAGCGGGCTGGAGATTCATCCGGGCCGGCACGAGGTGAAGTTGCACGGCAGCCAACTGCAGCTGACCATGACCGAGTATGGGGTGCTGCTCCTTCTTGCCAGCAAGCCTGGCTGGGTGTATACCAGACAACAGATTATTGATGCGGTGCGGGGCTATGACTTTCTCGTGACGCCGAGGGCCATCGACGTGCAGGTCTTTGGTCTCAGAAAGAAAATGGGAGAGGCGGGCTCAAGCATTGAAACAGTGCGCGGTGTCGGATATCGCTTTAAGGCGTAACTCCGCAAGTTATCGCAACCCGGAAAAGTTGAGCAGCGTAAGAGAGATTTATGAATCAAAAAAAATTGATCTGGCAAATATTCCCGCCCAATCTGCTGATAACCCTGGTGGCCATGCTGGCGGTCAGCTGGTACGGCTCCACCGCGCTGCAGAAATTCTATATTCAACAGCTGGAATCCGCGCTGCAGGCCCGGGCCTATCTTATCAGAGAACGGGTCAGTGAGCTGATGACGGAGGGCCGGCTTGAGGAACTCCGGGAATTCTGCCGCAAATCAGGCCGTGAAGCCCTGACCCGCATCACGGTCATTGACCTCTCCGGCAAGGTCGTGGCTGATTCCAATGAAAATGCCGATATCATGGAGCCGCATAACTCCAGGCCGGAAATAATTGCTGCCTACAAAGGCCTTACCGGTACCTCTATCCGGTTGAGCAGGACCTTGCAGGAAAACATGCTTTATGTGGCCGTGCCGCTGAAACGGCATGGCCACAATGAGAAAGCAGCTGCGGACCTTGCCGTTTCCGGAGCCTTGCGGGTGGCCGTGCCGGTTACCGCCATTGAACAGACCCTGAGAGACGTGCAGGCAAAAATCGCTCTCGGGGCAATTGTCGTAATTTTTGCCGCCGCCCTGGTTACCCTCCTGGTTTCCCGCCGTATCAGCAGGCCCCTTGAGGCAATGAAACAATGCGCCTTGCGTTACTCCCGTGGTGATTTCAGTCAGCGCATGTGTCTGCACAAGGGGGAAGCCGTCTCCCTTGAGGTTGCCACCCTGGCCGCTTCCATGGACCGGATGGCCGAACATCTGAACGAACGCATCAAGACCATTGTCAGACAGAGAAATGAACTGGAGGCTGTTTTTGCCAGTATGTCCGAGGCGGTACTGGCTGTTGATACGGATGAGAGGGTGATCAGTCTGAACAAGGCCGCGGCCGACATTTTCGCCATTGACGAAAAACAGGCATCGGGCCTGCTGCTGCAGGAGGTGGTGCGTAATATCGATCTGCAGCGCCAGGTCAGGCAGATACTGGAGAACCTCGAACCGCTGCAGGATGAAATTATTCTGCAGCATGGCGCGAGTGAACGATTTCTGCAGACCAACGGAGTGCCGCTGCAAGACGGCAACGGCAGGAATATCGGTGTGCTGGTGGTCATGAACGATGTCACCCGGCTGCGCCGCCTGGAAAATGTCCGGCGGGATTTTGTCGCCAATGTCTCCCATGAGTTGAAGACCCCGATCACCTCCATCAAAGGCTATGTGGAAACCCTGCTTGAAGGCGCCATGGACAACCGGGAGGATGCCGACCGTTTCCTGAAGATCATCCTCAAGCAGACCAACCAGCTTTATGCCATTATCGAGGATCTGCTCTCTCTTTCCCGCATCGAAAAACTGTCGGAAAACGAAGAGGTTGAGCTCAGCCTCGGCAATCTCCGGCAGATTCTGGAGGAGGCGGTGCAGACCTGCCAGATGAAGGCATCACAAAAAAACATCAGAATTACAGTTGATTGCCCGGAAAAGCTGCAGGCCAGGGTGAATCCCACCCTGCTTGAGCAGGCGGTGGTCAATCTGGTGGTGAATGCCGTCAAATACAGCGAGGCCGAGGCTGAAGTTATCGTCAGCGCGGCAGAAAAAAAGCTGGATGACGGGACAAACCGGGTGGTCATCAGTGTCCGGGACTTCGGTATCGGTATTGCCAAGAAACACCTGCCCCGCCTCTTTGAACGTTTCTATCGCAGTGACAAGGCCCGCAGCCGCAAGCTGGGCGGCACCGGGCTCGGTCTCTCCATTGTCAAACACATCGCCCAGACCCATGGCGGCGAGGTGGCAGTAACCAGCCAGGAAGGGCAGGGGTCGACCTTTTTTATCAGTTTGCCGGCGGCGGGGAAGAGTGAGGAGTGAGGAGTTAGGAGTGAGGAGTTAGAAGTGAGAAGTAAGAAGTGAGAAGGGAGAAGGTGGCTGCACAACAGAGCGGGGCTGTGGCATGCGCGGTAGGAGCGGGCCTTGCCCGCGATAACGCTGTTCGGCCATGTCTCTGGTCGCGGGCAAGGCCCGCTCCTACCCCCCCCCCCGAGTTTCATGCCTGGTTGTTTCCCGCCCCATTGCCCTTTCCTCTCCCTGTAGCAGTTTTCCCTTGCAAAATAGCTCAATGAGAGTTTGGATATTTGTTGCCAGCTGTTTGATTCCACATGGAAAAAATAGATAGACGGGCAAAGAGGTTATTCCTTTCCCTATCCTGCGAAAATGTTTTATCTCGCGGCTGGAAGTTTGTTATTGAGCAAAAAAAAATTCCTGAATTTAACCTGAATATCATATTATCAGGGCAAATTGACTTGATAATCAATGGTTGAACTAAACCGCTACGCGGAAATAAAACACCCCGAACTCACTCCACTCTTTCTGGCATCACATTCATTCGGAGTATCAATGTGTTAACTTAATTTCATCCTTCCATTACAATACCTCCTG